>Ga0256406_1000119_pt1 | contig 150115 bp, 156 predicted proteins | sample RumenRJG_03DNA_FD_185986 | JGI IMG/M metagenome (GOLD analysis project Ga0256406, IMG submission 185986) | Bovine rumen microbial communities from Lethbridge, Alberta, Canada - RJG_03 | ecosystem: Host-associated > Mammals > Digestive system > Stomach > Rumen | place: Canada: Alberta... | reverse complement strand
CAGGGGCGGTCGGCCAGCAGCCCCTTCCAGGGGCCATATACAAGGTTAGGGAATCCGCAGGCAATGCATTATCGAAAACCCCAAAGCTTGGAGAGGCCCCTAGGGACTGTCTCTCACTGTAATGGGGGGGCACTTCCTTGAGGCAACCATCAAGAGCACCGATTCCGGAGTGCTGAGCGATGCGCTGAAGTTCGTCTGCCGGGAAGTCGAGAGGGCCTATCCCGATAGCAGCATGTACACCCTCTCAATCGTTCCATCCGACGCACGTCTTGTCTCGCAGCTCGGCGACGATCTCGCATCCGGCGGCGGGGAAGTCACCGTATATCTCGATCTCGACCCTTCAAAGCTCGATTGAAAGGAAGCATGACATGAGCAGCAGGAACTATTATTTTGACAGCGGAGACAGCCTTGCAGGGCTCGTCTTCATGCTTCTTCCCCTTCTCTTTGTCGCAATGGGGAAGCTTATCGCCTTTGTCGTCAGGCAGTTTGTCTCTATCGCCAAGATCACGCACAGCTCATTCAAGGCTGCGCTTCGTTCATAGCATAAAACGCAAAGTTCGCGCCTTGCCTCACCAGCATGTGCGCAGTCCGGAACAAGGAGAAACGCAATGGTCTACGGAACTGAAACGCCGGTCCAGTCAAGGATCGTCATTGCAAACCAGAAGGGCGGAGTGGGCAAGACCACCATTGCCGACTCTCTCGCCGACGCTCTCGAGCGTGATGAGCGGAGCGTCGGGTTCGTCTCTGTCGATCCCCAGTCCGGTGCACGCCATGCCGACAAGAAGATGACCGGCGACGAGGAATTCATTGTCGTGGACACACGCGGCTCAATTGACGATTTCAGCCGCACGACACTGAGCATTGCGAACCTCATCATCGTTCCGATGGAGCCAGGTGAGCTTTCCATGAACGCAACGCTCAGGACATACCAGATGGCACGGGAAGTCGTCCCCGATGTGCCAGTGATCCTCATCATCAACAAGTACACCCACTTCAAGGCCTCGCGTGTATGCGTCGCCAAGGTCCGTTCTTCCGAGCTCAAGAACTGCGATGCGATTCTCTATGTCCCGCAGAGGGCTGCCTTCGCGAATGCCACCTACAACCACCGTTCGATATTCGATGAAGATGGTCGGGCGGCCGCACCTATAAGGTCTCTCGCAAGCATGTGCGAGTCATGGCACGACGGCGGAGAAGACCGAAAGGTTCTCAGGAAGATGGCAGGGGAGTCCAACTGGTTTGTAGACATGACCAGCGACAATGCTGCGGAAGGAAGCAGGTAGAACGATGACGCGCGAAGCAGATTTCCTGCTGTCTCTGCGGGATGGTGCCAAGAGGGAAGAGGAGGACGTCTTCAACGGGGTCCCCATCCAGCAGAAAGCCGAGCAGCCCCAGAAGCCTGTCACGGACACAGCCAAGGAATACAACGCTGTTGACTACGAGATCAGGGAGCACACGATGCCGCGCAGAAAGAAGAAGGCAGCCGGCTCCAAGACAGTCACTTTCACGACCTCTGTAAGCCAGGAATTTGCGGACCTGTTCCATCAGGCTCTCGCAAAGAATCACGACTATGCAGCGGAGGTGCTGCGCGTCGGAATGGCCAGATACATCATGGAATCTGGGCTGGCGGGACCGCAGAAGAAGGCATCTGGCCGGAAGCGCAAGGACAATCAGAAGGGGTAGAGCCATGAGCAACATCAATTCAAGCTTCATCGGCGGGAACCTGGTTTCCGACGCAATAAGGTATGTCTCTCCGTCAACAGGCGGCACAAGGCTCTCTTTCCGCATTGCAAGCAGCGGCTGGAACCGCAGCACCAGCACGGAGACCGTGAATTACGTGAACTGCGTCCTGTTCGGCAAAGACAGATGCGACAAGCTCGAGCCATACCTATTCAAGGGTGCCCATGTCACGGTGTCGGGAGAGCTGCACTCCATGAGCCACAGGGATGCAGATGGCAAGGTCTATGACACGACAGAGATCAAGGTCAACGTCCTTGAGATCGACAAGGCCAACCTGGTCGATTCTGATAGCGAGTATGAGGACGAAGGATCTGATGCCTGATGCAGAATCTGAGCGGACGGGCGAGGGCGCAGGCCTCAGGCAGCATCAATCGGGCAAGCATGGCCCAGCTCGAAGAGCTGAAACGAAGGCTCGAGCACGGCGATCCGGCTCCAAAGCCAGAACGGCAGAGGTACAGCGGCGGCAAGGTTCACAATAAGCCTCACAAGAAGAACCTGCCGCCGTTCACGCCGCCGGCTGGAACCATTCCCAACGCCAGGGGGAAGCCGGTGCCTCGGCCTTCGGGCAAGTGTGGCCATTATTCAACGTGGTCAGAGGACAACCGCCAGGATCTCTATTACGTATGGGTCCGTTTTGTGGACCAGAAGCCCGAGAACCATAAGGATTACTGCTTCTATCTTGACAGAAAGCTCCTGCTTGCAGACAGGATTCCGGAGCCGGGCGATTCGGTCAAATGCATGGTCAACCACCGCTACCACAAGAACTATTACAGGAACGCCCAACGTTCAAGCCGTGCAACTGTCCTCAGAGTAGAGAAGGCCGATATGGACTACGACGACTTCATCTTTCTGCTCCATGGCGGGCATATCCGGTCTCCACAGATGCCTGTTGTCACCGTTTTCAAGAAGCGCCGCAATGCGGAGCTTTCCTACTGAGTTCTGCTGTTCAGAGAAGCAAAGGAAGGGATCATGGACAAGGAGATGCGCTTGCTTCAATATGCTGTGTCCGAGACATTCGATGGTGCAATGAGGGACAACGCATTGGAATACCTCAACAGGCTCTCCAATGCAGTTGCCGAATCAAAGGAAAAGGACAATGCCCTGGACCAGCTTGGGAAATAGCTCGATCAGCTCAAAAAAGAGGCTGACCAGCTCAATAAGGAGCTCGAAGTAGCTCGCAAGCACTCGAAGAGGAAAAGCAGGCAGAAGCATCGCCTCATAAAGGTGATGAATGAACTTGCACATAGCAATGTCATCTGTTCAGATGGCAGGCCTGCTATGCTTGGCGAGACGCTTTACGGAGAGGATGGTCGTGGATGGCTTATAGTTGGCATAGCTACCGACTACGACCACGACCTTATGGGCTCTGACACAACCACCGAAGAGCATGCCATCCAGCCGCTCAAGCTTGAATGGCTGACACATGAGCCGCCGGAGCAGAAGTGATGCAGACAGAAGACATGCTAGACAATGCCGACGATGAGGCTCCTAATCTGAACGCAGGCGAATTCCAGAAGATTTTCGAGGGACCAGCCAGCGGACCCGAGGCTGACACAGACTATGGTGACGGTGGCTTGGGAAGCTTCCAAAATGAACTTCACGAGCTCCTCGGAAGCGGCAGGAGCTGGACAAAGGTCTATGGATGCTTGGATCAGGTATACCGCAGGAAGCTTTACAAGCTAACGCACAGCTCCTTCTCGGCCTGGATGAAGGTCGAGGCGAAGCGTGAGGGCGTCTCCGAATCAGGTCTGTGGCACAAGAAGTCTGCCGGGGACTTCTACAAGAGCTGGGCAGCAGGCAGGCCTGACGCGCCTGTCCTCTCCGACAGAATCTCCGAGGAGAACATCAACCTCATCCGGAAAATCGCAAAGGAGGATCCTGCCCGCGCAGACGAGCTGATGGAGAGCCTGGCAGCGGGCTCCAGTCCGAGCACGGGAGAGCTGCGCCGCGAGTGGCGCAGGTTCCGCGCCGGCGAAAACGCCCAGCAGACCCCGGTCGCCTTGATGTGCAGCGACGCAGCGACGCTTGAGGCCGCTGCTGCGGCACTCAGAGCAGCCGGCTTCGAGGTGGTAGCCGGCTGAGCGGCAGAGTCTCTACCGCTCAATCTCCTGCTGCGCTGGTGGCATCTCTCATGCCATCCGCAGCAGCTTCGGCAGATGCCACTCCCGCCTTCGCCATCTCCGCTCCTGCCTCCGCCAGGATGTGCACAGCCTCCCTAGCGAGCGTCTGAGTCTGCCGCTCCTGGACATGGGCGGAAGGCCGGGCAGACGAAATCCCGATTGCAGGAGGCACGTCCAGGACAGGATGCACATTCAGGACAGGAGGCACATTGCGGAAGAAGCTCCTGGCGCGTGCGGCTTTCGCGCGGACACGTGCGGCAGCGCGTGCACGCATCTCTGCAGCGCGGGCCACGAGATGCACAATCTGCGCCTTTAGCTTTACGAGCAGATAGTTGTGGAAGCGGATTTGCACGTTCTGCTCGCGCACGCGGGTAGCGGCAACTGGCTCGCCCGCATCGATGGCATGACGCTCCATTGCCGTGACAGACGGACCCTCGTGGATGGTCGGCGCAGCCTCGATGCCACGCTCGGCATTGCTCCGATGATCTATATGGCTCTGCAGGATTTCCGGTGTCGCATCTTCCTTGTACTGTTCATCGAGAGCGGCGTTTGCGATTGCTGCCCAGGAAGCCCTGAGCGCAACAAGATCCGATTTCGCATCCTCAAGAATGGATCCGCCATCGGCCTTCGCTGTTATCGAAACGGGTGTCTTGGTGACCCTGTTTTCGTTCCCGAGGCCATGTTCCGCAGCTTCGGATTGTGTGAAGCGGATCTCGGAGCCGTCTTCCATCCTGTAGCGGAAGACCTTCTCCCAGCCGTTCTTCTTGGCAGATTTCCAGTCGGCAGCTGCAATCTGGCGCTCCTCGCCATCACGCCGGCAGATATACAGCTTGAGCCGCTTCTGCACGGCTGCTTTGACGAAGCCGCTGGCGTTGATGGAATTTGCAGAGATCAGGATATGTGCATGCGGGTTGCCGCTTTCTGCGTCATGAATCGCCCAGTCGCACGCATGCCCATCCTTGGCGAATGTCTGGCAGAGTCGTTCCACGCATTCGCGCATGCGCTCATAGCTGAGCTCGCGCGGAAGCGCAACGACGATGCGGCGTGCCACAAGGCGGTTTGCGTTGCCTTCGCTCCATGCCTCTGCCGCCTTGTTCCAGAGCGTTTCGCGTTCATGCGCCCACGCGGGAACGCCGTCCGGCAGGACGATTCCAGTCTCTGCGACGCGCTCCTGGCGGGCATACCGGCAGGCCTCGCCGGTTGCGAGGTCGTGCAGGAGCTGGCCTGACTGGTAGGCAGCGGCGGCGATTGCAGAGGCACCTCGCGCAGGCGAGATGCCTCTGATGTCTAGGTGATAGATGGCCATTGCGGAAGGCACCTCCTTAGGTGTGCCGATCGCGGCGACAATCGAGGTGGCTTGCTGTAGCACTAAGGGCAACCTACTCCGATGTCGAATTGCACACATTTGACTACATTTTCGCGCTTCTTATGCGCGAATTGTCTGATATGCAATCAATAGCACTTCACTTTTACAGAGTGCTGTCAGTTTACAGCAGTAGTTCCGCTTCAAATACCCAGAACAGCCACTCGTAATCTTCTTCATCCACAGGCCAATCCTCCTGCGGTACAGCTGCCAGCATGTCGCAAAGCGACAACATACCTTCGTCTGTGATGTAGACAGTTTGCAGCTCTTCGCGCGTGAATGTGTCCATTAAGCGCTCCTATCAGCTTGAAAGTCACGTTATTAAGGATGGAGCAGACAGCAACGAAAAGCGGCGGCATTCAATGCCGCCGCTAAATTTTTCTGTCAGATGGATATGCGCAGGTCAAAGGCTATTGCACTGCTGTCCACATGCTGTTCCGTGCAGAAGATCACCGGTTTCCCTTGGCACGGTTGTGTGTCCTGCAGAGCATCTGGCAGTTCGCCTCATCTGTCGCGCCGCCCTTGCTCCAGGCGGTCACGTGATCGGCATCCATCTCGTTTTCCTTGTAGATGCGTGTCCTGTTGGGTCCGCTTCCCAGTGCGCAGAGCGGGCAGTTCGAGATGCCCTTTGCCTTGGCTTCCTTCGTCTGCTTCCGGTAGACGGCATCGATGGTCCTCCTGTCGAACACGCGGACATTGAGCAGGCTTGGATCCTGCTCTCCGCCGAGGATGTACTCGAATATGCCGCGCTTGTCCGTCACCTGCGGATCGTCCATGAGCTCTTCCACACGTGCATTCACCTTCGCCCTCGGATAGGCGTTCCTGTGGTAGGTGTGGTAGAGCCTGCCCCACTCGGAGCTCTGTATGTACTTGTCGGTGTAGTCGAACACGGAGTCGATCCAGTCGATGATGGTATCGAAGTTGTCCTTGAGCTCACGGATGTCGGCATCCTGGCGATGGATTGACATGTACTCATCGATCTTGTCCTGGGAGCCCGCCTCCCAGAGGAGCGCTGTCTCGAGGAGCCCTTGGCGGCGAGGGTCGCCGGGAGCATAGGTCTGCCATCTCGCCATGTTGCCATCGCTGGGATTCGAGAAGGCCTCGCGGGCAAGGCTCACGAAGGGGCCGTGGTAGGCGGCGTTCCTCAGCTCCTGCCTGGTAAGCGGAACGCCCGCGATGTTTATGGTCCCGAACCATTCCTCGATCTCCGCACCGGTTCCTTCGCAGACGTAGATCGTGAGGGGCGTATTGAGCAGGGCGTCGCGCTCCGAGCTGTCGAGGCTTTCGATGTGGCGAGGCTTCTCGCGCCACATGACGCTGAGCGGCCAGGAGTTCGTGACGAAGCGGGCGAAGCTCGTGATGCGCTGCTGGCCGTCCAGCACCTCATAGGAGTCGGGCCCGGTCTTGACGAAGTACATGAGGCCGATGGGGTAGCCACGGAGCAGCGATTCCACCACGGCAACGTCCTTCTTGCCGTCGCCGTAGATGTAGTTCCGCTGATACTCGGGCTGGATCGTCAGCCTACCATTGAGGCCGAAGAGGCCCTTGCCCTCGTTCCTGTCGAAGACGAACCCTTCCGAGATGTCACCGACAGTCCAGTCGGTATGCAAAGTGGTCTTCATGCCATTCACTGCCCCTAGATGCTTTTCTTTGTACGAATGAAAATGCGCTTGTAAGTTGTATACGGCTTGCCTTGTGCATCGAATAGAACAGGATGATGCGCACGTAGATTGGAGTTCATCTTCTTATACTCAGCCTCACGTTCTGCCGTACATGTGAAAAATGGGCATTCGTTCCAAGCCCAGTCTTTGTCATCCATCCCTAGGATTTCGAACTGGTCAGGGTTGTATTTATCGAATATCGTGATGGGGACGCCCATAACGCCGTCATAATCGGATGGTATGCACTCAACGAATGGCACATCGATTGCGTCGTAGTTGTCGTAGTGCGGGTATTCGCTGCTGCCATAGTCGCTCTCAAGCTTCCGGCGCAGCTTCTTGTTGAACTTGAGGTTGTGCTCCATGGTGTCGAGCATGAGCGGCTCGTGACGCTTGCCGTGGTCGAGGTTCGTGAACCAGCAGGCGGACGCCAGGCGTCCCATGACCACACCGTCGATTACCTTGTAGGCAGAGCCTTCCTTCTTGTTCGCTACAAGCCATTCCTTGTACTCGTCTGGCACGTCGAAATACATGTCCTGGTTGAGCGATTTGTATCCAAGCCAGATGCGGTTCTCCTTGAGAAGCGGGAACACCTCCTTGTAGGTGATGGCATTCATGTTTCCGATGATGACGAACTGCTTCTTCGCCTCCATGATCCATGCCAGGAACTCGCGGAAGAGCGAGAAGGGTGGATTGGTGATGATGATGTCAGCTTCGTCGCGCAGCTGCCTTACCTCTGCCGAGCGGAAGTCCCCATCCCCTTCGAGATAGCCCGAGAACTCTATATCGTCGGTGTCTATGCTGCCGGATCCGTCTCTGTCGCGCGTGAGCACGAAGAGCTTCCCGTGCGTGTCATGCTTCGCTGGGTCATAGAGAGGGGATTCCTGCTCGAAGAGCGTGAGCTGCTTCGATCCGGCGCTCCTGGCATAGGAGGTGGAGATCAGCTTCTTCAGGCCGAACCTTGTGAAGTTCGAGGCGAAATACTTCGTGAAGTTCGACCATTCCGGATCGTCGCAGGGAAGGAGGATGGTCTTGCCACGGAATACGTCATGGTCGTATTCGACATAGGCGTTCATCTCCGCTTCTATGTCGGCATAGCGCGTGTAGAACTCGTCCTGCTTTGCTTCCTTAGCCTTTCCCAGGCTGCTGTTTCCGGCCATCGCTATCCCTATCTATTGCGATTTTTCCCATCAACAACAGGGTAATCGTTTCTGGAAGCGATGGCTACTTCTTGCTTTTCTAATGGCTTCTAACGTGATTCATAATCCTGTACATCATCGCTGTGATCTTCTGGCTGCTGCATGAAGCTCTCAGGATCAAGCGTCTTGTCCCGCAGCCCCACCATGGTCTCTTCGAATACATCGATATCTTCTTTGGAAAGCCACTCAGGCTTCTCTGGAACTATATTGTAGAGCTCGCGCATCTTTGCTATCTGGCGCTCGACGTTTCCAGCCCAGAGCACCCTCTGCGAATCCACAGGATCGCAGAGCACGTATTGGTCCGGCCCATGCCTGCGCTCTTCCGGGGGAGGCATGGGCTCTCCGAAGTTGGTGCAGATGTTAATGTAGTACCGGCAGTCTTCTGCAAGCCTTCCAAGGAGCATGTAGTCGAATCTGAAAGCATCAGAAACATCGCTCACGGCCGGATCATCTCTCTTCTATTTCAGCATAGGAAGGCACTGCCGATTCGGAGTATTCGCCATACTCACGCTCTGCGAAATCTGCGTACTCGAGCTTCTGGCAGAGCTCTGGGTTGTCCCAGACGCTATCCATGCCCTTATAGCCCAAGGCCCATTCTCCCGAATCGGTGATCTGGCGCACAATGACTTCATTCTCGTTTCCAGGAATGCCGCCTTGGATATGCAGGTCGCCATCTTCTTCGTAGATCTTGCTTATCTGGTATTCATCTATTTCCTCTTCGTTGTAGGGGTAGTGGGTTGCAAAAGGAGGGAAGTTGACGATCTGGAGTATGTCCGAGTAGATATTGATGTCCCCAGGCACTGCTGTGCCCCTTGCGATGAGGGTGTTACCGGCGCAGGGATTGGGTATCCTGAAATCCGCGGTCCCTTCCAGGAATCTATCAAGGTACACCAGCACGCCCTCAAGATACTTGTTTTTCATCTCCCTTGCCCTGTTGGACAAGGCAGCTTCGGAATACCTTCCGCATTCAAGCTCTTCCAGTTCGAGCTCTTCAGCCATCCATTCTCGGGCGTCTTCCAGAGCCGATTGTGTGCAGTAGTACCCTTCATCGAAGATGACATTCAGGCCCATTCCCGCTCCTATCGCTCCTCATGATCGGCTGCGGGCTGCGCCACTTCATGATTCAGCTCAGGGAGTGGCGCTTCATATGCAAGCTTTGGGCAGAGCTTCGGATCGTCCCAGATCTTCAGAAGAGCTGCCTTGTAATGCAGCCAGTCATGTGGTGTCCTTATTCCTTGGCTTACAGGCTTCAGGTAGTCCATCAGCGCCTGCTTTCCTTCGTCAGTCAGCTGTCGTATGACTATATGGGTGTTGAGCCTATAGCCATCAGAACTATCTGCATTCTCCTTATCCAAGATGCAGGATACGGCACTCACGTATATGTCTCCGTCGATACGCTCTATCTTGTCTATATCCATCCCATATAGAGGGTCATCTTCATATCGCCAGAGCTCATCAATATGCATGAGGTGCCTTGGCTGGTACTTTGGGGGCCCATCTGGGCTTCTGAACTGTCCCATGACGATGCAGGGATTGTCCTGGTATGGATTTACGCCTTTCGCGCTGAGGGGACCGCTTTCCAGATAGTTCATCAGGTTGCTTGTTGCCAAGCCTTCATAGTCTTCATAGAGCCCTTCGGCCATTTCATTGAGATCGATTCCGGCACGCTTGTCGTCCGGTAGCTGCATCTCGTCAAGCTCGTCTGCGGCAAAGCTGGGGTCGAGCACGATCGAGCTGTCGAAAATGGTCTCTGTCTCTTGGCCATTCTCGTCACGCTCCATGCTTATTTCAGGAGATCCAGCATAGGGTGGACACAGGCTATATCTATCGCTGCGCCACAGCTCCTTTATTTCGCTCTGGCGGTCGGGGCCGACTAGATAAAGCTCATGCTCCATATATTGCTGATAGCCTTCGCTTGTCAGCTGTCTTATCGATATGGTCTGCGCCCTGTTCTCCCTGTTGCGGCCATAGAGAGTCAGCGCATCCCCTTCGGAGCTGTTTCGCAGCTCGATTTCCATTGGCGCGAGTCCGCTGTCTTCAATATAGCGGCTGAATTCATTGCTGTAACCGGGCAGCAACTCATAGGTCCCTAGCAGCAGGTCCTTGATGATGATCGGCGCTCCCGAAGCAGGGTTTTCGCTTTCATATGGACCGGCACCTCGGAAGTATTCATCCATGTCATCGAGGATATCGTTGATATCCATTGCGCGTATATTATGCACTGCTTCACGTCGGTCGTTCGGCACGAGATCGAGACGCGAGTTCCTGTATCGCTGCTCCGCAAACAGAGGATCGAAGTCATAGCGGTCTGCGTTGAAGATTTCCGTGTAGCTAACCATTGCTGCTACCTCTCCTCTTCCATATCCAGATCAGCCTGGTCACGATTCATGGCATCCTCGAGCTCTTGTCGCATTTCACCCCAGAGCGCGGCTTCTTCCAGCATCGGCCGCACCGCCTGCTTGCTTGAATAGTCGGGATTCACGCAGAGGTCAGGATCGTTCCAGATGTCAATCAATGTGTTGGAGCCTGGCTCTGCAATCATGCCAAGCAATTTCTGGCCAAGGTCTGTCAGCTGCCGGATAGCTACCTGTCGTGTTTCGCCAATCTCAGGCTCGCATCCAGCGGGCGCATGCCACCCAGGGACGCCATCATCCGGATAGCGATAGAGGCTGTCTTCTCTTGTCTGAAGCGTGATGAAGAGGGCACTGCTGCTTTCGCTGATATCTGTGATGTCATAATCATTGAAGATGCGTCCATTGCATATCGTGCCTATCTCCTTGATGGCTCTCGCTTTATGTTCCTGTACAGCATCTTCTGTGCCTGTCTGTTCCAGCTCGATGCACATATTGCCGGAATAATGATTTCTTTCGTCTGGCATGCCTTCTTCTCCGAACAGATACGTCCGGAGATCGTCAAGCACCTTGTGCCCGTAATCTGACCTCAGCTCGTATCCGAGCTCTTCTTCGCAGTCATCCCAATCGTGTTCATTCGTATACAGATACCTGATGCCTTCTGGGAGCTGCATTCTTGCAGCCTGAATGAAGTTGTCTTCCAGGAAAGAAGCTCTTGAGTATATTGTTCTGGCTCCTGCAGACATGCTCTCGAAGCTATCCACCTTCGCCTTACCTTTCCCACGATTCCTCGTTATTCCTGTCGAGAAATTCCTTTGTCATCCGGTCAAGATTTCCTGGGTATTCCAGGTTTTTGCTGCAGATTCGGGCCCTCTCATCAGGGAATCCTGTTGAAAGATCATCTTTGTGCATCAACACGAAGCCAATATCGTCTACTGTCTCCTGCATCAGTGCATGGAAGGACAGATATTCCAGACCTGCTTTTGTCAGCTGACGGGCTCGCCCATAAAAGGCCCCTTTCCCTTGACCAAGAGAACCATCTATCCATAGCCGGGTATCGCTGTCATCATCTCTATAAGCGCAGGTGAACCCTATGCTGTCGATACTTTCATAGTCCGGGACAGCCGCTCCCAGAAGCGACTCGAAGCCTTCTTCTACGAGGTAGCTTCTTCCAGCACCAATCACGATTCTCTCAGCTACGAGAGGTGCCTTGCCGAGCTCTTCGTCAAGCAGCCTGAATGTCTGTGCAAGCGCTTCCAGCTGCGCCTTTCTTGCAATCCTAGACAGATCGCTTCCGGGCGCAGACTCCATCCTACGTCTGTAGTATCCGGCATCATATAGGTATCTGGCATCGAGCATGACCCTCACCGCTCTTCAGGATCGTACTCAGCTTCCTGAGCATCCTGGTCGATGGCTCCGAACTCCTTCTCGGCATAGTCGAGCTTCGGGCAGAGATCTGGATTGTTCCAGATCTTGTCGAGCCCTCCGGGTTTCTGGTCAACCATCCAGTCATCAAGCACCTCTTCGCCAGCATCCGTGAGCTGCCTGATGGTCACAGAAACGCTGCCATCATGGTGATATCCCTCTATATGGAGGTCTCCATCCTCGTCGTATATATCGCTGATCTGGCAGTCCTCGAAGGGTGCATCACGTGCCCATAGCACGTCCTCAAGACGCTTGCAGATGTCATAGCCGCTTGATGTGCCATCCCAGCGCCCGATAGCACCCTGCACCATAAGTGCATTGGGTCTCTCGTAGGTATCGCTAGCCTGCCGGCTGAGGAAGCTGTCGATATTGTCGAGCTCTTCTTCCAGCGTATCGTCTCGCATGAGCATGATGCTGCTGTATATGTCATCATCCGAATACTTCTGGTAAAGCTGCTGCTCTGTGAGGCCTTCCTGGTACATAATTTCGTATCTTGCGTCAACCTCGGCATATTCGGTGTAGTAGTAGCCTTCGTCATATATTGTGCGGACGGCCATTGCGCTCCCTACCTTTCCTCTTCGGAGATCTCGATATTAGCTTCCGGATGCTCCTCGATTCCAAGCTCTTGCTTGGCATAGTCGAGCTTTGGGCAGAGATCTGGATCGTTCCAGATCTTCTCGATTCCGCCCGTCTCCTCAGTCTCCTTCCAGCTCTCCCAGGCCTCTTCTCCTGCATCTGTGAGCTGCCGAATGGCGACCTCTACTCTTCCGTCATGGTGGTGTCCATTGATGTGCAGGTCGCCGTCTTCGTCGTAGATGCTGTTCAGCTCGCAGTCCCTGAAGGTATGGAAAAGCAGGTCTTCCATGTCATGCGCTTCGGTATACCCCTGCACAGTCCCGTTCCAGAGGCCATGGGTGCCAAACGCAAGCACGGTGTTGCCTGTGCAGCGATTGCGCTCAGGATGGGTCTCTCCCTGCCACCTGTTCTCGCAGGAAGCCAGGTTCTCAAAGCCGAGATATTGCGACAGCTCATCCAGCTCAATCTCGAGGTCGTCCCTCATCAGCTGCATCGTCCTGTCGAAAATGTCGCTTTCTGCTATCTCGTCTGTGCTGAAGTCTGCATCCCATTCATGTTCTGCCACCAGCAGGTCTCTTGCATGCTCTGCCTGCGGTCCGTCCTGGAGGTAATAGCGGCTGGAATCGAATATGTCTGTGCGGCTCATTGCTGTTCCTACCTCTCTTCATGGCCATCCATCTGTTCCCTGCCTTCTGCTTCGAACTTCATGCAGAGGGAAGGGTCATCCCATATCTCCTGGACCATGAGCTCATTGTTTCTGAATGCCTTCCTGCCAGCACTTTTAAGCTGCCGAAGGGCAAAATCGATTGGTTCATCGGGGGAGAGGATCGGAGCAGCCGATATATGGAGATCCCCGTCTTCGCTGTAGATTTCACGTATCTGGCAGTCCTGCATCGGAGATCTTCTGCCATTCAGGAAGCTGTCCAGGTCTTTAGGCAGGCCATATCCTATGAACGTGCCATAATCGGCCTTCACTAGCAGCGTGTTCCTGGAATCCTTGATTTGATCAGACAGGCTGGCAAGGGTCTGCTCAAGATCTCGCTGATGCATCTCGGCAGCACTGTCGGCGATCTGGTCTTCCGTGATCTGCTCTTCTTCCAGGCCATCGAAATCGATGAGGTCGAGGAATGCCACCTCCGCGTATTCCGATACCGGGGCAAGCAGCGTCTTCTTCATTTCGCTCTATCTCTCCGAGAGATCAGGCTCTTCATTGTTGCGTTCGATATCTACGCCAAGCAGTTCGGCGAACTGCCCGACTGCAGCTCGTGCGGGGCTGTCTTCGTCAAGCTCCGCAATCCATTCATCGAATCCCTGTGCGAAGCAGGCACTTAAATCCGTCAGTTCTATGATTCCATGCTCATCTCGTTGAAGCATGCTTCTGTCGAGGCTGCTTGTCGTCGCAAAGAACGTCATGTCGGGCTTGAAAACTCCTAGCAATGTGCCAGCACCATCTATGCGGCTCGACTTCTCTTCATACCAGCCTTCCGACATGGGGTCTGCCCCCAGAAGAAGCTCTTGGAAATCATCAGCAGCAGCCTCTGCAGCTGTCCATCCTTGGTCGTCAGCAGGACTGAACCTATACGTGTTGCCCCATAGCTTGAACGGGTTGCCATCTTCCTGCCAGACAAGCAGGATGTCCCCCTTCTGAGATACAAAGGCATCGGTAGTTCCTGTGATGTCCTGTCCATCATCAAATAGGCTGTCTTCCACCGCCGCCCAGTCAGCTTCTTCCCACTTCGGATAGCTGTGGGGCTCTCCAACATGATGCATTTCTGTCTCCTATCTTTCTTCTTCGTTATGATTTGCAGGCTCTTCGCATGGAGGTTCAAGCTCGATGCCACGCCCATATATATCGAGCTTCGGGCAGAGTTCGGGATCGTTCCATATCGTGTCAAGCCTCAGATAGCTGGGAATCCCTTCGGGCCGCAGCTCTTCCAGCTCCTCAAGCGCATTCATGCCGCTATCTGTCAGCTGCCGCACAGCTACCTTGAGGTCACGATGCTCTGTACCTGCTGCAGCAAGGACAAGCTCTCCATTCAGATCCTCTATCGTCTGGAGCAAGGTTGCATATGTCTTGCCATGGGTTGTGAAGTTCTTGAACACCAGGTCGTCCAAGTCAGCGAAGACCAGATACGTCGTCTCGCATTCTGATGTCCTTCTGGCAAGAAGGTAGTTTCCCCAGTTGCCATTGCTTTTGCAGTATGCCTCGTTCCTGCAGAGATACCGGTCAATCTGCATTATCACCTTGTCCTGGTCATATTCCGCCGCCTCTGATATGCGTGCCTCAGCGTTGCCGAACTCCCTAAGATCCTTGTGGTCGATCTGTCCGTATGCTTTCTCGAACCAGCTATCTGCTGCTTCGGAGGTCCATTCCTTTCGGTCGAACAGCACAAGCCTGTCTTGCATGTTTACGACCTCTCTTCTTCCTGAATGCCGCGCAGGGCGTCTTCCTGCTCAGGGCTGATCTCGTAGGTCTGCAACCCATAGACCTTCTCGATATATTCGAGGGGAGGGCAGAGAACAGGGTTGTTCCAGATCTTCTCGAGGCCGCCGGCGAGCCTGCCGCCTTCAAGCCATGCGTGCAGTCTCTCCATGCCTTTGCCCGTCAGCTGCCGGACCTTGCATCCTGCAATGCAGCCTTTGTCACTCTTTCCGTAGAGCTCGAGATCGCGTCCGGTCTCTCCGATCTGGGAGATATCCGCCGCATGGAGGATTGCGCTTTCTGAATCTACGGCATCGCAGAAGGAGCGGTAGGGGACATATACTTCATCCACAAAGCTGCCGCTGTCCATGACCGCAGCCTTGACTAGCAGCTCGTTCCATGCATTCGTGTTGCTGGTGCAGCCAGGGCATTCATCTGAATCTTTAGCGCTCGGGTCCAGGAAGCCCTCGATCTGGTCCAGAGCCTGCTCAAGCCGCATGGCGGCTGCAATCTGCTGTCCCGTTCCATATGAGCTTCTGTCGTATATCGTGAAGGTGAACATGGCCCAGGCCCTTTCCAGTTCGCTCTGTACGATTCCTATGCTCCCGCACCATTTCTGCAGGCTCCCTCGGATATGAGGTTCTTAGGAGCAATCTTTAAGGCTTATAATCAATAAAGCAGCTGCAGCGCCGCAGCGCAGAATTTCTCTGCTGGCGACTCGGCAGGGATTTCTTCTTTGGCCAGTTTGGGGTCTGTCTTGCTTTCTCCTCGAGCCATCTTCCCAAGCTGGCCTCAATTTTGTCGATCTACCTTGATGGCGAGCGTTTCTTAGGCCCATCAGCAGGTCTTGTACTGTACGCTAACGCTCTTCAATATCATTGGCGATATCCGCTTCATGCTCTGGCTCGATGCCATACACGCGCTCTGCAAAATGCAGCGGTTGGCAGAGAGTTTCTCGGTCCCAGATCTCCTTCTTGAAGCTTCCGGTTGCACCTATCTCTTCGAACTGCTCCAGAACCTTTTCTCCTGCATCGGTGAGCTGCCGAATGTCTACCGATACGCTTCCGTCATGGTGGGCAGCAGAGATATTGAGCTCCCCGCATTCATCATCAATCGAGAAGGTGAAGAGTCCGCAGTCCTTGAAGGGCGAATCCTGGCCATGCATGAGCTCGTCCATGTTCCCGAAGGTGCTGAATCCCGTATTATCCCCATGCCAGGTGCCGATAGCGCCGCCTGCAACAATGGTATTGCCCCAGTTCGGGTTGAGGTCTCTGTCCGTCTTGGTTCTGCCGCTGAGATAGTCGCCGATTCGCTCGATCTCTGTCTCGAAATCGGTTTCCATCATCTCATCTATGAGGGACCAATGTGCTTCATCGGGATTGTATTCTTCTCCGATTTCCTCGAGATAGTTTTGTACGAACTCTTCGTCGTAGGTATCTGCATCGTAGAGTTTCATGCCTTCTGCCTTTCATCACCAAATCGTTCTTTGCAGCTATTCTCAAGGCATAAGCTGCGGCGCATCCTCAGAACTGAGGGATGGCTATCATTCATCTAGTTGCCGGCAAAGAGCACGACGGTCCGCGCACTCGATCCAGACCAGAGAGACGAGCATGTCACCAGCGCTATAGCCCGCGTAGCTGCCGACGTGCGTGCTTCCCAGTCGCTGTATTGGGCTGAGGATTCAGAGACCATTTGCCTTATCCATTCATGGAAAGCGCTCTGGTCATCGAAGCTGAACTTCTGCATGGTCGCATACTCGTCGTCAACACGCATCGCGCAGACAGCATGCAGCGCTATGGTGCCGCCATCTGGCGTTGACCAGTAGAGATCGTTGTTGGCGAGCACTGCATCGAATTCTGCCTGACGATAGCAGTCATAGAGCGGAGTGAACATCGTTCCGATGGATCCCATGTGGTGTCCATAAACAATGATGTTCTGTCCATCAGCCGTGCAGCGGTGGTCGATATACGGATTGCCTCCGATGGACCATCCGTGCCAGAGATCATGCCGCAAATAGTAGTGCGGATTCTCATCCGATGCCTGCATGACTGGGTAGTCGATGACAGTGTCGGGCAGCTGGATCCATGCAGCTATATCGGGATTCTCAGCCCTGAGCGCATCCCAGTCTATTCTGTCATCGCTGTCATCGTTCGACTGGTCTGCAGAGATCTTTGGAGCATCGTTCTGCGAGATTGCCTGATAGTCCCTCTCTGCATTGGCATCTTTCCAGATGAAGTAGGCTCCGCATGCCGCTACAGCCAGCCCGGCCGCAACAGCCAGCATAGCCGCTGCCTGACCCCATCCAATTCTGCGTTCCATCATTGACCGGATAGCTGTGCCACTCTTCGCAGAAGATGTCCCTTTTCCTGCCTCAGCTCCGACTGCAGGCGCAGCCTTGGTGACTGGCGGCTTCTTTCTGCGTAGCTTTCTTGATACGAGCGTTCCTATGAGCGCGGAGAGCACAAGGGCAAAGGCGAGAAGGAAGGGGGAAGTCCTGCGGTTCACATATTCTGCAGGCCCAGCGTCGGCTGTATCATCGAGAGACCTGTCCGTGCGATGTGCATGGACAAGCAGCCTGTGGTCATTGATGCCGTAGGGCGTGCAGGTCACAAGCGTGCAGAGATCCTGTCCCTGCTGAATTTCAAAAGAGCCTGTCTCTTCAGGCAGCACCACCTCGCTGCCAGTCACCTCATAGACGAGTTCCTTGCCGAGGACGTGTATCGCGAAAAGATCTCCCGGTGCAAGCTGCCTGATGTCATCGAACATCCGCGCTGTCTGCATGCCTGAATGTGCGGAGAGGACTGTGTGCGTCGAGGGGCCGCCCACTGGAAGCGATGTTCCCTGGATATGTCCCACGCCGGATGCAAGATCGTCCTCCGAAGTCCCGTGATAGATCGGCAGCTTCACGCTGATCTTCGGTATCTCGATCCATGCCATTGCGCCCGTATCGTCTGTTGCCAGCTGCTGCTCATAGGGAAGGGGCTGCTCTTCCGTCAGCTGCCCTGACAGGCTCTCGTTGTAGAGCACTGCCTGCTGATACGATTCTTCCTGCTCTTCTGTGAGCTCGCCTGAGCTGGTGGATGTGATCGACTGCACAATCTGGTCGGTCTGATAGGTTGCAAACCAGTCGGCCGCTATCGGCCACGCGAGGATTGCAAGGCCGACAATCATCCCGATTACCGGAATCGCGAGCAGGATTCGGGTCTTGGCTGGCTGCTTCCGAGGGCTTCTTTCCATTTTGACATCCATATCTTCTCTATTGCAGAATGGGTGCCGGCTTTGCAGCCAGCACCCACCTGTGCGATTCAAGCCCTGCTATGCACTAAGCCTGTGCACCGTTGTCCTCGTTGCCCATATCCTTCTTGCGGCGCGTATAGAGATAAGCGCCGACGGAGATGACGGCGATGATGGATCCGTAGGTCATAATCGCCTGCGTGCCCGTCATGCCTGTGAGCGGCATCGTGAGTTCCTTCACATCTCCGACTGTCACGGTAACGAGGCCTGTCTTCATGTCAGCTGCATTGTCTCCGTTGCCGGTGAGCCTGTTGTCGCCGACCTTTCCATCTGGCTTGCCGGCAATGGCGGAGTGGTCATCAACAGCTTGACCGGCGACGGTGTTGGTGAGCCCGGTCAGCTTGCCGTTGCTGTCATACGTTGCCTTGATAGTGAAGCTGAAATCCTTTGCAGGCAGATAGTTGTCTCGAGTCGTTACCTCGTGGACGAGATAGGTGCCCACATCGATGCGGTTGACCTGGATGTTGCCGTCTTTGTCGGTCGTGAACTTGTATGGCTGGTCGCCGAGAGTGCCATCTGCTTGGAGATACTTGCCCTTGGATGCTGTATCGTCGGGGCCAGAAGCCTGAATCGTGAACTGGAATCCCTGAAGCGGCTCCTCGGTGGAACGGTCAACCTTCACGAGCTTGAGGGCATATGTGTAGTCGCGCACCTTCTCCTCATGTGTGTCTCCGGTCGAGGTGTTGTTCGGGTTGTTCGAATAGGTGAGCTTGACAGTGTTCGGGTTACCCTCGCCGCCAATCACGGCCTGGCTGTTGATTTTAGCCTGATAGGTCACGACGACCACGGAATCCTTGGTGATGCCAGTTCCCGTGCCGCCGTCACGTGCTGCAGATGGATACGCGGCCAGAAGGTCCTTTGTCCCGACAGTAAGCGTGCTTTCGCCAGTGGCCGGATCGACGGTGAGCGTCTGTGCCTCGAATTTGCTCGTCACATCATGGCCGCCGTTCTTGTTGGCCTTTGCATTCGCGCGGGATGGATCGGCGTCGCGCTGCGCGGCAGAATCGTAGACATATACCTTGACGGATCCCTTGTCCACTGTGAGGCCTTTGGAAACCTTGTCCGTGAACTGGTAGAAGTAGGTCTTGTACGTGAGAACGTTGTCGGCGACCGATCCATAGAGGTCGTAATCGACAGCCTGTCCGATATGGGAGTCGGCCTTCTTGTCGAGGTCGGTGGGGTCGGTATTCGCGATTTCGTCGTGGCGGATGAACTTGTTGACAGTCGGGATGTTCGTCTTCTCGGTGACGGTCACATCTCCTCCGCCGACAACGGCAAAGATCGGCGCGGTGCCAGCCTCGTCGGTGCCGATAGAAGATGTGTCGGTGACGAACAGCCAGTAGCCCTCATCGAGATTGGTCTTTGTCCCGGCAGCCACATTCGTCTTGTTCGTGAGGTTGTCGAGTGCGTCGGCAAGCTGATTCGCGATGGATCCATTCGTCACGCGGGTGCCTTTTCCGGCCGCGACATCTGCTGCACTGTCGGAGGTCACATGCTTCTGGATCCAGACTGCAGCGTCCTGCGGTGTCTTGATGTCGGCAGCCGTGCCTCCATTGGCCTTGATGACGGTCTCGACGGCATATTTGACGGAGTCGTTGACATAGACGATGTTGGTCTCGACCTTGCCGGTCTTGTTTGCCTGCGCCGGATCTGAAGAGATTCTCGAGGTGTCGGTGGTGCTGGAATCGACAACATTCGCCTTGAAGATCTGGTAGCCGACGAACTTCGTCTGGTTGCCCTTGATGTTGTTGATCGTAATATTTCCCTTGCCGTATGTCACCTCTGCGGCCATGACGATCTGCGGAAGGGCAGTGCCTGCGGCCATTCCGAAGCCGAGGGCTGCACAAACGACTGCGCGTGCCTTGTTCCTGAACATGTGTGCTCCTTCTCTTTCTGCTGGCCCATCGGCCTACTGCTTATTGCCTTCTCCATCAGTTCTGCCCGCTGGGTTCCTCCTGCGCTGATGAAGCTGGTAGCCTCCAATGCCCACGAGTGCAGCTCCGCTCGCGATAGCTATCCAGGCACCGATTCCCGTACCGAGATTCGGTATCCGTTCTGTATCGGGCGGTGTCGTGGTCGGCATGTCCGTTACCCGCATTGCGATTTCGCCCGTATCGATTGCCGTGGAGCTGATGCTGGCATGCTGGTTTCCGCTTATTGCGGCTGTCAGCGATGTGAGCGATGTCTGGTCCTTGGCCGATGTGATTGTGATCGAGACATCCCGTCCGATCCTGTCATATCCTGCAGGTGCCTGTGTCTCGGACAGGCGGTATACGCCGGCATCGAGGCCGCTGACCTCGATATTGCCGTCGTTGTCAGTGACGAATTCATATGCCTGCGAGCCCTTGCTGCCGTCTGCCTGCACATAGCTTCCATCTGCGGCCTGGAGCGTGAATCTCGCTCCTGCGAGATGTGTCGTGCTGCTGCTTGCATCGAGCTTCACGAGCGACAGCTTGTACGTGTAGACAATGTTCTCGTGCGGCGTCGTCTCGCCATGGCCGTCATAGTTAGGATTGCTCGAGTAGATGAGCTCTACGGTGTTGGGATTTCCCTTGCTGCCGACGACCGCTTTGCCATTCAGCCTTGCCGTGTATTCGACAATGAACTTCGTGTCCTTCGTGACGCCATCGATCTTTCTGATGTCCTGGCAGATGACATGGAGGGTGTTGTCGCTGCCATACTTGATATCGAAATCGCTGGTGACATCCGTCGTCTTCTTGCCATTGGCTGCCGTGACCCTGATAGAGCTGCTGTCAGCAGTCAAGCCATTCGAGAGATGGTCGCTGAACTCATAGTAATACGTGCTGAAGGTGCCAAAATTGTCCGGCAGCGTGCCGGTCAGGCGGTAGGGGATGGTCTCGCCGATATTGAAATCGCCGGAAAGGCCCCATTCTCCCGTCGAGTTCTCCTGCACTTCCTTCGTGAGGCTCGGCACCGAAGCCTTCTCCGTGATGGCTACCGTGCCGCCACCGACGATTGTAAGGATCGGCGATGTTCCGGTCTGGTTCTTCTGGAGGCTTTCGGAATCGGTCGTAAGCAGCCACATTCCGCTCCCAAGACGTGCCTGCTCGCCGTCGCCGATTTCCACTGGCTCATGTTCTGTGTTGATGTCATTTGCGATGAGCGCTGCGGCAAGCTGGTTGGCCACGCTGTTCGATTCAACGCGCGTGCCTTTTCCGGCCTCGACATCTGCTGCACTATCGCTCTGCACATTCTTCTGGATCCATGCGGCGGCATCCTGTGCAGTGGCTATATCGGCTTCGGTTCCGCCATTGTCGGCGATGACCTTCTCGATGGCTTTCTGCACATCTTCCGTCGCCCAGGCGATATTTGTTTCTACCTTGCCAGTCAGGTTGGTAGATGGATCGTCTGCAGTTATCTCCGACACATCGGTCGTGTCGGAGTCGATGACGTCGGCCTTGAAAATCTGGCGTGCCTGGTACTTGACGCCTTCATTGCCCTTTGCGGCATGCACCACGACATAGCCTGACCCATAGCCATCATCCTTGACAGTTGATGGCTGGGATGATTCAGATGTGTTGCTGGCGTTTCCGATTGTCCCATCAAGTGCGATGGCGCTTGCGGGCATGCCCAATGCAAGCGCGATACCCAGACCAGATACGACAGCCTTGTGCGCCACATTGCGCACCCATCCAGGGTAGAGTGCCACTTGAGGCCCCCTTCGATTCCGAACCATGCCAGGATTGGTGGTCCCGACACATTTTTCAACTCTGTATGTTACGCCTTGAAAGGCCGATTTTGAACGTTCTAGGCAGAATATTTTCAGGAGCAGGCCATTTTCATTGCTTTTTCCTGAAGATATTTAGTCCGGCGGCAGGCTTATGACATTGAATGCCAGGGCTGCGTGTGCTTCAATCTTTCCAGCTATATATGCGCAGGTCCACCAAGCCTACGCGGTCCGGACAAGCAAGGAGCGCAAAATGCCTGCAGAGAAGAGACCGAGCGGAATCCTGGCCTACGACAGCGAATGCAGGGATGAGACGATCGTTCTGGAGGAGCGCCCTCACCAGAACCGTAGCGAGAGGGCGGCGGAAGTGCATACAGAGGCCTCTCTGCATGCTGGTCCAGCCACATTGGATGCCCCCCGCCACACCTACAGAGCTGCGGAGAACATCCATGCATCTATTCCGGATATGCCATCAGAGGAAGAGCTCGAGCGCTCTCTTGATGGAACAGCAGAGGCGGTTCCGGCTGGGGATCAGGCCGCTGCCTCTGCTGATGACACCTCTTCTGCCTCTTCTTCCAAACGCTCCAGAAGGCGCAGGCTTCTTGCCATAGCCATTGCAGCTGCAGCAGCCATCGCTGCCGGCTCGTATATCTATATGAGAGCTTCTGTTGTGCCTCTTGGCCCGGCCATATCGGAAGAGCCTGAAGACAGCGCTGATTCGTCGGATGAGAATGAGGGCAGCCAGCCTGCCGCTGGGGAAGAGGATGCCCAGGAGACGCAGGGCAATCTGGATGAGAGCAGCAGCCAGGACGACGCTGCAGCATTGCCTGCCGAATCTCCAGAAAGCACAGTAGAGGAAGCTTCCGATTCCACACAGCAGCAGCCTTCTGCATCAGCAGAAGATGATGCTGCAGCAGCAGCTGCTAGCAGCCCTTCCCCGGCGCAGGAGCCTGCAGATTCTTCAGCAGCGACACAGCCGCAATCGACGTGGATTGTCGATGTGCCTGGGCATTATGAGACGAGGACCCGCGAGGTTCCCTACTACGAGCTGCAGCCTATATACAAGGACGTTACGGTATATATCGCCGACGATGGATTCGAATCAGAAGACTATGCAGCAGCGCAGGAGCATCAGAAGTCCATCGGTGGAGGAGATCTCGGCACACGGAACAAGAAGGTCGAGACTGGCACACAGCGCGTACAGAACGGCACTACGACCGAGACATATCAGGAGTGGGTTCCGGAACAGGGTCACTGGTCATAGCAATTCGGCCAAGCCTTCCTCGGATGCGAGGGAGGCTTTCTTTTCTGCGGGCTTTAATGGGCTGAAAGATGTACCGACATGAAGCGGGTGATGCCATGCTTTCATATTTCAGGCTTCCAGAAAAAGACAGAAAGGTAGTCGCAGAAGCAGCCGACGAGGCACTCAGCAATCCGGAACTTCTGCAGCAGATACTCCATCAGGGCGATGTGCTCTACAGCAGGATCATCCAGCGCGAAGAAGCTGCACTCGATAGCATTGAGCACGGTGAGACCCTTTTCTCGGTCGGTCTCCAGGCCTATGTGCGCGGAAGCGACATGGATGATGCCTTCGCTGGTCGCCCCTCATGGTGGCCCTATGTCTGGCAGATCAAGTCGGAATACGGCTATGCGAACAGAAGCTTCTCCAGCCTCATGAAGAGGGATGTCTTTGGTGATCCATATTCAGACAGAGGGTCCTTCATCTGGCGCGGTACCGAATCGGAACGTGCAGCCTTTGTATATGCGCCTAGGCTGGGACAGGGCCTGAGCTGCATGATAGCCGACATCACCAAAGATCTTGTCGCTCATGTGCGCTATGACTTCAAGGCCGGCGAGACGGTCTATCGCCTCGATGATTTTGCTGACTGCATCAGTGCCAAGGACTGGGATTCCATATGGCTTTCGCACTCTGCCTGGTGCAAGGACATATGGCTGCTGCAGACAAACAGCGACTGCATCAGCTCCGGGCCAAGGCTCGATATCGCAGACCTTACGCTTGCAGAGGCTCTGGATACCTTCTCGAGAAACCGCGATGTGCTCGAGTACAGGCCCTTCAGCTGGAATCCAGAAAGAGATGGGCTGGCTGGAGAGGATCTTGAAGCACGGAACTACATGCGCAACGAAGAGCACGAAAGATAGGAGAAGATATGCAGCCATTCCATTCACTTCCTGCAGACCGCCAGGTCGAGCTTGCAGAAGCCGCTGACAGGGATCTGTCAGACCCTCAGACTGTCCATGAGATAGCCACTGCTGGAAGAAAGCTCTACGGGCTTGTTCTCGATCCAGACGACACCCAAAGCATCCCCAAGATCGAGAGGGGAGAGACCCTCTTCAACGTCGGCCTCAACACGTTTGTCCGGGGCAAGGATGTCGAAGAGGCATTCCAGGGCAAGCCTGTTGAATGGGCATACGCCTGGCTAGCGAAGTCGCTCTATGGCGAAACAGGCAAGAGCTTCTCTGAAATCATGCAGCCAGGAGACCCAAGCGATGCTGGCGTATATGCCGATTCCTTCATCTGGCACGATGCCGTCTTCGGCCAAATGATGCTGTCGCAGCAGAGCATGATTGGCGACGAGATTCTCACCATGATTGAGAGGGAGACACATGAGCTTTGCCAGCATATTCAGGATGATTTCCCAGCCTACACACCCGTATATCGGATCAACGATGGCGGAGATTATGTGAGCGAGGAAGACTGGGATGCTTTCTGGGAGAAGCACAGCCCTTGGCATGAGGAAGTGTGGATGCTAGTTGATAACGGCGACTTCACGCATGACGATGTGGCTGGAATGACGCTTGGCCATGCGCTCTATGAATACAATCATGACAACGATCTCTACTTCGAGAATGCCTTCTATACAGAGTGGGAGGACGAAGAAGCTGTCCACACTGAGATAAAGAAGATCGATCCCAACATCTCCGTCTTTGTCATGGGTGAGTATCCAGATAGCGAAGGACATCTCTCAGGCGGCTGGCTCGATCTTCCCGCACCGAAGGAATCCATCGACAGGTTCATGCATGATGTGGTAGGAATCGGAAAGACCAATGCCTATGGATGGCCATGCACGTCTGCGCATATCGTGGAGGTGTCCGGCATTGTCGGAAAATCCCCAAACTGGCTCGATGCGCTTGGCTTCTCTAGCGGAGAGCTTACAGGTTTGGGTATCGACAGGCTCAACCTGCTCGCCTGCTGCTATGACGCTGGTATGCGCAATCCGCTGCATTCATATGAGAATGCGGTAGCCAACATGATGGGCTATCTGAACCGTACCGGGCTCACCAATGGTGACGGCCTGACATTCGCCGAGGCAGCCAATCTCCTCAAGCAAATCTGTAAAGTGCCATATTTCGCGTTTCCTGATGACAATATCTACAAGCAGGCCCCGTCTCCGGAGGCAAAGCTGGGACTCAAGATGCTTGACCCCTTCGAAACAGGGCATTGGGACACGGCTGGCGACAAGCTTACATATGTCCGAGAGGATGGCTCGTCTCTTTCTGCCGACAAGCTCGCAGCGCAGGGAAGGGCTTTCCTGAATGTGGTGTGCTTGGACAATAGCGGGGTCCTGCTGCTCGATGTAGACCCAAAATCTTTCATCCTCGACAGACAGTCCATCGAGGATATCGAAAGAGATCTTGCAGCAGACGGCTATTCAGCATTCCTTGGTGAGCATGGCGAAGCTATAGCGCAAGAAGACGAGGAAAGGGGCTGATTGTCGTGACTCCTTTTGAAGACCTTCCCGCAGCAAGACAGAAAGAGATTGTCGCAGCGGCAGACCGCGATCTTGCCGACAATGTGACCCTGAATCGCATATATCTCGCAGGGCGTGACATCTACGACGCAGTGTTTACTGAAAGAAACTGGTACAACATCGTGCAGGACATGGAGGATGGCGAGCCGGTCTTCAATGTCGGCCTTGATGCCTATGTTGCAGGGTCCGATATAGACGCCGCATTTCACGGCAAGCCAGCTGAATGGCCATACATCTGGCAGGCAAGATCCTGCTACGGGCCCGGTTGTAGCAGCTTCTCTGAGCTGCTGGCTAACCATGAAGATGCGTCTCAAGTCCTGCCGCACTTCACTTGGGACTCTTCTGATGTCGATGCCATGGAATCGCATTTCGAATGGAAGACAGGACCGCATAGGATAGGCGATGGTGTTGTCGCCGATCTCGACAAGGCTTGGAATGAGCTTGTTGGCTGCAGCCATAGCCTTGCCTGGTGCAAGCTGAACGACATCGGTGATGCATTCCATATAGATGAGTTCCGATTCGTTGCAGTGGATGACTGGGACAAGGTATGGCAGCAGCGATATCCTTGGGAAGAGCGCTTGTTCTTTCTGTATAGCAACGGGTGGTCTGACGAGGAGCTGTCAACAATGTCTCTTTCAGACGCAGTTGTGATAGAACCTTCTCTCGATTATGTCTACAGCACGCTGACCAGCGAATGGGAGGTCAGCGAAGACGAAATCAAGGAAGAGCTCGAAGAACAAGCTTCTAGCCGGACTGACATATGCGAGGAGCTGGACAGATAGATTTTCATGCAGCCTGCATGCAACCGGGTCCCCATCTGCATTCTGATTGCGGATGGGGATTTTCTCATGCCTGCTTGCTATGAAGTAGAACCGTTAATTTGCATTAAATTACCCATTATCTGCATACTATAGTTTCTACCCATAGTCTATGGCAGGCTTCATGCGCCTCTCTGCCTATATTCTGCCTACATCTTCTGTTTCACATTTGCCGCAAACTGCAGAAGTCTCTTTATGGCTCTTATGGTGCGGGTTTATCATTGTTAGCAGACATGCAAACAGCGTTTGGCCGTGACCCGGTAACCATTGGCAGGAGCCAAGAAGCGAAAGGAAGCCAAGATGGCAAAGTCAGATATCGAGATTGCACAGGAAGCAACGATGCTTCCTGTCACCGAGGTCGCAAAGCGTGCCGGCCTCTCGGAAGACCAGCTGGAACTCTATGGACGCTACAAGGCAAAGGTCGACATCCATGCCCTGAAGGACCTTCCCAAGAAGGCGAAGCTCATTCTCGTGACGGCCATCAACCCGACGCCTGCGGGCGAGGGCAAGACGACGACCTCGGTCGGCCTCGAGGATGCTCTCTGCCGCCGTGGCAAGAATGCACTCCTGTGCCTGCGCGAGCCGTCCCTCGGACCCGTCTTCGGTATCAAGGGCGGCGCTGCCGGCGGCGGCTATGCCCAGGTCGTGCCGATGGAGGACATAAACCTCCACTTCACGGGCGACTTCCATGCTATCGGCGCTGCGAACAACCTCTGCGCTGCCATGCTCGACAACCACATCAAGCAGGGCAACGCTCTCGGCATCGACCCGCGCCGCATCGTCTGGAAGCGCTGTGTCGATATGAATGACCGCCAGCTCAGGAGCATCGTCGATGGTCTTGGCGGCGTCGGCAATGGCATGCCTCGCCAGGATGGCTTCGATATCACCGTTGCCTCTGAGGTCATGGCTGCCTTCTGCATGGCATCGGATCTGATGGATCTCAAAGAGCGCCTCGGCCGCATGGTCATTGCCTACACGTATGACAGACGTCCGGTCACAGTCTCCGATATCCATGCCCAGGGCGCCATGTGCGCGCTTCTGAAGGACGCTATCAAGCCGAACCTCGTGCAGACGCTCGAGAACAACCCGGCCTTCGTGCATGGAGGTCCGTTCGCAAACATCGCCCACGGCTGCAACTCTGTCGAGGCGACGACGACGGCTATGAAGCTTGCCGACTACGTCGTCACGGAGGCAGGCTTCGGTGCCGACCTCGGCGCAGAGAAGTTCCTCGATATCAAGTGCCGCGCTGCCGGCATCGCTCCTTCCTGCGTCGTGCTGGTTGCGACCGTGCGTGCCCTCAAGTACAACGGCGGCGTGCCGAAGGCAGAGCTTGGCCAGGAGAATCTCGAGGCGCTCGAGCGCGGCATCCCGAACCTCCTTCGCCATATCTCGAATATCCGCGATGTCTACGGCCTGCCGGCTGTCGTTGCAATCAATGCGTTCCCGACCGATACGAAGGCAGAGCTCGACTTCGTCGAGCAGAAGTGCCATGAGCTCGGCGTCAACGTCGCGCTCTCTGAGGTCTGGGCCAAGGGTGGCGAGGGCGGACTTGCGCTTGCTGACGAGGTCGTGCGCCTCTGCGACGAGCCGAGCGAGCTCAAGTATGCCTACGAGCTCGACCAGCCGATCTCTTCCAAGATCGAGGCCATCGCAAAGCGCATCTACCATGCAGACGGCGTCGACTACACGTCCTCGGCACAGAAGCAGCTCGCCCAGCTCGAGGAGCAGGGCTTCGGCGGACTTCCGGTATGCATGGCAAAGACGCAGTACTCGTTCACGGACGACCCCAAGAAGCTCGGGGCGCCCGTTGGCTTCCGCATCACGGTCAGAAACGTGAAGGTATCTGCCGGTGCCGGCTTCATCGTCGCCCTTACCGGTGACATCATGACCATGCCGGGACTTCCGAAGGTGCCTGCAGCAGAGAAGATCGATGTCACGCCGGACGGAAAGATCGTCGGTCTCTTCTAGAGCAGCATAAGATTCGAAGCTAGGCAGCAGAGGTCCGGGGGCGCGCAGGCACCCTCGGCCTTGCTGCTGCGCAGACAAGGAAGAGACGTGACGGAACCAGAAGAGAAGAGAATGCGCGACTGTACGGCCGAGGAGCTCGTGGAGGCGCTTGCCTCGAAGGAGCCGACGCCAGGCGGCGGTGCAGGGGCAGCCATGGCAGCAGCGGTGGGATGCGCCCTGGGCGAGATGGTCGCAAACCTCACGCGCCACAAGCGTCGCTATGAAGAGGTGCAGCCGAAGATCGAGGAATATCTCCCGAAGCTCGAAGAGCTGAGAGGCCGCATGTTCACGCTCGCAGAAGAGGATGCCGAAGCATTCAAGCCGCTTGCCCGTGCCTATAGGATGCCGAGGGATACCGAAGAAGAGAAGGAAGAGCGCACGCGCGTTCTTGAGGAGGCCCTGCGCCAGGCATCGGAGCCGCCTGAGCATCTGATGGAGGCCATCTGCGAGGCAATCGTGATTGTCGACGATCTCACGAAGATCGGTTCGAAGATGGCGCTTACGGATGCAGGGGCAGGCGCAGCGCTGCTCTCGGCGTCGCTTAAGGCGGCCTGCCTCAATGTCTTCATCAATGCGAAGGCAATGAAAGACCGCGATTATGCAGAGATCCTCGTCTCCCGTACCCAGGCCATGCTCGAAGATGGCTGTGCCAAGGCTGATGAGGCCTATCTCAGAGTGGAAAGAGGAATCAGATGGCAGAGGAGCTGAGAGGGGCACCGGTTGCCCGTGCGCTCACCGAGGAGCAGGCAGCACGGACCGAGCAGCTTAAAGGCGCGGGCATTGAGCCCTGCCTTGCCTTCGTGCGTGTGGGGGAGCGCCCGGATGACATCTCCTACCAGCATGCCGCAGAGAAGCGCTGTGCCAAGGCAGGCATCGAGACGAAGCTCTTTGCACTGCCGGAGGATGTCACGCAGGATGAGGTCGAAGCGACAATCCGCAGCATCAATGAGGATAGCTCGATCCATGGCTGCCTCATGTTCCGCCCGCTTCCGAAGACGCTCGACGAGAAGGCAGCGGCAGCCGCGCTCGATCCTGCAAAGGATGTGGATGGCATCACGGAAGGTTCGCTCTACGGCGTCTTCTCCGGCAGCCGAGTGGGCTTTGCTCCCTGCACGGCAGCTGCGGTCGTCGCGATGCTTGACCACTATGGTGCCGCGCTTGATGGAGCCAAGGTCACGGTCGTCGGACGCTCGCTTGTCGTGGGACGCCCTCTCGCCTCGCTCCTGCTCGGGCGCAATGCGACTGTGACGCTCTGCCATAGCCACACGAAGGATCTCTTTGCAGAGACGCGTGCAGCGGACATCGTCGTTGCCTGTGTCGGCAGGCCCCAGATGCTCACGGCCGATGCCTTCCGTCCTGGCCAGACTGTCATCGATGTCGGTATGAACTATCTTCCCTCAGAAGGCCGCTTTGTCGGCGATGTCGCCGAAGAGGCGAAAGAGGTCGTGGGTGCGCTCACGCCGGTGCCGGGAGGGGTCGGCGCGGTCACCTGCGCAATTCTTGCCGAGCACACGATCGAGGCAGCAGAAAGGGCCAAGGCTGAGGCATGAGGGAATCTTCGACATTCGAGCCGGCACATCTGACCGGCACCAAGGACGCCTATGGACGCGAGCTCAACGATCAGGGCTTTGCCGAGATCGACGAGGAGCGCCTCGAGCATGCCGTACGCGAGTTCCTGCTGGCGATAGGCGAGAACCCTGACCGTGAAGGCCTCAAGGAGACGCCGGCACGCGTGGCACGGGCGACCGAAGAGCTGCTCTCGGGCATGTGGGAAGAGCCGAAGGCGCATCTGAGGAAGCAGTTCGAGGCTCCTGATTCAGATGAGCTCGTCGTCGTGCGCGACATCCCGTTCGAGTCCTTCTGTGAGCACCATATCCTGCCGTTCCGTGGCACAGCTGCGGTCGTCTATCTGCCGAAGCATGGACGGATCTGCGGCCTCTCGAAGCTCGGGAGGCTCGTCCAGGGCTATGCCCATCGCCTCCAGGTGCAGGAGCGCCTGACGGCCCAGATTGCAGATGCCCTGATGGAAGAGCTCGACCCCGAAGGTGCGCTTGTCATCCTCTCTGCCGAACACAGCTGCATGACCATGAGGGGCATCAAGAGCACCGGGTCCCTCACCGTGACCGAGGCAGCGCGTGGCGTGCTTGCGGATGACCGCGAGCTCAGGCGCGAGGCACGCGAGCTTGCGGGAGCTGGCAGAAGCAGCAGATGATGGAAGCGAGCATGGCAGATGCCCCGGCAAAGCGCCTCTTGTCTCTCGAGGAGCGCTTCTCGAGCCATAGCTATGAGGGCAGAGGACCTGCCCTCCTCATAGAGGAGGGCAGCATCCCCATCCTGGTCTCGGCGCCGCATGCGGTGACGCAGACGCGGGAGGGAAAGGACAAGCGTGCAGAGATCCTGACAGGAGCTCTCGCGCTCTGGCTCCATGAGGAGGCAGGCGTCCATGTCTTCTGCCGCGCAAGGTCAGACGGGCACGATCCGAACTTCGATGCCTTCGAGGAGAACACGTACCAGAGAGAGCTTGTCCGTTATTGCCTTGAGCATCGGATATCCTGCGTCCTCGATCTCCACGGTGCTGCGTCAGATCGCGGCTTCGGTGTCGATATCGGCACAGGCGGCAAGGAGCATCCGTCCCTTCTAGGACACAAGTTCCTTCTCGACCTGATGGATGCCTCGCTTGTCCAGACGGTGGGGAAGCTCGGCCGCTTCGACGATGCAGTCGTGCATGACGGCGTGTTCGCGGCGGCAGGTCCTCATACGATTGGAAGGAGTGTCTCCGAACGAGCCCAGGTGCCCACGCTCCAGCTCGAGGTGAACGGACAGCTCCGGAATGTGGCAAATCCTTCGGCAGTCGCTGCCCTGGCAAAAGGCCTTGCGCTCTTCTGCCTCATGGCAGGACGCTGGGACAAGGAAGCTCCCGATCCTCAGGTCATGCACCTCTTCCAGGCAAAGGAGCAGCTGCCCCGCGATGTCTGCTATCTCAGCGCAGGATCTCATGAGGGCATTTCAGGTACGCTCTGCCTCCAGGGGCCTTCCGGCGAAGCTCCGCTTGTCCATGTGCGCACAGCTGACAGCGCCTATGCAGAGGCAAAGCTGGCATCTTCTGCTGTAGGTGAAGATGCATGCTCATCTGCCATCTTCCTGCCGAACCGCATGACGAAGCGGCTCTTCGGAGGAGCTTTTGGCCAGGGGCTCCTCGAGCCGGAAGCCGGGATGCCTGTGCTTGTCCAGAGGACGCCTGCCCGTGCCTGCATGGTCCGCGTTCCTGTTGCAGAGCATGTGGACAGGGTCTATGTCTCTCATGATGTGGCTGAGTGGATCGAGAAGGAGACGGGGGATTCCGTACGTCCGAAGGAGTGCGTGCTCTACTCGCGCGTATCGGATACGCAGCTCGTGATTGACCCTCATGGCGCCGACTATGCGCCCTATGCGCTCGTGGCGCATGAGGAGAGCGTCTATGTGCCGCGCTACTTCAAGACCCTGCTCGGTATCGGAGAGCTGCCGGTCCATCAGATCCGGCAGGAGGAGATGGAGCTTCTTCTCGACCGTGCGGATGCGGATACGTGCGAGCTCATGAGGAGAAGCTATAGCCCGAGCACGACGCGTTCGGACCCGTTCTGCCGCCTTCGGGAGGACTGCTCGGGCGACGACCTCAGGCGTCTCGCCCAGGCCGAGCGTGCGCTCGGCGTGGACAAGGCCCTCGAGCTTGTCCTTGTCGATGCGCCGAAGGCAAAGGAGAAGGGGTGCCTGGGACGCATCGAGGATGCCTTCCTGGACCGGTGGATAGGCTCCCGCAAGCTCTGGCTCCTTTCGACCTATGCGAAGGACGAAGACGATGCAAATGGCATCGCCCGCCTCTCTCCCGACCTCATGAAGCTTGCGGGCGTCGAGGACAATGACCGAATCTGTGTGCGCTTCGGCAGCGCGCAGGCTCAGCTCCGCGTGCTTGTGGATGAGGGCATTGATGACGCGCGCGTGAGCCTGCCTGCCGGAACCCGCGCAGCCTTGGGCATCGACTCCGTGAACGATGTGGTCACGGTCGAGCGGAAGGAGTCGCATATCCTGAGACGCAGCATGGACCTCCAGCTCATAGCGCTTCTCGGTACGGTCATTGCAGTCTTCCAGCTCGATCTGGACCTGCCCATCCAGATTCTCATCTGCCTCGTCCTCTTCCCGATCATCTCCTGGGCTGCACTCAACGAAGAAAGGGTGAAGGTCAGATGAGGCTCTCTGGCTATCTGATAGAGCGCTACAGCGACATGGGCTCTGCCTATACCTGCCGCCGTCTTGTCGAAGAGGCGCATTCCCTCGCTATGGATCTTTCCATCACCGGCATTGCCGACATGGGAAAGACAGAGGATGGAACGCTGCTCTTTCACGGGGAGCCGCTTGCGCCTGCTGACTTCGTGGTGAACCGCTACAAATGGGGGCACCTCGTAGCGGCAGCAAATGCGCTTGCCACAAGGAGCTACAACAGCATCGCCCCCTTCGCGCGCTATGTGGACAAGCATGCACAGGTGGAAGACATCAGCTCCTCTGCCTTCCGCATGCCGCGCTGGGTGCTCGCGCATGCCGGCGCCGGCTTCGAGACGCTTGCATCCGAGGTCGGCGTCCCCTTCGTCGCAAAGGGGCTTGCGAGCTCGGAAGGACGCGAGATCTGGCTCATCGAGGACGAGGATGACCTCGCGCGCCTAGAGCAGCAGGTGGGACCTGACCGCGAGCTTCTCTTCGAGCAGTGCATCGAGGAGAGCCTAGGCAAGGATATCCGTGTCTTCGGCATCCGCGGCGAGGCTGTGGCTGCCATGAGGAGGAAGGCGGAGCACGGATTCCGCGCGAACTATGCGCTTGGTGCTGAGCTCGAGAAGAAGGAGATCGATCGGGACATGCGTGCAGCGGTGCATGATGTCTGGAAAGAGACGGGGCTCGACTTCTTCGGGCTCGACCTTCTTGTGGACCATGCGGGCTACTGGTTCTGCGAGGTCAATGTGATGGCAGGCATGCAGGGGATCGAGTCCGTCTCCGGCGTCAATGTCGCAGGGCTCGTGATGCGCACGGTCAGGGACGATCTTGCATGAGGAGAGACGAAGCAGAAGACTTCATCTATGCGTCGTATATGGCTGCAGCGCCTGGGCTTTCCTTCGATGCACCTGACTCCGAGAAGCGGCACCCCGAGCTCACGCGCGATCTTCTGAGGAGCCTTGCCCATGCGGATACCGCTATCGTCACGGGCAGCAAGGGCAAGGGGTCGGTTGCTCGCATGGCAGCCGTGCTTGTCCAGACAGAGCGGCGTGTCGGGCTCATGACAAGCCCGCACATCAGGCGCTTCAACGAGCGTTTCTGCGTGGACGGTGTGCCGATATCGGACAGCGAGCTTGCAGAAGCGGTGACGGCGGTGGCGCCTGCCACAGAGAAGATCGAGGACAGGCTCTTGCCCGGCGAGTTTGTGAGCCCCATCGGGATCGAGTGCGCGGCTGCGCTTTCGTGGTTCTGCAAGGAAGGCACTGAGGCAGACATCCTCGAGTGCGGCAAGGGGGCACGCTTCGACGATGTCACGAACGTGCCGCATCGCTTCTGTGCAATCAATACCATCTTCCTCGAGCATACGCGCGAGCTTGGCCCTGCGGTCTCAGCCATCGCCGCTGACAAGGCCTATGCCATACAGCCTGAGTGCGAAGCCGCCTTCATAGGCCCGCAGGAGGAAGAGGCTATGGTCCAGATTGTCCAGCGGGCCCGTGCGCTCGGCGTACCGCTTCTGGAGTATGGAAGGGACTTCGAGGCCACGGATATCCGTTGGGGCAAGGCAGGCATCATCTGTACGCTCAAGAACCAGCGCCAGGTGCTCGAAGACGTGGAGCTGCCGCTTCTGGGAGAGTTCCAGGCACGCAATGCGGCACTGGCGCTCGCGCTTGCAGAAGCGCTTCTGGGACATGAGCTCGCGGAGCGCAAGGTGCGCGAAGCCTTGGGCAGGCTCAGGATTCCGGGCAGGATGGAGCTTGTCTCGAAGGAACCGCTGCTCGTCGTCGATGCCTGCATCAACCGGGCAAGCGCTGAGGAAGCAAGAGAGGCGCTCGCCCATCTCGGCTGCGGTCCTGGTCTCATCGCAATCGTCGGCATTCCCGACGATAAGGACTATGCTGGCGTCGTGCATGAGATGGCGGGGGTGGCAGACGAGATCTGGCTCACGGCCTCCCAGAATCCGCACTACGTCTTCACGGAGAGGCAGGGAAGATGCCTTGCAGCTGAAGGCATGAAGACACGCTTCGTTCCGACAGTTGCAGGAGCGCTTTCGGAGGCACGTGCGACAGGACGTCCCGTCTGCCTTCTTGGCACGACATCTGTCATTGCGGAGGCTGAAGCCGTGCTTGCACAGGATTGAGAGATCTGCATGCCCAAGCATGCTTGAGAGGAGATATCAGTGGGATATACGCTTCCCTTCGCTGTGAAGGACACGACATATGATGAGGCGCTTGCAACCTTGAAGGGGGCGCTCCGTTTCGGCATCTCTCCGAGCCTGGATCCGGTCACGGCGATGCTCGAAGAGCTCCATGATCCTGACAAGGCATATCGTTCCGTCCAGATTGCCGGCACGAATGGCAAGACCTCGACGGCACGCTATACGGCAGGGCTCCTTATGGCAGAAGGTCTCAGCTGCGGCCTCTATACGTCGCCTGAGCTTGTGAGCTACAACGAGCGCATGGAGATAGGCGGCAAGCCCATCTCGAAAGAGGCGTTTGCTCATGCGGTTGCCGCAGCAGACGAGGCAGGCAGACGGGTCCTTGCCGCACGTGCGGCAGAAGGCCTTCCTCCCTTCGATATCACGGAGTTCGATCTTCTTACCGTCGCTGCCTTCGTTGCCTTCGCGGAAGCCGGCGTCGATGTCGCGGTTCTCGAGTGCGGCATGGGCGGCAGATGGGATGCAACGTCTGCCTGCCGTTCGATCGAGTCGGTCGCAATCACGGGCATAGGCCTCGACCACATGAAGATTCTGGGCGATACGCTCGAGAAGATCGCTGCAGAGAAGGCTGCCATCATCAAGCCGGGACGCACCTGCGTGCTCGGTGCCGGCACGGCGACCCCTGCAAGCGTCGAGGATGTCTTCCTCAAGCAGGCAAAGCAGGCTGGGGTTGTGCCGACGCTGCTTCGGCCCGAGAGGCTCGAAGATGCGGCAGGGGAGATGGAGAAAGGTGTGCCTGCTGCGCATCCCGACCTTCCCCATGCAAGCTTCCGTATCCGTGAGCTGCCGGGGCGCATCGGTGGTTCCCTCATCTTCGATGTCACGACGCCGCGCCAGACGCTTGCGGAGCTTGGCGCCTTGAAGCCGGGCTATCAGGCAGCAAACATCGCCTGTGCGGTCTGCCTTGCCGAGGACTTCCTCGGCCATGCGCTCGATCCAGACCATGCCTACGATGGCATCGTGACGACGCCGACGCCCGGACGCTTCGATATCGTCTGTCCGAAGCCGGTCGTCCTCATCGATGCCTGCCACAATCCGCAGTCGGTCGATGCCTTCCTCACAGCTGTCGCCGATGTGGAGCCAGACCGTGAGAAGAGGCCGTATCTACTCTGCGCGGTACTTGCCGACAAGGATGTGGATGGCATCGTGGAGAGGCTCTCCGCTGCCTTTCCGAAGGTCGTCTGTGCGCAGACCGCATCTCCCCGCGCCCTTCCGGCAGCCCAGCTTGCTGAGGTCTTCCGCGCCCATGGCGGAGAGCCAGAAGGCGTCTATCCTTCGGTTCCTGAGGCGGTCAAGGCGCTCAGGGGCAAGTCCTTCTGCGCCTGCGGATCGATCACGACAGCAGGCGAGGTTGCTGCCATCTATCGTCCCTGGCTCAGGTAGCGGGTATCTTTTCAGCCACCTGCAAGACATGCGCAGCCTGGCGTGAAGGCTTGACGAAGGTCCTGCTTTTTGTGAAGATTGGCTCATGAACGCACCGGCGGCCGTGTTGTGGCCTGGGCATCTGCGTCCATAGCGGTATGCTTGTCTGCAATTGCCGAAAGAGAACGTGCGCAGGAATGCAGCATCGTCCCAGAACAGAAGGAGCGCCTTTCACATGCAAGAGCTTCTCGATCAGATCATTACCCCTGAAGTACGCATGGTGCTGTACCTGATGGTTGCCTGCGTCGTGATCCTCTATATCCTCTCGATCGTTTACGTGATTCGCGATGCACAGCGCCGTGGCGCCGAGCCCTGGTGGCTCTGGGCCATCATCTCGGTCATTCCTATCGTCGGCCTCCTTGCCTACGTGATCCTCCGTCCGAGCTCCTATCTCGTCGACCGCGAGGAGCAGGACCTCGATATCGCCCTGCGCGAGCACCAGCTCTCCCATTACGGCATCTGCCCGAAGTGCGGCACGCCGATTGACCGCGACTTCGTCGTCTGCCCGGTCTGCAACACCCAGGTCAGGAACGTCTGCCCGACCTGTCACCGTCCGCTGAATGCGGAATGGAAGGTCTGCCCGTACTGCCGTACGCGCATCCAGTAAGACCACACGCAAGAACGTTTCAGGAGCCCTGTGCCGGACAGCATGGGGCTCCTTTCTTGTCGGGAAAGGACAGCGTTTCTTCTGTTGAGGGCCTGTGCCGTACAGAGGCAGAAGCTTCGAGGCGGCCCTTGCCTGAGCGAGGAGCACTGCTATGCATGCAAGGTGTCCACGGCAGCAGATTGGCGTGTCTGAAAGAGAATGGGTGCTGCAAAGCCAAGACATACATACATGTGTGTCTTGCTCGGATCGGGACGTGGCTCCTCGTCCTTGTGCAGGCGGATGCCTGCCGATCGGTCTCCGGCTCTGCCAGGCCATAGCAAAGGCAGGCTGCCGTCGACGCCTGAGAAGTCCCGTCTCCGCATAAGAAAAGAGGGACGCACGGATTGCGCCCCTCGCTGTCTTGCGGTCTAGATGAGATCCTAGAATGCCGGCAGGACATCTTCGTCGTAGGTGTCCTTGAGGTAGGTCTTGAAGTCATCGGAGGTGAGGACAGAGACCAGTGCCTTGATGCGGTCGTCGTCCTGCTCCTCGGGGGTCGTCACGATGTAGTTGGCGTACTGCTCGACAGCTGTGCCATCTGCTGCCTCGACGGCAACAGCGTCGGAGACATGCAGTCCTGCCTCGATTGCGTAGTTGCCATTGATGACAGCGAAGTCGACGTCCTGGAGCTGACGGGGGACAGCAGCTGCCTCGACCTCGACGAAGTTCAGGCTGTGGGGGTTCTCTGCGACATCGACAGGCGTTGCCTCGAGGTTCTCGGGATCCTTGAGGGTGACAAGGCCCTCCTGCTGGAGGAGCAGGAACGCCCTGCCTTCATTCGTCGGGTCATTCGGGACAGCGATCTGTGCACCATCTGCGATGTTCTTGAGGTCGGAGGACTTGCCGGCGTAGATGCCGAACGGCTCGTAGTGGATGGCGGCAACGCCGACAAGGTCGGTGCCGTTCTCCTTGTTGTAGTTGTTGAGGTAGTTGATGTGCTGGAAGTAGTTGGCATCAACCTCGCCCGAAGAGGTGACCTGGTTCGGGATGATGTAGTCGGTGTACTCCTTGACCTCGAGGTCGATGTTCTGGTCCTTGAGCTTGGGCGCTGCGAAGTTGTTCAATATCTCGGCGTGCGGCGAAGGAGAGGCTGCGACCGTGAGTGTCTTCGTCTCGGAGGCAGAAGAGCTCGTAGAGCCGGAATTGCCGCAGGCGGCGAGGACGGAGGAAGCGATGAGGGCGGCAGAGCCAGCGAGGAAGTTCTTGCGGGTAAGCATGGCTGATTTCCTTTCAAATCTTGTGTTTTAGGGTGCAAGCTACAAACGCAGGGGCGAAATGCCTTCTGCGGCAGTGCCATGTAGAGAAGTGGACAGGAGCTGAGCCTAGCGGTGGTCGATCGCCTTTGCGATTGCGTCGCAGGTGCTCTGGATGATCTGGACGAGGATGATCATGAGGACGACGGTGACGAGCATGACCTCATCTTCGTAGCGGTAGTAGCCGTAGCGGATTGCGATATCGCCGAGGCCGCCTGCGCCGACTGCTCCTGCAATCGCCGTGTAGCCGAGGGCCGTGATGAGGGTGATCGAGATGCCACGGACGATCGAAGGCAGGGCTTCAGGCAGAAGCGCAGAGACGACGATGCGGGGTACCGAGGCGCCGCAGGACTCTGCTGCCTCGATGGCATCCTTCGGGACCTCGGCGAGCGACTGCTGGACCATGCGGGCGACGAAGGGTGCGGTCGAAAGGACGAGAGGAGGGATGACGCCGCGGACGCCGGTCGTCGTTCCCACAAGCGTCCTTGTCATCGGCATGACTGCCACGAGCAGGATGATGAAGGGGATGGAGCGTCCCATGTTGATGATCCATCCAAGGACAGCGTTCAGCGCCTTGTGGGGGCGAAGGCCTGCGGGCTCGGTCACATAGAGGACGATGCCGAGGAAGAGGCCGATGATGTAGGCGAAGAACGTGGAGATCAGGAGCATTGCGAGCGTATCGGCTATGCCCTGTCCCAGAAGCGATGCATAGACATTGAGGAATTCCTGGAAGCTATTCATCCCAGCCTGCCTTTCCGAGAAGCTGCTTCGTCACGGTGTGCTGGGGATCTGAGAAGACATGTTGGACCGTGCCGGACTCGACGACCTTGCCGTGCACAAGCACTGCGACATGCTTGCAGATGTCTTCGACGACCTGCATCGAGTGGGTGATCACAAGTATCGTGACGCCCGTACGCTCATTGATCTCGCGCAGGAGCTTGAGCACGGATGCGGTGCTGGCCGGGTCGAGAGCAGATGTCGCCTCATCGCAGAGGATGTAGGCAGGATGGCACGCCAGGGCACGGGCGATTGCGACACGCTGCTTCTGGCCGCCGGAGAGCTGTGCTGGATAGGAGCCTGCCTTGTCGGCGAGTCCCACCTCAGCCAGGAAGCCTTCTGCCTCCTTCTTCTGCTCGGGCGTGACCTTGCCATCTGCAGCAAGATAGGGGAAGCACACGTTCTCGAGGGCTGTCTTCTGCGCCAGAAGGCCGAACTGCTGGAAGATCATCGCGACGCGGCGCCTGTAGGTCCGAAGCGCTGCACCGGAGAGCCCCTGGACATCCTGTCCATCCACGACGATGGAACCCGACGTCGGGGTCTCGAGCAGGTTGATGCAGCGGACGAGCGTCGACTTGCCGGCGCCGGACATGCCGATGATACCGAAGATGTCGCCGTCAGGAATCTCGAGCGAGACATCGTCCAGAGCATGCTCGGAAGAGGCATTGCCGTATTGCTTTGTTAGATGCGAAATAGCTATCACGATAGACTCCAGATCAGGATATACAGTAAGCGACTGACATCCTGCCGGAGGCCAGCCATCAGCTGCGCCCGGTCCTGGCCACGCATGAACGTAGAGCCAGGTGCCCGGGCTTGGGCATCTGCATCATCTGCGCGGAGTATGTCATCGTCTCAGTAATCATGCTTTCAACCTTACAAGCGGCTTAAGGATTTATCAAGCTTGGGGGATACATGGAAAATAGGTATCAGGATATCTGAATTGCAGATAGCTCGTTCGGAGCTGCTTTCTGAGCCCTGAAGACCATGCAGATCGGGCCCATCCGTCACGAGTTCGTGGTATTTGGCCGCAGATGGCAAAGGCTTGGGATCCTTCAGCAACGCTTCGTCTCCATATGTGGTAAAACTGTTGCCAGTTCGAATGAAAGGCTTGGCTTGATGCAGTCCATACAGTGCCTTCTGGCATACAGAAGAGCGGTTCCGGAGACTATGTAGGCGTCTGTCCCCTGACAGGCCTACAGGCCAAGTGACAGGCGCCATGAAATGCTCGGAGGCCGGAGATGCCGGCTGCCGGGCTCTTTTTGTGAACAGCGCAAGCAGCCATCAATGGAAGAGGAAATCAGATGAAGGTTCTGTACAACGACGGCCACGTCGCAGAATGCCCCGAGGACGAGGAGCTCCACGTAATCCGCCACTCCGCAGCCCATATCATGGCACAGGCCATCAAGCGCCTGTACCCGGATGCCGACTTCGCATTCGGCCCGGCAACCGACAATGGCTTCTACTACGATATCGACCTGCCTGAGGGCCAGAAGATCTCCGAGGAGGACTTCCCGCGCATCGAAGAGGAGATGCGCAAGATCTGCAAGGAGAACCTGAAGTTCGAGGTCTACGAGCTTCCGCGCGAAGAGGCCATCAAGCACATGCAGGAGCGCGGCGAGAAGTACAAGGTCGAGCACATCGGCGACCTTCCTGAGGATGCCCGCATCACGTTCTACAAGCAGGGCGAGTACGTCGACATGTGCGTCGGCCCCCACATCACCTATACGAAGGCACTCAAGGCCTTCAAGCTCACGGGCGTCTCCGGCGCCTACTGGAAGGGCGACAAGAACAACAAGATGCTCACCCGCATCAATGGCATCGCCTTCCGCAGCAAGGACGAGCTCGAGGCACATCTGAAGCTCCTCGAGGAGGCGGAGAAGCGCGACCACCGCAAGATTGGCCAGGAGATGGAGCTGTTCATGATGAACGAGGCTGGCCCCGGCTTCCCGTTCTGGCTGCCGAACGGCATGCGCATCAGGAACTCCCTCATGCAGTACTGGATGGAGATGCAGGACAAGTTCGGCTATGACCAGGTGCAGACGCCGATCATCCTGTCCCGCAAGCTCTGGGAGACCTCTGGCCACTGGGACCACTACAAAGAGAACATGTACACGACGAAGATCGACGACGAGGATTACGCGATCAAGCCGATGAACTGCCCGGGTGCCTGCCTCATCTACAAGAGCAAGCCGAGGAGCTACCGCGACCTGCCGCTCAAGCTCGCCGAGGCCGGCATCGACCATCGCCATGAGCTCCGTGGTGCCCTCCACGGCCTCTTCCGTGTCCGCGAGTTCCAGCAGGACGATGCGCACCTGTTCATCCGTCCGGACCAGATCACGGAGCAGGTCACCGATGTCGCCCATCTGATCACGGCCTACTATGCACAGTTTGGCTTCCCGTACAGGGTCGAGCTCTCCACGCGTCCTGACAACTCCATGGGCTCCGACGAGGATTGGGAGCGCGCAGAGCAGGGCCTGAAGGATGCTCTCGAGGCCATGGGCGTCGACTACAAGATCAACCCGGGCGACGGTGCCTTCTACGGCCCGAAGATCGACTTCCATCTGCAGGACTGCCTTGGCCGCGAGTGGCAGTGCGGCACGATCCAGCTCGACTTCCAGCTTCCGCACAACTTCCAGCTCGAGTACACGGACAAGGATGGCTCCAAGAAGCAGCCGATCATGATCCATCGTGCAGGCTTCGGCTCCTTCGAGCGCTTCATCGGCATGCTCATCGAGCAGTACGCCGGCAAGTTCCCGACGTGGCTGTCTCCCTGCCAGGTCAAGATCCTTCCGGTCTCTGAGAAGACGCGCGACTATGCTCACCAGGTCGCTGACCGTCTGCGCGCTGCCAAGGTCCGCGTCAAGGTCGATGACCGCGACGAGAAGATCGGCTACAAGATCCGCGAGGCCCGCTCAATCGACCGTGTCCCGTACATGCTGATCATCGGCGAGAAGGAGGCCGAGGCCGGAAACATCTCCGTCCGCGACCGCTCGAACGAGACTGTCCAGAGGAACCTCGACGACTTCATCGCAGATATCACAGCCGAGATCGAAGAGCGCAGGGGCTAGTTCCCGCGTCTCTGGAACAATCCAAGGCATGAGAAAGGGAGGCATCCGGCAGCGCCGGGTGCCTCCCTTCATGTGCATTGGACTATTGGGCTCTTCGCTGTTTCTAGTAGGTAGCAGATGAGACGTCAACCTGGGCCGGGAAGTCCAGGCGACCGAGCCTGAGGAATATCATCGTCTCGAAGCAGCCGGTGTTCCTGAACTCCCTTGCGGCCCTCCTGGCGGACTGGATTACGGAGCTGAGGCTCTCCAGGATGGCGCTCGTCGAGCCCTACCGCTACCAGTCGAGGACGTCCTCCCGCTCCTTGCGGAGCGTCCTTGCGACTACCTTCATCTCCGGCATGTTCGAGTGCGTCATCCACGGGCATAGCCGCCCGAGCGCCCCTGCCGCGCTCCTCGGACCAGACGCCGGACACCTCCCGCTCGGGGCCGAGCACCATCGACCTCCCGAAGAGCTGCGCCAGCATCCCGGTCTGCGCGTCCATGCACGGCTCCGATCGTCGCGTCCGCCAGTCGACGGAACCATACCGCCTCAGGGTCGACGGTCGGGAGGAGCAATCTGTGCTGCCCACCAGAAGTTTCAGAGAGCCCAGAAAGCCGGCGTGCTCGAGAACGTCATCTACAGCTACGCGAGAAGCCTGGGCTACGAGGTGAGCGTGGGGTGCATCGGCATGCTCGAGTGCGATTTCATCATGCACTTGTCCGAGATGGGGTGCGCCTGCATGCAGGTGGCGATGGCTATCATGGGCGACCGCGCGACTGAGGCCCCCGAGCACTGCCTGCTCGAGCGGATTCGGGACAGCTGGCCCAAGTTCGTCATCACCCGCAACGCTACCATCCAGCATCGCAACGGCATCGCGTATGAGAACGTGACGGGGCCGATCGTGGGCGGACGTTCGGGATGGTGCAGGCGAGCGTTTAAGCGGGAACAGACCACTTGGAAGTTGCTCATATCCACTCCTGTCCATTCAGCCTGAAGGACTGGGCAGATGAGAGCTTCTGGATGGCGCAAGAAAGATGCGGCCGTGGGTACGTGTACCCGCGACCGCCAAAAGCCTTGTGTCTTTTCACGCTGCGGCAATCCTATCGCGGATGGCTGAGTGTAGAAGCACGGCAATAATTGTATACAATGTAAGACAATGTAATCATATGTAATAGGAGGTTGTCATGGCTACTACCGTCGCGTCCGAATCCATCTCCGCAAAGCTCCGCAAAGACGAGAAGGACCGCTTCTGCGCCATCTGCGACGAGATCGGCACCTCCCCGAGCAATGCCATCCGCATGTTCGTCTCCGCCTTCAATCGCCGGGGCGGCTTTCCGTTTGACCCCTCGAACCCCTACGGGTTCAGCCCCGAGACGCTTGCCGCGATGGATGATGCGGCTGCGGGCAGGAACCTCTCTGGCCCCTACCGCACCGTCAGGGAGGCCATGGCCGCGCTCGACGAGGAGTAGACCATGCTGGAACTGAGGTTCACAGCGAAGTTCAAGAAGGATTACAAGCGCATCAAGAGACAGGGCAAGGACCTCTCCAAGCTCGAGTCGACCCTCGAGGCGCTCGCGCGCGGGGAGGCCCTGCCTGATTCGATGCGTGACCACTCGCTGGGTGGAACGTACCACGGGCACCGGGAGTGCCACATCGAACCCGACTGGCTGCTCATCTACCTCATCGACGAGGAGGGCCTCGTGCTTGTTGCCACACGCACGGGAAGCCATAGCGAACTGCTAGGTTTATAGGAACTCAGGGAATGAATGTATAGATGGTCCTCAGGTGCGCTCGCGGGCGTCGCAGGTGCCGCAGCGCCTCCCGCACTCGGGGCGCTGCGGCGCTCCTCGGACCAGACGCCGGACACCTCCCGCTCGGGACCGAGCCCCATCGACCTCCCGAAGAGCTGCGCCAGCATCCCGGCCTGTGCGTCCATGCACGGTTCCGATTGTCGCGTCAGCCAGTCGACGGAATCATACCGCCTCAGGGTCGGTGGTCGGGAGGAGCAGCCTGTGCTACCCACCAGAAGTTTCAGAGAGCCTGTTTTGTGCTTCTAGGCTTCGAGCCAGGACGGCTGCTCGGAGGAGATGACACGCGTGCAGGCACGTGCACGGTCGAGCGTCACGACCGAAGAGGCCTGATAGCTTCCGGACGGCATGAGCTCGAGCGAGAGGGCTATATCGACGGTGCGGCCATCGGAGAGTGCGAGCGGCACGAGGAGCCTCAGGCTGTCGCTTGAGGGCTCATAGGCAGGGGCGCACCAGCGGTAGCTCGTACGGGCATGGACGAGCGAGGCCTGAAGTGCCTCATCGAGGTCGCGGCAGAGCCTGCGCCAGACTGAGGGGTCCTGTGCGAGTGCATGGCCAAGCTTCGTCTTTGCCTGCATGCGTGCGGCAGGAGCAGAGCCAGCTGCAAAGAGGTCGTCGACAAGCGAGGCTGCTGGCGTCCCTTCGACCTGCGCGGCAAGCCAGGCCTTTGGCAGGCGTTCAGTCTCGCCGAGAAGGATGCCGTGATAGTCGATGCTCACGAGCCGTGTCGTATCGGGCTCGATGTCGGCAAGGGATGTGAGGTAGCGTGCAGGCTGGGGCAGCGGATTCATGAGGGCAACGAGCTTCTGGCCGAGCTCGCCTGCTCCTGCGACAGCGAAGCCAGCAAGCTGCCAGGGAGAGGGGTCCTGGGCCGTCGCTGCCGTGAGGCAGGCATAGATGTCTTCCTGGAAGGCGGTCACAAGGCCCGTGTTGAAGGCAGCGAATCCTGCTCCGGGCACCTCGAGGATCTTCCCTTCGTGCGAGAGACGCACGAAGGTAGAGACGAGATACTCATGGAGGATCGGGTAGCGCTCGCTTCCAGCGCCGGAATCTGACCACACTTCTGGCGCAGCCATGCGTGCGAGCGTACCAAGGACCGACTCCCAGGAGCCGAACGATGCGAAGTCGGAGAATGCGCGGTCAGGACTCTTGGCGGAATCGGCAGCACCCTGTGAAAGCAGATCGCTCCAGGCGCCTTCGTCGACATGCGGCAGACCTTCGATGCCGACCGCGTCATGGGCGTGTCCCGTCCCGTCATCGCCGTCGACGAGGACGAGCGACCACTGCTTGCCGGCAATCGGACGCGTGCTCCTGCGGATCGTAAGGCGGATGGGGCTCGTGCCATCTTCTGCAAGGAAGCGAATCGGGAAGCTCACGCGGCTCCTCGAGCCTTCGACCGCACCGGTCGCAAGGGCATGGTGCCAGTCCTCGTCGAGGATCTGCGTAAGGTCGATATCGAAGGGGAGCATGCGGGTGAGAAGGCTCAGAAGCTCGTCCTTGCAGTGGACCTCGGCTGCAAAGCTCCTGGGCAGGCTTCTCGGAAGCACGGACGCCTCCGGTCCCTCCTTGGCGGGCGCTGGCGTCTCCTTCGCAGGAGCAACGGGCACAGGCGCCTGTGGCACTTCCTGCTCGGGGAGATCTGCCGCCTTCGGCTCAGGGGCAGGTGCAGCCACTGCCGATTCAGGCTCAGGCTCTGCTTCGGCAGGCGTTTCAGGGGCCGCTTCTTCGGATGCGGGTTCCTCTTCGGCCTCAGGCTCGTCCGGAAGGGCACGGATCTCATCGAGTGTAAAGACATGGGGATGGCTGGCATCCTCGACTGCAGGGGTCTCGTCTGCCTTTGGCTCTTCTTCCTCGGCTGCCACGGTCTCGGGCTTGGCTTCGGGCGCTGCCTGAGCTGTCGGCTCTGCTGCTTCGGGCTGCGCTTCTGCTGATGGAGTTTCAGGCACAGCTTGAGCATCTGCCTCTGGAGCCTTTGCCTTGTCTTGAGGCTTCTGTGTCTCTTCCGGCTTTGCCTTCTTCTGCTTCTTCTGGATATGGCGGGGCTTCACGGCCTTGAGCTGGGAGCCCTTCTTTTTCTTCCAGGGCTTTCCTGCCTTGCCCGATCCCTTTTCCTGGACCGGTGCGGCAAGCGCCTCGTCCCACTGCTCGTTCTGGACGATCGTGACGTAGCTCCTGCCTCCCTTGAAATCGGTGAGCGTCACGAAGTCGGAGCAGGCTGCCATCACATCGCGGTATGTCTCGAAGCCGAGGTCTTCTGGCTCTATGCCCTCGGCCTTGAAGAGCTCCTCGATCTTTGGCAGGAATATCTGGTGTCCTGTCCCGTATTCCTTTGCAATGAGCTGATAGATATAGAGCTGGTGCCCAAGCTGAATCTTTGCCATCTTCATCATCCCAACAATGTCCCGCAAAGGGACCGCGCGAATTCGAAACGTAAATAGACATACCCAAAAGTGTCTGTCTGCACATGCATCCATTCCCTGTCATGTATGGATGCATCGAAGACAATGCCCTTTCCAGCATGCATCGTGCATGTAACAGAGTACGCCTACGGACGTTTCCGTACAGAGATAGGGGCCTAATCTGCGTAAGATGGAAGATGGAAGGAGCTGATAGGAATGGATCAGACGCTGGAAGAGATTCTGAAGGGCTTCTCGAAGCGCCTCGGGGCGGCCAGGACCTGGATCGTGCCGGGAGGGACCGAGCATCTCTCTGAGGGACTGCCTCAAGGGGCAGTGCTCGGAGAGACGCTTGGGCACGTGCCCATAGCCTGTCTCGATGTGAAGGCAGAAGCTGCCAAGGCACAGGCAGAAGGAAAGTTCCTCGTCGTCGACAATACGATTGCGAGCTCCTATGGCTGCCCTGCGGTGCGTCTCGGTGCCTCTCTTGCAGTCGAGTCGCTCGATGCAGTGCTGGGATGGCTCGGAAGCGGTCTTATCGCCGTAAGCGTTGCGAAGGATTTGCCGCAGGGTTTGCAGGATCTCGCCGCATCGTTCGACGAGAGGCCTGAGGTCTCGGGCAGGATGCTCGATGAGCTCGAGCGGGCACTCCGGAGCTTCGATGAGAGGAGACGCGCTGCTTCGGACAACGCACAGGTGGCAGCAAGCTATCTCGTCTGCCATCCGGCTGTGAAGGAGGTCCGCTACCCCGGACTCAAAGGAGATCCGACACAGCCGATTGCGGCGCGCACGCTCCAGCGGGGCTTCGGGCCCTGCGTCGATTTCCGTCTCAGAAAGCCTCGCTCCGATGTGGAGGGACGCATCCTCTGCGCTCCAGGCAATGCCTGGGTGCCAGGAGGCATCGCCTCGAGGCTCTCTGTCGTGACCGATGAGGAGGGCGCCATCTGGACGAGGCTTGTATGCGGGCATGGCAAGCCGGAACCTCTGATCGAGGCGCTCGAACAGACGCTCAAGTGATTCCATCCAAATGAAAAGGGCCGCCTTGGGCGGCCCTTTCTGTGTGCCAGGGAGATGCCTATTTCGCTTTGAGGCTGCGGTAGGTCACGAAGCGGAAAGGGATGCCTTCCGGTGTCATATCTGTACCGGTCTCGTCGATGACTGTCCACGCCGGGTCGTCATCGAGGTTCGGGAAGAAGGTATCGGCTTCGCGCACGCAGCCTGCCTTCGTGACGACGGCCTCCGTGCAATAGGGGAGCAGCTCTTCGTAGACGCTGGCACCTCCTATGACCCAGACCTTGTCCGGGTCCTCATGCGCGACGGCGTGGAGAAGCTCGTCGATGGAGGCGACCTTCTCGGCTTCCGGATCGAGCGTCGTTCCGCCATGCGTGAGGACGATGTTGCGGCGGTTCTTGAGGGGGCGGCCTCCCGGGAAGCTCTCGAGCGTGCGGCGGCCCATAACGACGGTGCCCCCTGTCGTGCAGGCGACGAAGTGGTGCATGTCGGCCTTGTTGCGGACAAGCAGCCTGCCCTTGTTTCCGATGCCCCAGTCAGAGCAGACAGCGACGATTGCTCTCATGCGCGCTCCTAGATAGCGATAGGGATGTTCTTGATCTGAGGACCATGCTGGTAGTCCTCGACAATCAGGTCGTCCGTCGTGAAGGCATAGAAGTCATGCACGTCGGGGTTGAGCGTGACCTTCGGTGCCGGATAGGTCGGACGGGAGATGAGCTCCTCGATCATCGGCACATGCCTGTCATAGATATGGGCATCGGCGATCATGTGGACGAGCTCGCCTGCCTCCATATCGCACACCTGCGCCACCATCATGAGCAGGATGGCATACTGGCAGACATTCCAGTTGTTCGCCGCCAGGACATCCTGGCTGCGCTGCACGAGCACCATGTTGAGCGTCGGGCGGTCGGAGCCCTTGTCCTGCGTCACGTTGTAGATCGCGTTATAGGCGCAGGGGTAGAGATGCATCTCGTGCAGGTCCTGGAAGTTGTACATGTTTGTCATGATCCGCCGGGAGTACGGATTGTGCTTCAGGTCATAGAGGACACGGTCCATCTGGTCGAACCTGCCTTCGGGATACTCCGAGACCTGGCCGATCTGATAGCCATAGGCCTTGCCGATCGAGCCTTCCTCGTCTGCCCACTCGTCCCAGATGTGCGAGTGCAGGTCATGGATGTTGTTCGACTTCTTCTGGTAGATCCAGAGGATCTCGTCCATCGCGCTCTTGAGCGCCGTGCGCCTGAGCGTGAGCGCCGGGAATTCCTTTCTCAGGTCGTAGCGGTTGCAGACGCCGAAGCGCTTGATCGTGTAGGCAGGAGTGCCGTCCTCCCAGTGGGGGCGCACCTTCTGTCCTTCGGTCGTCGTGCCATTGTCCAGGATATCGCGGCACATCGCGATGAAGAGGTCATCGGCCTTGCTCATGCAGGCTCCTTTCTCAAATGAAGCTATCTAGCGGATCGGATACCAGTATTCATCGGAGCCGGAGTTCGAGCCCAGGCCGTTGCTGCCGTATCCGTTGCTGCCGGAGTCTTCTCCCAAGCCGTATTCGTCGTTGTGGCCGTAGCCGTCACTATGGCCATCGCCGTAGCCATTGCCGAGGCCGGAAGAGGAGCTGCTGTACGACTCATAGCTCGAAAGATAGCGGTAGATGAGGCCTGAGAGGCCAGCAGCGCAGCCCGTCGCTGCTGCCATGAGGCAGAGGACGACGGCTCCTGCGATGATCAGGGCTACCGGACCTGACGTTGCATTTCTGGGGTCATTCGTCGAGCTTGGACCGACTATGGGCGCCGGTGTCTCAGTGCCGGCCATCGTATCATCCATAAGGTCTCCTTAGAACTGTTCTGCCTGGATGATGTCTTCCCACGCAAGGCCGATGGCATTCACGAGGGAGCGGTCGGCCTCGAGCCAGTCCACAGAAAGAAGATCTTCGTGGGCAAGCCATCTGCCCGCCTCGTGGACCCTGAGCTCGGGCTCTGTGCCGGCAGGGACCGGTGCGACATAGACATCCATGGAAAGATGGAAATCGGGGTAGTCATACTCTATGGTATCGAGATACCAGAGCGTCGTGAGCTTGAGGCCAAGCTCCTCTTCAATCTCCCGGCGGCAGGCGTTCTCTGCGGTCTCGCCGGGCTCGACCTTGCCGCCGGGAAGCTCCCAGCCGTCCTTCTGGGCACCAGCGGCACGCTGTGCGGCAAAGATGCGCGCGCCATCGGTGATGAGGGCAGCGGCGACATGCTTCGTTTCTGCCATCAGAGCTCCTCTCCGGCAAAGCGCACGACCGCATAGCTCTCTCCGTCAGGAGCGGCGAGGTCCACGGCGTGGCCATCTTCTGTCTCGTGCACTATAGGCACGATCGTGTCGCCGAGCTGGGCGGCGCGCTTGTACTGGACATCGATCGTATGCGGCAGGCAGGCAGCGGGAAGCGCCTGGACGGCGAGGAGCACATAGTTCGCATTGTTCATGTGGTGGTTCGTGTCGAGGAACTGCTCTGTCACCTCGAAGGGATGCATCTTCGTGCCAGGTCCTTCTGCCTTGACCTTGCGGAGGAGCGGTCCGATCTCAAGCCTCGGCTCTGCCTCGTCCATATAGGCATACTCGGATTCCGGGACATTGATGACACGCTGGGCAGCAAGATCGAACATGAACCAGAGGGAATCTGCCTTCACGCAGGAAGTGCCATCTGCACGCTTCATCTCGAAGCAGCGCTTTGCCTGGAGGCCTCTCAGATGGTAGGCCCAGGTCGAGACCTCGATCTTCTCGCAGAAGCGAGGCAGGCTCTCGATCTCGATGTGCCAGGTGCCGACGATCCAGCCGAGATGGTTGCGCCTAAGATGGTCAAGGCCGATGCCGAGATGCTCCGACTGGAACGTGGAGCAGTCCTGGAAGTAGTTCATGAGGGCATAGAGCGTGAGCGTGCCCTCTCCATCGGATTCGCTGTAGCGGACCCTGCTATCGAATGAATACATGTGGGCTCCTTGTCTGGACTTCCAGACCATGGTGCCACAAAAAGATGCTGGCTCCATTGAGCGCCAGCACTTAGTGCGAAAAGGGCAGCACTCAGTGCAGGACAAGCCTTCTCAGCTGGCCGGCATGCTCGGCGATGCACTCACGTGGCGTCGTCTCGTCGAGACGGGCGATGGTGAAGAGGAGGTCTGCTGCATAGAGCGCAAGACAGAGTGCCGCTGCTGCCATGCAGAGCCTCTGGTCTGCCGTGCTGAGCGTGCCCAGGATCGAGGGCTGCAGGATCTTCACGTCGATGACAGCAAAGAGGCCGAAGACCGAGCTAGCCTGCGGACAGACAAGGCCCCTGAAGTTCCCGGGAAACATCGAATAGTCCCACCATCTTCTGTTGAAGCGGCGCTCGAGCATGGCTCCTGAAGTGTATTCGAGCACGGTCGAGAGTATGCATCCGAGAAGGAAGAGGAGAAGGGTATCCTCGACCCAGCCGAGAGCGAGCCAGACGACAATGGCGGAGACGCCGTAGATCGGGCAGGTCGGCCCATAGAGCATGCCGCGGCGCTCGAGATGGCGAGAGGCAAGCGAGCAGTAGATGGTCTCCCAGACCCAGCCTCCGGCTGCGATGATGGCGCCAGAAAGCAGGAGGTGGGCAGAGGCTTCAGCAAGGGACACTACAGGCAATGTGTGCTCCTCTCGAGGGATTGGGTCTTCTTTGCCAGGACCTCGGCGACGCAGCTTGCCTTGTCGGCAATCGTCACGACCCAGCCTTCGCGGGTCCTGGGCGGAATCGGCACGAATGGGAACATGTGATGGACGATCACATCCCGCTCGATTGGCGTGAGATCGAAGTCACGCTCTGCATTGTGCAGCGCATGGAAGGGATGCGTGAACCCATGCCAGCGGTCGGGTGCCGTTGCGCCCTCGTGCCAGTCGTAGAGGAAATAGTCATGCAGAAGCGCGCCCGTGACGAGGTCTTCCATATGGAAGGAGAAGGGGAGCGCATGCGCGATGCGGAAGGCTGTGGAGGCGACAGAGAGGCAGTGCTCTGAGCAGGTCGTATCCCCATGCTGGATGAAGGCATCCATCTGATGGAAGGCGGCAGTCGCCGCTACCGGCTCTGCCAGCTCTTCGAAGCTTCTCCCGTCCTTCATGTGCATCCTCCATTCGCAACCGAAAGAGAATTATTCCCAAAATAGGAAATAAATGCAAATCGGGAAACAGCCTCTCTCATGCTATGCTCAGATAGTCGAAGGGAAGCTATGGGCAAAGAGCGCAGAAGCGAAGACAGAAGGGTCATCAAGACACGCCGCGCGATACGCACGGCGCTCCTGGAGCTCCTGTCGTCCGATGATGCGGGAGACATCACGGCCCGCGATGTGGCTGAGCGTGCCCTCATCAGCAAGAAGACGTTCCTGGCACATTATGGAAGCGTCTCTTCTGCCATAGACGAGATGGAAGAAGAGGCTGTCGAGGCTATCGCCGATGTGCTCGACGAAGCGGAAGCAGCGGCAGACGAAGAGGGCTATGCACATGCCGCAGATAGCATCGCAGAGCTCGCCGAAGACCGTGCGTCGACCGTAGGCGCCCTCCTGCATACGAGGGTCAAGGACGATCTTGTGGCCAGGATCGAGCGCCTGGTGCATGATCGGGTCGTCTCTGCTGCAGGGCCTGACGCAGGGTCGCTCATCCCCGATTTTGTGGCAGGAGGCATCGTCTCTGCCTTCAGGCGCTGGGTCCAGGATGGAAGGCAGCTTTGCGCAAGCGAGCTGGTCCATAAGGTATCGGCGCTCCTGGGGATGCTCGGGCACGGTAGCGTCCAGAGCGAAGAGCCGACAGATATCGCATAGGACATCAGGGCCCGGAGCGCGGCTCCGGGCCCTGATTCATAGCGGGATGTCTTTGCCGCTACGCTTCTGGATAGGCGATCTCGTCGGTACCTGAGAAGCGGGGAGCCTCCGAGTCCTCTGCATGATAGCGGCTCATGGAGTCCACGATCATGCGGTTCGCAGCAGGATAGATGCTCGTCTCATAGGACGTGACCGTGCCCTCGATCACTTCGCCGTCCACCTGGAGCGGAATCGGCTCGGAGGAGACGACGCGGATATCCTTGCCGGTGAAGGTCTGGATCTGGGGGCGTCCGATGCTCTTGCCGCTCCTGTCGAGGATGCCGGCAAAGATCGGCTTCAGCACATGCACAGCGTCGCTTGTCTCAAGCACGATCACATCGAGCAGGCCATCGTCCATGCGGCAGTCCGGCACGATCTCGATATCGCCCTGCATCATCGCGTTGTTCGCGACCATGCAGGTGATGCCATCGCATTCATGCACGACGCCGTCAGCGAAGATCGTGAAGTGCGAGACGACGGGGCGGGGGTTCTCGAGGGCGGCTGCAAAGTAGGCCATCTCGCCCATGGACTTCTTGTTCGGGATGGCGGATGACATGAGCTGGGCATCGAAGCCCATGCCGCACATGAGGCCAAAGCCGCGGGAGTGCTCGGTTCCCTCAGCGTCGCGCCAGTGCACCTCGGCGATATCGGTGAGAGCCGTGTGCCCGACCCTGCAGGCACGCGCAAGCGCGGCAGGCTCCATGGCATTGCCGACATTTGCACAGAAGAGGTTTGCCGTGCCGGAGGGGAAGACGCAGGTCGCGACATCGCGGTAGCGCAGGGCGTGGAGGAGGCCTGTGACGGTGCCGTCGCCTCCTGAAAGCACGCACACGTCGTAGTCCTCCGCATTGCGGACGAGCTCTTCGGGCGTCTCGCCGTCTGCAATCTCATGAAACGTGCAGGTGTCTCCCTGATGCACGAGAGAGCGCTCGAACTCGAAGATTGCGTCGGAGCCGAAGCCCGACTTGGGATTGTGGATTATGAGAGTTCGCATATATCCTCCCGGGGCGGGCCAGATGGGCAGCCCGGCCGCTATGATGGTTGAGGAGTGCTGGCGCTGCCAGCTTTCTTGCAAGTATACCCAGGGAACATCCCGAAGGAGTCGCGTGTATCTCACAGATGAAGCCGATGTCCGTGCCTTTGCAGGGCGTGCAGCCGCCTCGAGCGTGCTCGCGGTAGATACGGAATTCCTGCGCGAGAAGACCTACTATCCGCGCCTGTGCCTTCTGCAGCTTGCCACGGCAGAAGAGTCCGCTATCGTCGATCCGATCCTCGTGCAGGATCTCTCCTGCATAGCCGATCTCTTCCGGGATACGCGCATCACGAAGGTGTTCCATGCCTGCGGACAGGACCTCGAGGTCATCTATGCTGCCATGGGCTGCGTGCCCGATCCGATCTTCGATACGCAGGTGGCGGCGGCTTTTCTGGGGCACAGGCAGCAGATCGGCTATGGCCCGCTTGTCGAGGACTACTGCGGGGTGCACCTTGCGAAGGCAGAGTCGCTCACGGACTGGTCGAAGCGTCCGCTCGATGCAGCGCAGCTCCGCTATGCGGAAGAGGATGTGAGCTACCTCCCGGGCATCTATGAGCGCATGCTCTCAGAGCTCGTCGAGAAGGGAAGGCTTGGCTGGGTGCTTCCGGAGTTCCAGAGCATGCTCGATCCTTCGAAGATCGTGACAAGGCCTGAGGAGGCCTACCTCCATCTCAAGCGATCCACCTCGCTCACGAAAACGCAGCTTGCGATTGCCCGCGAGATCTGCGCCTGGCGCGAGCGCGAGGCAGCACGCCTCGATGTGCCGAAGCGCTGGGTGCTCTCAGACGAGATTGTCGTCGAGTGCTGCAGAAGGCAGCCGACGGTGCCGGCACGGCTTCTGCGCATCCGTGGCACGGAGCAGCTCACGCAGGCCTCGATTGCAGCGGTCTGCAATGCAGTGAAGCGTGGTCTTTCTGCTGACATCTCCGATATCAAGGTCACCCACAGGCATGCCCGCCCCTCTGCCGAGACCGAGTCGGTCGTCGACCTCATGTATGCCCTGCTGCGCATCAAGGCAGACCGGTACGGGATTGCCTCGCAGGTCATAGCAACGCGTGACGACCTGCTCGAGTTCCTGAGGCACCCTGAGACGTCGCCGCTCTCCACCTCCTGGAAGAAGGAGGTCATCGGAGACGACCTCACAAGGCTTCTCCAGGGCGAGATCGGCCTCACGGTGAAAGATGGGGGAATAGAGCTTCTGTAGCGTGCCTGTGCGCCTGTGTCAGATTCCTGTCGGATACTGGGTAGAAGATGGACACGTACACAGGACACAAGGAGTCGATTCATGCCGTACTACTATTTCTATGGGTTCGACCCGGCGTATCTTCTGCTGATCGTCGTCTCGACCATCCTGGGCATGGCAGCCCAGGGATATATCAGGAGCACATACCGCAAGTGGTCCAATGTGCCGGCATCGAGCGGCATGACGGGCGCGCAGGTTGCACGCCGCATGCTCGATGAAGGTGGTGCCTCCTCTGTCGGTATCACCGAGATCGGTGGCACCTTGACGGACAACTTCGACCCGAGGGACAACAAGCTCCATCTCTCGCAGGAGAACTTCTCTGAGGGCTCTGTCGCCTCGGTCGCTGTTGCCTGCCACGAGGCAGGACACGCCTGCCAGAAGGCCAAGGGCTATGTGCCCATGAAAGTGAGGACGGCGCTCGTGCCGGTCGTGAACTTCGCGACGAACGCCTGGACCGTCGTGCTGCTTCTGGGCATCTTCATGGGCCTCACCGGCTTTGTCCGTCTGGCACTCATCCTCTTTGCCTTTTCCGTCATCTTCGAGCTCGTGACCCTGCCGGTCGAGATCGATGCCTCGAGGCGTGCCGTGAAATACCTTGCAGCCAATGGTGGAGGCATCGACGAGAAGGGTGCGAAGCAGGTCCTGACTGCGGCTGCCCTGACGTACGTCGCAGCAGCACTTGTCTCGATCCTGCAGCTTGTCTATCTGATGGGACGCTACAATGACCGGAACTAGCGAGCTTTCAGACGAGGCGCTGAGCGTCTCCGAAGCGGTCGCTGCCGCAAAGGGTGCCGTGGCATCAGTCGGCACCTTCCTCGTCACGGGCGAGGTCTCGGGCTTCCGTGGCCCCAATGCCAGGAGCGGACACTGCTACTTCGAGGTCAAGGATGATGTGTCCTCGATGTCCGTGATTGTCTGGCGCGGGGTCTATGCCGCCTCCGGCATCCAGCTCAAGGACGGCATGGAGCTCCTCATGAAGGGCAAGTTCGATGTCTACCAGGGCTCGGGCAGGCTCTCCTTCATCGCGAGCAAGATCATGGTGTCAGGAGAAGGGCTTCTGCGCCAGCAGGTCGCAGCGCTTGCGAGAAAGCTCGAGCGCGAAGGCCTCATGGACCCCTCCCGCAAGCGTCCCATCCCGCGCTTCTGTACGCGTGTCGCTGTCGTGACCTCCCTTTCCGGTTCTGTCATCGAAGATGTGCGCAGGACGCTCAAGCGCAGGAACCCGCTTGTCGAGCTCCAGATGGTCGGCGCCTCGGTCCAGGGACCGGAAGCGCCGAGAACCATGGTGAGAGCCTTGAAGATCGCTGCAGCGGCAAAGCCTGATGCAATCCTTCTTGTCCGTGGCGGCGGCTCCTTCGAGGACCTCATGGCGTTCAACGACGAAGGGCTTGCGCGTGCCGTGGCAGCCTGCCCCGTGCCGGTGATCACGGGTATCGGACATGAGCCTGACACTTCGATCTGCGACATGGTGGCAGACAGGAGATGCTCGACGCCGACCGCTGCGGCCGAGTCGGTGGCACCGGCTCTGGATGAGATCGTGACGACCCTGAACGAGCGCCAGGTACGTCTTGGACGTGCCTTCGGGACAACGCTCGAGCGCGAAGGGGAGAAGCTTTCCCACGCAGAGCAGCTCATGAGCTCTGCTGTGACAGGAAGGCTCGGTCGCGAGCAGGTGCACCTCGAGTCTCTGGCAAAGCACCGCTGCTTCACGGACCCGATGTCCTTCATCGAGGACAGAAGATCTCAGCTTGAGCTTTCCGAGCAGCGCCTCCACGACGCGATTCCGCATGCGCTCGAGCGGCAGGAGAAGGACCTCAGCCACATGGCTGTGCGTCTCACGGGTGCCGCTACCAGGATGCTCGTTCCCTACGAGGCAGAGGTGAAGCGTGCTGCAGCGACGCTCGATGCGCTCTCGCCCCTGAAGGTCCTGGGCCGTGGCTACGCAATCGCAAAGGACAAGGACGGCCATGTCGTGAGCGATGCAGAAAAGCTTTCGCCTGGAGACGAGCTCAACGTGATGCTCGGACATGGTACGGTGACGACAGAAGTGAAGGGCGTCGATGTTTCGGCGCAGACAAGATAGGAGATTTCCATGGCTGAAGAGCTGCCGAAGGTAGAGGACATGAGCTTCAAGGAGGCTTCCGTCGAGCTTGAGCGCATCGTGCGCTCTCTCGAAGCAGGAGACCTCGAGCTCGAGGATTCGCTTGCCCAGTATGCACGCGGCGTCGAGCTCCTGAAGAGCCTGCGCGACAGGCTTGCACATGCCGAGCAGAAGGTGCAGGTGCTCCTCGATGCCTCGAAGGAAGAGGTGGCGCCGGATACGACCGCTGCTCCCTCTACGGCATACCTGGACGAGTAGGTGAGGATTGCTGTCTGTGCCGAAGCTGTGGCATCCAAGCTCGGCTTTGCGGCGCAGCTGAGAGAGTAGACTGGACCCAACATCCGCGAATGGAAGGAGCAGGTGCTATGAGCGACTGCATTTTCTGCAAGATTGCAAACGGCGAGATTCCGACCGATATGGTCTACGAGGACGACCTCGTGGCGGCATTCAAGGACGTGAATCCGCTCACGCCGGTCCATGTGCTCGTCGTGCCGAAGAAGCACTACGCGAACATCGTGGACAATGTGCCGGCTGAGGTCCTTGCTGCGATGGCCCACGCAATCGACGTCGTGACGAAGCAGTATGGCCTCGACAAGACCGGCTTCCGCTGCATCACGAATACCGGCGACGATGCAGGGCAGTCCGTGCATCACTTCCACATCCACATCCTGGGTGGCAGGAAGCTCGACCCGGAGGCCGGCGAGGGCAAGAAGTAGCGAGCCTGAGGCGAGAGGCGCTGCGTAAGCAGCGCCTCTTTTGCTCTGCGGGATATGCTTTGAATCCCTTGCTGAGAATGCATTTTTTTATGAAGCGATGGCGCTCATGCGAATAATGCGCCACCTTGCCGAGATGGGCACTGGGATGGGATATCTGCGGCAAGTAGAGTATCATTGACATGTCTGTGTTGGGAGGGCACCCTCCCTGAGAGAGGAGACTCATGATTGTACTTGTCATCAACGCTGGCAGCTCTTCGCTGAAGTATCAGCTGCTCGACACGAAGACCCGCGAAGTCTATGCCAAGGGCAACTGCGAGCGCATCGGTATCGATGGCTCCTTCATCGGCCACGAGGAGCGTGGCGGCGAGAAGCAGAAGCTCGAGGTCGCGCTTCCCGACCACAAGACGGCTGTGAAGCATGTCTTCGATATCCTCGCCGAGGCAGGCTTCGATACGGACAAGATCCAGGGCATCGGCCACCGCGTCGTTCAGGGCGGCTGGTACTTCCCCGAGTCCAAGGTCGTTACCGACGAGACCCTCTCCTGGGTCCGCGAGGTCGCACCGCTCGCACCGCTCCACAACTACGCAGAGGCTGACGTAATCGAGATCTGCCGCGAGATGTTCCCCTCCATCGGCAATGTGATCGTCGCCGATACGTCCTTCCACTACAACATGCCTGAGAAGGCATGGCGCTACGCCCTGCCGCGCGACGTCGTGGACAAGCTCCACATCCGCAAGTACGGCGCACATGGCACTTCGCATCGCTACATCTGGAAGGAGACCTCCGAGTTCCTGAAGGGCGACGTGCACAAGCTCGTCTCCTGCCACCTCGGCTCTGGCGCCTCCCTTTCCGCTATCGAGGATGGCCACGACATGGACACCACGATGGGCCTTACGCCGCTTGATGGCCTCATCATGGGCACCCGCTGCGGCACGATCGACCCGGCTACGGTCTGCTACCTTCAGCGCGTCGGTGGCTACTCGGTCGACGAGGTCGACACGATGATGAACAAGCAGTCCGGCCTGCTTGCACTCTCCGGCGTCTCCTCCGACTCCCGCGACATCGAGGCTGGTGCCGAGAAGGGCGACAAGAATTGCCAGATGGCGCTCGAGATGTTCTACTACCGCACGAGCCAGCTCATCGCCGAGATGGCACAGTCCATGCACGGCTTCGACACGATGGTGTTCACGGCTGGTATCGGCGAGAACTCTGCAGAGATGCGCTACGGCGTTGCCCACGAGCTCGAGTGGCTCGGCGTCAAGATCGACCCCGAGAAGAACGCGGTGCGCTCCGGCGACCCGCGCGTCATCTCGACGGATGACTCTTCCGTCAAGGTCCTCGTCGTTCCGACGAACGAGGAGCTCATGATTGCCCTCGATGTCGAGGCACTCCTCGGCTAATCGCCCAGGCCCATATGGTCCTGAACAAGGCGGAGCTTCCTCCGGGAGGCTCCGCCTTTCTTATGGCTTCTTGGCTCGGATGCTGGAAGCCAATGTTTATAGAAGAGCCGATAGCCCGCCTCCATTGGCCGGCTGCCGAAGCATCAGAGGTTATAGATAGATAGACTGAACCTGTATAGGGGCTGAATGCACGTTTTCCATATCGCAGCCGCGCACTTCTCTTTTCCGACAGTCGTATCCACCCCTGCAAGGAGGCAGCAGCATGAAGAGGGAAACGCGTGACATCTTCATCCTGCTTTTGGCTATAAGCTTGAGCCTTGTCTGTGACTGCGGGCTTCTGATTCTGAGCTGGCACAGGACACCCCGCTGGATCTGCAGATGTCCGTCCTTGGAGGCATGCGGGCTATTTCGGAAGCATCCTTATCAGCCTCTTCATCTTCCGGTCGCTGTGGAAGAGGCTTCCAAAGAAGGACTGATGCTGCCTGGCTCCGCATGATGTGCGCTGGATTGTGTCCAGAGGCGGGGTTTCGGCAACAATGTGGAGGCCTGGTCCGAGAAGACGGACCAGGCCTCCATCTCATGCGTCTCTTGCAGATGAGCGCTTTGTCCCATTCCTGCGTTTTGGCAGCTCGCCCAGGCGCATCTCCTAGAACGGACGGATCGTGAAGGTGCGGGAAAGCTCTTCTCCCGGCTCGAGGAAGAGCATGCCGCGCTTCTTCTCGAACTCGTCGGTCTCGTCCTTGGCAGCAGCGACGCCGACCCATGGCTCGACGGCAACGAAGGGCGCGTCATTCTCGGCAGACCAGACGCCGAGATAGGGGAAGCCGTCGAAGGAGAGCTCGATACCGTGGCCGCTCTTCTTTCCGAAGAGCTGGACACGGTTTTCCGGTACATCGTGGAGCGTGAGCGTGAGATAGCGCTCGAAGAGGCCATGTGTGAGCGGAAGCGTATCGGAAGTGCCGAGCGAGGACATCTGGCTGAAGTCCTCAAGGCCCTCTGTGTCGATGGCTGCGGTCTCGATATCCCAAGGTGCAGCGAAGCGGAGCTCATAGTCCTCGAAGGACTCATCTGTGCCGGCTACCGGCACATTGAAGGCAGGATGTCCGCCGAGCGTAAAGGGAAGCGTCACCTTGCCCGGATTCTTCACGGTATAGGTCTGGGAGAGCTTCTCGCCGTCTGCCGCATAGGTCATCTCGAGCACCCAGTCGTACGGGAAGCTCTTCTTCGTCTCATCGTTCGACTCCACATGGAACGTGACGGACGAGCTGTCCTTCTTTGCCACTGAATGCTCCATGTTTCTGGCAAGGCCATGGCGGGAGAGATGGATGTCGCCCTGCTCGCTCGTGGCAAACCCGTTCCTGAGCACGCCGACGATAGGGAAGAGGATGGGGGCGCATCTCGGCCACCACTTCGGATCCCTCTGCCAGAGGTACTCGGTGCCATCGAGTGCCAGGCTCATGAGCTGTGCGCCGTGGGAATCGATTGCAGCAGAAAGGGGACCGGACGAGATCTTTTCTATGGTGCTCATGGGCAGCTCCTTAAGGATATGCACGAAATGCAGAACGAAACCATCATAGCGCCGAAGCATGCTCACGGGTCCTCGACCCGGCTGGCGGCACAGCAGACGGATAGATGGGCTGCAGACAGGGAAGGCGTCCTGTGTCCAAATGGACGGAAATGAAACGAATTGACGCATGTGCGGTACCCAGCAGGGAACAAGAAGTGAGGCGGGCAGAACGATTCCTGATTGGATGCATGGCGGAAACGCTTCCGGCATGTTAACGATTCAATGCAGTTTTTTGTAGTCCGCTAGAATTTTATGTGCTGGTTTCAAGGATGGTCTATCTGCGCGCAAGGTGCGCGCACCCGTTAGGAGGATGTATCGTGATCGAAGAAGAGCTTGCACACGCTGGCATTGCAGCGCATGAGGGCAAGGTGCTGGTCGATGCCGCTCCTGCCGTGCTTGTAGAAGAGGCTCTGAAGAAGGGCGAGGGCGAACTGACCTCGACCGGCGCATTCGCAGTCTACACCGGCAAGTATACGGGACGCTCTCCGAAGGACCGCTTCATTGTCGATACGCCTGATGTGCATGACAAGATTGCCTGGGGCACCGTGAATGTGCCGATGAGCGTCGAGGGCTACCGGCACATCAAGGAGAAGATCTGCTCCTACCTTGCAAAGCGTGACCTCTATGTGATCCATGCCTATGCTGGCGCGAACAGGGCACACTCCCGCAAGTTCGAGGTTGTCTGCGAGTTGGCAAGCCAGGCACTCTTCTCGAAGCAGCTCCTCGTGCGTCCGACCGATGAAGAGCTTGCATCGTATGGCACGCCTGACTTCACGGTCCTTGCAGCTCCTGGCTGCAAGTGCGACCCGGCGGTCGATGGCACGCACTCCGAGGCCTGCATCCTCATCAACTTCCAGGAGCATGAGATCTTGGTCCTCGGCTCCCGCTACTCGGGCGAGATCAAGAAGTCGGTCTTCTCGACGATGAACTACCTTACGGTCGAGGAGGACAACATCCTTCCTATGCACTCGTCTGTGAACAAGGATCCCGAGACCGGTGAGACGGCAGTCTTCTTCGGCCTTTCCGGCACCGGCAAGACGACGCTTTCTGCCGACCCGAAGCGCATCCTTGTCGGCGACGATGAGCATGCCTGGGGCGACGATGGCGTCTTCAACTTCGAGGGCGGCTGCTACGCAAAGTGCATCCGCATCTCTCCGGAGACCGAGCCTGACATCTTCAATGCCATCAAGTTCGGCTCTGTCTGCGAGAATGTCGTCCTCGACGACAAGCGCGTGGCCGACTACGACGATGCCAAGTACACGGAGAACACCCGTGTTGCCTACCCAATCGAGAACATCCCGAATTCCGATCCTTCGGGCTGCGGCAAGGTCCCCTCTGTCGTCATCTTCCTGACGGCCGATGCCTTCGGGGTGCTTCCGCCGATCTCCCGTCTTGACCGCAATGGCGCCATGTACCACTTCATCTCCGGCTTCACCTCGAAGGTCGCCGGCACGGAGCGCGGCATCACGGAGCCGCAGCCGACGTTCTCGACGCTCTTCGGCGAGCCGTTCATGCCGCTGAACCCGCTCACCTATGCTCAGATGTTCGGCGAGCGCATGGAGCGCTATGGCACCCGCGTCTACCTCGTGAACACTGGCTGGACCGGTGGCCCTTACGGCACCGGCAAGCGCATGAAGCTTGCCTATACCCGCGCCATGGTCACAGCAGCCCTCAATGGCTCTATCGAGAATGCCGAGTTCGTGCACGACAAGGTCTTCAACGTCGATGTGCCGCAGACAATCGAGGATGTCCCGTCCAAGCTCCTGAATCCGCGTGACACGTGGGCCGATCCTTGTGCCTACGATGCGGCAGCAAGGAAGCTTGCCTCCATGTTCGAGGAGAACTGCGCCAAGAAGTATCCGGACATGGCACCCGAGATCAAGGCTGCTGGTCCCTGCTCCACGGCAGAATAGGGAAGAGCTCAGAGCTTATTCGAGAGGGTCCCTTCGGGGGCCCTCTTTCTCTATGCAGAGAAATGCTGGCATGAAAAAGGAGGCCCCGGAAAACCGGAGCCTCCATACGTGCGTGTGGAGAGAAGCTACTCTGCCATCTGTGCCTGGACAGCGGTGATTGCGACGACGCCCACGATATCCTGTGCGGAGCAGCCGCGGGACAGATCGTTCACCGGCTTTGCGATGCCCTGGAGGATCGGGCCATAGGCCTCAGCGCCAGCGAAGCGCTGGACAAGCTTGTAGCCGATGTTGCCGGCCTCGAGATCCGGGAAGACGAGGACATTGGCATGTCCTGCAACCTCGGAGCCCGGTGCCTTGAGCTCAGCCACGGACGGGACGAGGGCAGCGTCGAGCTGCAGGTCGCCGTCGAGGGCAAGCTCGGGGTTCTTCTCCTGGGCAAGCTTCGTTGCCTCCTGGACCTTCGTCGGGATGTCGCCCTTTGCGGAGCCCTTCGTGGAGAAGGAGAGCATAGCGACCTTCGGGTCGGAGCTCATGTACTTCTTCCAGGACTCGGCAGAGGCAAGAGCGATCTCGGAGAGCTCTTCTGCGGTCGGTGCGATGTTGAGGCCGCAGTCAGCGAAGAGCAGCGTGCCGTTGTCGCCGTACTCGGCCTTGTCCGTGCACATGATGAAGAAGGCAGAGACGAGCTTGGTGCCCGGAGCGGTCTTCAGGATCTGGAGTGCCGGACGAAGGGTGTTGGCCGTGGAGTGGCAGGCGCCGGACACGAGGCCGTCAGCGTCTCCTGCCTTCACCATCATCGTGCCGAAGTAGGTGGCGTCGTCCATCTGCTTCCTGGCGTCTTCGATGGTGACGCCCTTCTTCTTGCGGAGCTCGGCGAAGAGCTCGGCGTAGGCTTCATGCTTCTCTGCGGTCTTGGGGTCGATGACCTCGACGCCCTCGACAGAGATCTTGGCAGGGTCGCCGAGGATAACGAGCTTGGCGAGGCCCTCCTTCACGATCTCCTTTGCAGCCTCGATGGTGCGCGGATCTTCGCCCTCGGGCAGGACGATCGTCTTGAGGTCAGACTTGGCCTTCTGCTTCATGCGGTCTAGAAAGCTGCTCATCATTGCTCCTTCTGAGAGGCCAGCCGCATATGGGCTGTTTGTATGCTTCTCGCCAAACGTTTCGGTCATGGACGCTTTCATTATAGGGTCGCGTGCTAGAATCTTCAAAGAATTAAGCTCCATTGGGCGCAGCGCGTTGATGGGGCTGCGCTTTTTTCTATAGGGCAAGCAAGTGGCGCAAGCGCCAGTCAGTGAGGTTGTATGAATATCGCACATGGTCTGCCGGATAATTTCAAGGCTGACAGCTACGATGTCCTCGTCGTCGGTGCGGGTTATGCAGGAGCAGTATGTGCCCGCCGCCTGGCAGAGGCCCTGAACTTCAAGGTCTGCATCGTCGAGCGCCGCGACCACATCGCGGGCAATGCCTACGACTATGAGGACGAGGCAGGCATCCTCGTCCACAAGTATGGTCCGCATATCTACCATACGTACAACGACCGCGTGCATGACTTCCTGTCCCGCTTCACTGAGTGGACGGACTATCAGCACAAGGTGCTTGCAAACATCCATGGCACGCTCATGCCGGTGCCGTTCAACCACCAGTCGCTGAAGCTCGCCTTCGGCGAGGAGAAGGGCGAGCACCTCTACCGCAAGCTCGTCGCAACGTTCGGCCAGGACAAGAAGGTCCCCATCCTCGAGCTCCGCGAGAAGAACGATCCTGAGCTCGCCGAGGTGGCAGACTACGTCTACGAGAACGTCTTCCTGCACTACACGATGAAGCAGTGGGGCAAGACTCCCGACCAGATCGATCCTGCTGTCATGGGCCGCGTGCCGGTCTTCGTCGGCGACGACGACCGCTACTTCCCGCAGGCACCGCACCAGGGCATGCCGAAGGATGGCTACACGAAGCTCTTCGAGAACATGCTGAACCACGACCTGATCGATGTCTTCCTCGATGTCGATGTCCGCTCCATCATGCAGCTCACCGACACCTCTGTCATGGTGTGCGGCAAGCCTTATGGCGGCGAGGTCATCTACACCGGCGCTCTCGACGAGCTCTTCGGCTTCGACGAGGGTCCGCTTCCGTACCGCACGGTCGACATGGTCTTCGAGACGCTTCCCGAGGACCAGTTCCAGCCGGTCGGCACCGTGAACTACACGGTTTCCGAGAACTTCACGCGCATCACGGAGTTCAAGAATATGACAGGCCAGGTCGTTCCCGGCAAGACCACGATCATGCGCGAGTACTCCCGCACGTATCTTCCGGGCGTCGGCGAGACCCCGTACTATGTCATCAACGAGCCTGAGAACATCGAGCTCTATCACGGCTACCGCGACCGTGTCGCGAAGCTCGTGAACTTCCATCCGGTGGGCAGGCTTGCAGAGTACCGCTACTACGATATGGACGGCGTAACGGCATCAGCTCTCGAGCTTTCCGACGAGATCATTGCCCATCATTAGGGGGAATATGCGCAAGACGATAACCTTCGGCATTCCCTGCTACAACTCTGCCGAGTACATGGACCACTGCATCTCGTCCATCCTCGATGGATCGGGACGGGCCGAGGATGTCCAGATCGTGATTGTGGACGATGGCTCCGTGAAGGACAACACGGCTGAGAAGGCCGATGAATGGCAGGAGCGCTATCCTGACATCATCAAGGCTGTCCATCAGCCGAATGGCGGCCACGGCATCGCGGTCCTTTCCGGCCTCAAGAACGCTGACGGCGTCTATTACAAGGTCGTCGACTCCGATGACTGGCTGGATGCAGACGCGCTCCAGGCGCTTCTGGCAAAGCTCCGCGAGTTCATCGAGACCGATACCCGTGTCGACCTCGTGATCACGAACTATGTATATGAGCATGTCGAGGACGGCAAGCAGAATGTCGTGGACTACGGCTTCGCGCTGCCGAAGGGCAAGATCATGGGCTGGGACCAGATCGGCCACTTCAACATGAGCCAGAACCTCCTCATGCACTCGCTCTGCTACCGCACGGACATCCTGCGCCAGGGCGGCATCCCCATGCCTGCACATACATTCTACGTGGACAACATCTATGCCTATGTGCCGCTGCCACGCTGCGAGACCCTCTATTACCTCGATGCGGACCTCTACCGCTACTTCATCGGCCGCGAGGACCAGTCCGTGAACGAGTCGGTCATGACGAGCAGGATCGACCAGCAGCTCAGGATCACCCGCATCATGATGCATTCCTATCACCTGTACGACGACATCAAGTCGCGCAAGCTCAGGAACTACATGCTGAACTACTTCACGCTCATGATGGCGGTATGCTCGATCTTCTCGAAGCTCTCCGACAAGCCGGGTGCCGAGGACAACCTCAAGGCCATCTGGTGCGAGCTCCAGCACTACGACGAGAAGATGTACGCGAGGGCGCGCCGCGGCCTTGTGGGCATCGCGACGAACTTCCCGACCGAGACCGGCAAGAAGGTCACGATCGGCATCTACCACATCGCCCAGAAGCTCGTGAAGTTCAACTGAGCATCTGAACAAGAACACGTAAGAAGGCGCCAGTCCCTTGGACCGGCGCCTTCTTCTATCTCTGGAATATCTTGTCTCAGATCTCGGAATCGAAGCTCGATGCAGCCTTGAGGCCGAAGGCAGGTCTGGCTTCGCGTGCGGCGTCTGCAATCGCGCGCTCGATGGCCCGCACGGCAAGCGTGCCGACGAGGTCGACGGGCGCCTCCAGGGAGCCGGAAGCCATCACGAAGATCGTGTCGCCGTCGTTTGTCGTGTGCGTCGGCCGTATCGCATGGGCGTAGCCGTCTGCTGCCATCTGCGCGACCTTTGTCGCCTCTGCCTTCGTGAGGCGGGCGTTCGTGACGATGCAGGAGATCGTCGTATTCGTGCGGGCAAGCGGCATCACGAGCGATGTGCTGGCAGCGATGAGCGCATCCTCTTCGTTGACGATGTACGTGCCGTCCTCTGAGAGGAGTCCTGAGAGGGGTTTTCCTGTCTCGGGGTCACATATGTTGCCGACAGCATTGACGGCGCTCAGAGCGCCTACGAGAAGCTCTCCGGCAGACTCAACATCCTCGCCGAGGCCGCTCTTCATGGAGCGCTCAGGCCCTTCGAGCTTGCCGACCGTGCAGCCGCATCCGGCACCCACATTGCCACGGGCGAGCGGCTCATCCTTCTCCTCAAAGGCGGCAGCGACAGCTTGGGCACCCTCTTCCATGCCGGGGCGCACCGTAGCAGAGCCGCAGGCAAGGTCGAAGAGGCAGGCAGAGGAGACGATAGGGACGATGCCGACACCGACATCGAGGCCCACACCCCTGCGCTCAAGCTCCTCAGCAGCGCCAGAAGCGGCTGCAAGGCCGTATGCGGAGCCTCCGGAGAGCATGACGCAATGGAGGACATTCACGGTCTCCTCGGGCCTGAGAAGGTCTGTCTCGCGTGTTGCAGGTGCTCCTCCACGCACGTCCACAGCGCCTGTCGCACCTTTCGGGCAGACGATGGCAGTGCATCCTGTTCCTGCCTCTGCCAGCGTTGCGTGCCCTGCAAGAAAGCCCGGGATGTCACGGATGGATCTATGCATGCTCGTTTCCTCCTCTGAGGATATCTTCGACGAGAGCTGTGCTGTAAGAGGGTGCCATGAGCTCGCGGACGACGCGGGTGAGCGGAAGTCCCATGATCGTGTAGAAGTCGCCTTCGATATGCTTCACGAGCAGGCGCCCTCTGCCCTGGATCCCATAGGCTCCTGCCTTGTCGGACGGCTCTCCTGACGCCACATAGGCAGCAATCTCCTCATCGCTCAGCTCATAGAACGTGACCTTGGCCGTATCGACAAGCGAATGCACAGAGCCATCCTTCACGAAGGCAGCTCCGGTCGAGACAAAGTGTGTCGCACCGGAAAGCTCATGGAGCATCTCTTCCGCGTGAGCGGTATCTCTGGGCTTTCCCAGCACCTCTCCCGACTCAAGCCAGACGATCGTGTCGGCAGCAAGGATGGCAGGGGAGGAGGCATCGTCTGCATGGCGGTGAGCTACCGCTTCTGCCTTCGTCTTTGCAAGACGCTCGACCAAGGATTCGGGGGCCTCGCCGGCATGCCTCGTCTCTTCGATGTCTGCCGGCTCGACGGTGGGTGCAAATCCTGCCTGCATGAGGATCTCGAGCCTTCTCGGCGACTGCGACGCAAGTATCAAAACAAGACCTCTTTCCAGAAAAAAGGCGGAGGCAAAAGCCCCCGCCCTCTGTGCCAGATATGGCAGATGCTACTCGACGGTAATTGCGCCGACGGGGCAGTTGTCTGCCGCCTCCTGTGCGGAGTCCTCGTTCTCCTCGGGAACCTCGTCGACGATAGCCTCAGCGGTGCCCTCGTCGCCGATTGCGAAAACCTCGGGGCAGGTGCTCTCGCAGAGACCGCAGCCGATGCACTCTTCGCTGACAGATGCCTTCATGATGTCATCCTCTCACTTGTTCTGACATAAGGTGGCCCGAGCCCCTCGCTCAGGCACGTACCTTTTGTACACTTTCTTGCCCAGAAACGCCAGTGTCTTGCAAACCTTTTTGGCAGTCGGTGGACAATGCCGTCCATCTTCTGCCGAAAATATCTCTCTGAGCCCCCCGGAAAGGACCGAAGGCTCAGAGAGAAAGGCTGCTGCTGTGGATGACAATCTATCGCTGGGCAGGACGCACACGCTTGAGCAATGTCACGGTCTCGACGTGGAAGCTCTGGGGGAAGAGATCGACAGGCTGCATCTTCTTGGCCTCGAACGTGCCTTCCTCCTCGAAGCGGGCGATATCGCGGGCAAGCGTTGCCGGATTGCATGAGACATAGGCGATGGCACGTGCCGGCTGCTCGGAGAGCTGATGAACGACATCTGCGGCAAGTCCTACACGCGGCGGATCGACGACGATGATGTCAGCATCGGTATCAGGAAACTCGCGTCCTGCATCGCCGCCGATCGCATCGACATTCTCGAGACGGGCATCCTTGAGGTTGCGGCTGAGGTCGCGGACGGCCGGGCCATAGGATTCCACGGCAGAGACGAAGGAGGTGCGCTCGGCAAGCGGCAATGTGAACGTGCCGGCGCCGCAGTAGAGATCCATCGCCTCATCGTCCTCGTCAGGCTCGAGCCAGTCGAGGACTGTGTGCACGAGCGTCTCTGCGCCCTTCGTGTTGACCTGGAAGAAGGAAGGGGCTGAGATGCGCATTGTGTTGTGGACAAGGCGCTCAGACCAGAAGCCATCTCCTGCCAGGCACTCGACACCTGCAATCTTCCGTGCCTTCTGCGGTCCCTTGGACATGACTCGCACGAGCGAGGTGACCTTGGCGCCTTCGGTGATGACCTTCGCGGCGGCAGCGCGCGGGAAGGCGGAAGGAGACGTCCAGAGGGCGACCTCCGTTGCATGCGTGCGGGCGGAGGTGCGGATGCCGATGCGGTCGAACGTGAGTCCGTGGAAGTTCGCAAGATAGGTCACAGAGCCAGACACTGCCTTCACGAGCTTCTCTGAGCCCTTCTGGAGAAGCGGACAGGTGGGAACCTTGATGACAGAGCCATCGAGAGCATGCATGCCGACGATGGTGCGCTTGCCCTGACGGGCAAAGGCAAGCTCGACCTTGTTGCGGTAGCCCCAAGAATCTCCTGGCGCGGCGCAGGGAAGGACAAGCTCCTCTGCTCGGTCCTGGGGGATGTGCCCGATGCGGACAAGCGAATCCACGACATGAGCCCTTTTGGCCTCGAGCTGGGCCTCGTACCTGATATTGCCCCAGGGGCAGCCGCCGCAGATGCCGACAAAGGGGCAGGGTGCCTTCACGCGCATCTGCGATGCCTCAAGGATACGGACCGTCTTCGCCTTCGCGAAGCGCTGCCCTTCTTCATAGATCTCTGCTTCGACGGTATCGCCGGGAATGGCGCCCTGGACGAAGATGGCACGGTCATCTTCGTCTCTGGCTATGGCGTCAGGTCCATAGGTGAGCCGGTCGATCTTGAGCTGTATGGTCTTCGATGCTGCTTCTGCCATGTGCTAGCGGTCACCTCCAAAGAGGGTCCTGAAGGCCTCGCCGAAGAGGTGTCCTGCACGGGCAAGGCGCGAAGGCTGAGACGCAGGAGCCTGGTAGGGGCGCGGTGCCGGCTTCGGTGCAGGTGCCGCTGCAGGCGCTGGAGCGGGCTTGGGTGCAGCGGCCGGTGCCGCTGCAGGAGCAGGTGCGGGAGCAGCATGCTTCGGAGCGGGTGCAGGTGCTGCTGCCTCTGCCTGCTCGCGCGCCTCTTCTTCGGCAGCGAGCTTTGCGTCTGCCTCAGACACGAACGGCTCGAGCAGGGTCGGAATCTCAGGTACTGGCGTGGATTCGAGGCCGGGATGCGAACGTCTCCAGGCAAGCTTCATGAGCTCATCCTGGCTGTTGATGGCAGCTTCGCCCTCTGCCCTCGGAATCGGCTCCCAGGTGCCATTCACGGTGAGCTGGCGTGCCTTCACATTGTCGGCAAGCTGCAGGTTCATGTACCTGATCACAAGCTGGCGGCAGACAGGGTCCTTCACCGGGTAGGCGATCTCGACGCGGCGCTCCGTGTTTCTTGTCATCATGTCGGCACTCGAGAGGTAGACCGTGTCGATCTTTGCGCCGAAGGCGTAGACACGGGCATGCTCGAGGAAGCGGCCGACGATCTGGTGGACGATGAGGCCATCGGTCTTGCCGGGCACGTTTGCCTTGATGCAGCAGATGCCGCGGACGATCAGGATGACGCGGACGCCTGCCTCGCAGGCCTCTGAGATCTTGTCGATCACGTCACGGTCGGTGAGCGAGTTCATCTTGAGGAAGGCCTGGGCAGGCTCGCCTGCGCGGGCACGTGCAATCTCGCGGTCGAGGCCGCCCATGATCTGGGGCTTGAGCCCGATCGGGGCGACACGAAGATACTTGTAGCGGCCGGCAAGGTTTCCGAGCGAGAGGTTCCTGAAGAAGGCGTTGCCGTCCTCGCCGATGCCCGGATGTGCCGTCATGAGCATGAAGTCGGAGTAGAGGCGTGCGGTCTTCTCATTGAAGTTGCCGGTGCCAAGGCACGTGATGCGCGTGAACTTGCCGCCGTCGTGGTAGGTGATCTGGCAGATCTTCGAATGGACCTTGTAGCCCTCCTGGCCATAGATGACGGTGCAGCCGGCATCTTCGAGGCGCTCTGCCCAGGCGATGTTGTTCGCCTCGTCGAAGCGGGCGCGGAGCTCCATCAAGACCGTGACATCCTTTCCATTCTCGGCAGCAGCGATGAGGCTCTCGCAGAGGCGGGAGTGCTTCGCGACACGGTAGAGCGTGATCTTGATCGTGATGCAGGAGTCATCGGTCGATGCCTCGCGCAGAAGGTCGAGAAGCGGATCCATCGACTCATACGGATAGAAGAGCAGGACGTCGTGGTCCTCGATCTGCTCCCTCATCGGGACGCCCTTCTTCACCATCGGCGACAGCTGCGGCTCGAACGGGCTGTAGAGGAGCTGTGCACGCTCGGACTTCGGGATCATGTCCTCGAGCGCGAAGATGTAGCCCTGGTCGAGCGAGGAGCGCACATGGAAGACGCGCTCGGGCGTGAGGCCAAGCTCCTTGCGGATGAGCTTCTCATGGTTCTTGGAGAGCGTGCCCTCGACTTCGAGGCGGATTGGCTGAAGGCGCATGCGCTTCTTCAGCACCTTCTTCATATGGAGACGGTAGTCCTCCTCTTCCTCGACGCCCTCGCCGTCAGGATCGATGTCGGCGTTCCTGGTGACGCGGATCGTGGCGGCGCCTGCCGGCACATAGGAGCCGAAGCAGCTGCCGAGCTCCTGGATGATGAGGTCCTCGAGCAGGACATAGCGCATATGGCGGTCATCGCCCGGAAGCATCACGATGCGGTCGAGCGAAGGCGGCACCTCGATCATGCCGAGGACGCCGGACTCCTCCGGGCCGTCAAGCGAGGTGAGGACATAGAGGACGCCGTTCCTGAGGTTCGGGAACGGGTGCCTCGGATCTATGACCAGAGGCGAGATGACAGGGGCGACCTGCGTCTCGAAGCTCTTGTGAAGAGACACCATGTCGGCGTCGGTCAGGTCCTGGGCAGACACATGGATGAGGCCATGGGCTGCCAGCGCCTCCTCGAGCTCCTCGAAGGCACGGTCATGCTTCTCGAGATACTCGGGCAGAAGCGAGAGCAGCGTGGCCAGCTGCTCGGAGGGCGTCATGTTGCTCTTGTTGTCGGATGGCTGCTTCTTCAAAGCCGAGAGGTCCGTCAAGCCGCCGACACGGATCATGAACCACTCGTCGAGGTTCGAGGAGAAGATCGAGACGAACTTGAAGCGCTCGAAGAGCGGCACGGATGGGTCGAAGGCCTCATCGAGGACGCGGTTGTCGAAGCGCAGCCAGCTCACCTCGCGGTTCTGCGTGTAGGAGTAGTCGCGCTTGCGCTTGCCTTCGCCGTCGATCTCGGTCTCGTTGTCGGCGAACTTGGCAGCGCGGTGCTCGAGATCGGTGCTGACGGAATCCGTTTCAGGTGCAGCGTCGGGCACGGCCTTCGTCGCGGCGTCCTGATTGGCAGCGTTGCCTGCATCTGCTGTAACCATGATCTTGCCTTCCTTTCGAAGGGGCAGAGATATGTAAAAGAGGTAGCAGATATATTCTAGCAGCTGGCATCTCAGCTGAATGTAAAGCCTGATGGTTACGCCGATATCGTGTGCCCGAAACATGTTCGACGTCTGCATGCGCTACGCTTTATCCACACTGCAGGCCGTATGACGATTCGGAGGCAAATACATGAGCGTGAACCTCAGCGGCAGGAGCTTTCTGAAGCTTCTCGATTTCACTCCTGAAGAGATCGAGTATCTCCTCGATCTCTCGGCAGAGCTCAAGCGCAAGAAGCATGCAGGGGAGCCGCACCGCTACCTCGAGGGCAAGAACATCGTGCTCCTCTTCGAGAAGACATCGACGCGCACACGCTGCTCGTTCGAGGTCGGCGGCCACGATCTCGGCATGAATGTCACCTATCTCGATCCCGGCTCCTCGCAGATGGGCAAGAAGGAGTCCATCGAGGATACGGCCCGGGTCTTGGGCCGCATGTTTGACGGTATCGAGTACCGCGGATTCGCGCAGGAGCGCGTCGAGACCCTCGCCAAGTATGCGGGCGTCCCTGTCTGGAATGGCCTCACGACCGAGTTCCACCCGACGCAGATGATTGCAGACATCCTCACGATGCGTGAGGAGTTCGGACGCGACCTGCATGGACGCAAGCTCACGTTCATGGGCGATGCCAGGAACAACGTCGCCAACTCCCTCATGGTCGTCTGCGCAAAGCTCGGCATCGACTTCTGTGCCTGCGGACCGAAGGAGAACATGCCGGAAGAGGGTCTTGTCGCTACCTGCGAGAAGATTGCCGCCGAGACAGGCGCTCATCTCACCTTCACGTCCGATGTCGCTGAAGGTGCAAAGGATGCTTCTGTCATCTATACGGACATCTGGGTCTCCATGGGCGAGCCCGACGAGCTCTGGGGCAAGAGGATCGAGCTCATGCGTCCCTATCAGGTGAACGAGAAGATGTTCGAGGTCGCAGCCCCCGATGCGATCTTCATGCACTGCCTGCCGAGCTTCCATGACCGGAAGACCACGATCGGAGAGAAGATCTTCGAGAAGTATGGCCTGCCCGAGCTTGAGGTCACAAACGACGTCTTCGAGGGCCCGCGTTCGCGCGTCTTCGACGAGGCAGAGAACCGAATGCATACGATCAAGGCCGTCATGTATGCAACGCTCAAGGACCCCGAGTAGTCCTGTACGTCTCAGAGAGCATTGACAGGAAGCGGAGCCCCTGCAGGTTGCAGAGGCTCCGCTTCGTCTTGAATATCTATCTTTCCTTCAGGTGCTAGTACACCATGCCCATAGCCTCGCGGACCTCTTCCAAGGTCTTCTCGGCCACTTCCTGTGCCTTGCGGTTCCCCTCATGCAGCACATCCTGGATGTAGGGGAGGTCATTCTCGTACTTGTGGCGCTTCTCGCGGATCGGGGCGAAGTAGGTGTTCACAGCCTCGGTCGTGTATCGCTTGAGCTGGCCTGCGCCGCCCATGCCGATCTCGTCTGCAATTTCCTTGGGGTCGCGGCCCGTGCAGATGCCAGCCGTCGTCAGGAGCGCCGAGACGCCCGGCCTGTTCTCGGGGTCGAACGTGATGTTTCGCTCGGAGTCTGTCTTCGACTTCTTGATGAGCTTCGCTGTCTCCTCCTCGGTCATGCACAGAGAGATAGCGTTGCCGTAGGACTTGCTCATCTTGCGGCCATCAAGGCCGGGAAGAAGCGGCGTCGAGGTGAGGAGTCCTGCTACCTCCGGGAAGACCTTCGCGTTGAAGCGCTCGTTGAAGCGGCGGCCGATCTTGTCCGTGATCTCGATGTGCGGCAGCTGGTCGCGGCCCACGGGCACGATGTTGCCCTTGCAGAAGAGGATGTCGCAGGCCTGGTGGACCGGGTAGGTCAGAAGAAGGCCGGTGAGCGTATGGCCCGATGCCTCCTGCTCGGCCTTGACGGTCGGGTTGCGCTCGAGCTCCGACTTGGAGACAAGCGAGAGGAAGGGCAGCATGAGCTGGTTCTCGGCAGGGACCGCCGAGTGGGTGAAGATCATGGTCTTTTCGGGGTCGATGCCGCAGGCGAGATAGTCCATGACCATGTTGTATACATTGTCGCGGATATGCTCGGTCGTGTCGCGGTCGGTGATGACCTGGTAGTCGGCAATCACGATGTTCGTCTTGACGCCGAGGTTCTGCAGGCGCACGCGCTCGCGGATCGTGCCGAAATAGTGGCCGAGGTGCAGACGTCCGGTCGGACGGTCGCCCGTGAGCATGGTATAGCCTTCGGTCTTGCCGGACTCGATGTCCGTCTGGATCTTGTTGGAGCGCTCAAGCGCCGCTTCGTAGCTGCCTTCGTTTGGCATAATGGCATCTCCTCGTTCAAGCTTGTGTTACGGTTGGATATGCATATCCAACGGAATTTACGCACGGACTACAATGGTAGCAGACGTTCGTGACGGCTTAGCCGAAGGCAGGAAGAGAAGGTGCCGGAATTGCCTGCGTTCCGGAACCACGATCGGGAGGAGACGGTTGCATGCCTAGTTCATGTGGCTTCGATGCAGACAAGACCGCCATCCGCCAGCAGTATCTGATCATGCGGCGTGCCACATCCTCGGTCGTACGCAGGAATGCCGACGACCTCATCCGCGAGGCAGTGGAGGCGCTGCCCGAGTATGAAGCAGCCGACCTCGTCCTTTCCTATGTCTCGTTTGCAGACGAGATCGATACGCACCGTATCATCGAAGATGCGCTTGCTGCAGGGAAACGGGTTGCCGTGCCGAAGTGCCTGCCAGGCAGGAAGATGGAATTCTTCGAGATAGGATCTCTCGAAGAGCTCGTGCCAGGAACTCTCGGAATCCTGGAGCCCGTGCCGGATGAAGAGCGTCTTGTCAAGCCTGCCATGTGCAAGGGGTCCGTCTGCCTTGTGCCGGGCCTTGTCTTTGACGGAGAAGGCTATCGCATCGGCTATGGTGCTGGCTACTACGACCGCTTCCTTGCTTTCTATATGGGGGAGAAGCTTGGCCTTGCCCGCTCCATGCAGGTGAGCTCGAATCCTCTGCCTCGTGGTGACCACGATATCCATGTGGATACGCTTGTCACCGATATGGGCTGCTTCCGCATCAGCTACCGGTAGGGCCTAAATCCATAGCTCAGGCTGTCCTGGTCGCCTTCCAGCGCATGAAGAAGGAATAGGCTGCAGCGGCAAGCACGCCGCACATCATGGCAGGCGGCCAGATGGCTGCAGATGCAGCCAGGGCGACAAGCTTGATTGCGATGTCGGGGCCGAGAAGATGGCGGTAGCTGCGGGAAGAAGCGAGGAGTAGCACCTCGACATCGGCATTCGGCTTCTCGAGGGTCCGATGGAGCATCCAGTTTGCACCGGTCATGACAAGGACCACAAGGCCATAGGCGCACTGCATGATGCGATTGCCGAAATGCCTGCTGACGAGGTCGGTCGTGTAGGGGATGAGAGAGGCGAAGAAAAGCAGCACGAGCGTCCACAGGACACACGCGCTGTCTATGCGCCCGGCTGTGTCCCAAACCTCATTGAGTCACATCCAGAGCGAGCCCAGCCAGAAGAAGGAAAGGGCATAGGAGAAACAGCTCATGTGGAGGTCCCAGAAGCCCTCGAGCGTGGGCTCTTTCGGTGCATCGAGAGCAAGCACGAGTATGGTCATGATGAGAGCGAGGATGGCATCAGCGAATGCTGCAAGCCGTTCCTTGCTCATGGGCTGTACCTCCGAGACGATCTGGCTGGATGTTCTCTTCGAGACAAGCCTCTGCCTCATGGGACAGGCTTCAGATGGGAGGCTCAGCAAATCAGCATGCACGCAGTGCATGCTGGCAGGAGCCATGAAGATGTGCTGCCAATAAAGAAAGCCGCCCAGAAGGCGGCTTTTCTGAACTTGTGCTCTGCAGATGACAGCTAGGCTTCCTGCTCCTGCCTGTCGAGGTAGTCGCGCATATCGAGGATGGCCTTGCGGTAGCCCTGGATGCCCATGCCCATGATGGTCTCGAACGCTGCCTCGCGCACATAGGAGATCTGGCGGAAGGATTCGCGCTCGTTCACCTTCGAGATGTGGACCTCGATGGTCGGAATCTGGATGGCCTTGATGGCGTCGAGGATTGCGACAGACGTGTGCGTATAGGCGCCCGGATTGATCACAAGGCCGTCGAATACCTGCCAGGCATCCTGGATCTCATCGACGATGTCTCCCTCGTGGTTCGACTGGAAGCAGAAGCAGTCATCAAAGCCTGCCTCCTTCGCGGTCTTCTGGCAGAGGACGAGAAGCGCCCCGAAGTCCTCGGTGCCATAGAGCTCCGGCTCGCGGATGCCGAGCATGTTGATGTTCGGGCCGTTGATGACAAGAAGGCGGCGCTTGTGGGGAGCATCCTTCCCAGCAGCTGACTGCTTTTCATCTGCATGAGCAGAGGGCGCAAGCTTCGGGCCTCGTGAGACGTTCGGTACTTCCTTCTGGGGAACGCTCTTGGGAGAGGAGCTGTCCGGGAACATCGAGCGAAGCATGTCGAGATCTTCGGATTCCATGTCTGAGCGGGAGCGCTCAGAGTTGGCCTTGACCTGGATGCTGTAGGAACGCCTGCGCTCGGGCGGCACGACCGGCGCTGCCTTTGCAGGCTGGCTCTCAGGCTCCATATCCTGCGAGATATCGCAGAGCTGCTGGAACGACTGGTAGATATCGTCGATTACATTCGGGCCGAACACGACCTCGATGCCATTCGAGCCTCTCTTGGTCATGCCGAGAACGCTTGCGATGGACGTCAGCTTCTCCCGGTCGATGAGATCGGGGTTCTCCACCTTAATCCTCAGCCTTGTCATGCATATCGTGTTCTCAAGCACGTTCTGCTTTCCGCCTACTGCAGAAAGCACAAGTTCGGCCGTATTTCGTTCATCCATGAAGTGCCTTCGTAATTAGAAACAAGTAGTTTGCCGTTCTCAGTCTATGGAGTTCGACGCCCCAATGGAAGAGGCCAGCGGCGGACGGGCCGAGGGGTCTGCAAACGGCATGAATCATTCAGCTTTCGTTCGGACCTACAGCCCCAGGCGCGCAATGATTGCCGCCGCATCGCCCTTCGGCGTCCCGGTGCAGGGAAGCACGAGGTCTGCCCAGGCACGGTAGAGCGGCAGACGCTCCTCGGCGAGCTTCTCCAGGCCTTTGCTCTGGGAGAGCGGGCGTCCCTTCGTCTCGAGCGTCTCGATGGGACGGTCGAGCATGATGATGAAGGAGTTCTGGTGGAGGAGCAGGTAGTTCTGAGGAACCGTGACGACGCCTCCGCCACAGGAGATCACAAGGCCCGAACGCGAGGCAGTCTTTGCAAGAAGGGCGCTCTCCTGCTGCCGGAAGGCCTTCTCGCCGTCTTCCGTGATCGCTTCTGCGGCAGATCTGCCATATTCCATCTGGTAGGCATCGTCCATATCGATGAAGGGGCGGTGGAGCACGTGCGCCAGGTGCTTGCCGGTCGTCGTCTTGCCAGATCCTGGCATGCCGATGAGGACAAGATTGTCTGTCGTGGCCAGGATGTCCTGCTCGATCTTCGCAATGGCCTCCTCGGGGATGTCCTTGCCCTGGAAGAGCTCGCTTGCAAAGTAGGCCTGGGCGACAAGCATGGAAAGGCCTGAAGCAGACGGGAGCCCGAGCTTCTCTGCAGCAAGGCAGATGCCGGTACGCCTGGGGTTGTAGACCACATCGAGGACGCCCTCGAGGCGGGACAGCTTCGCTAGCGTCTCCTCATCCACTGGCGTTGCGGGGCAGGAAGGATACATGCCGACAGGCGTGGTATTGACGATGAGGGAGGCATCGGCGTGGCGCTCGAGAAGCGTCTCGTAGGTGTCGTCTCCCTTGCGGGAGATGACAGAGACTTCGGCTTCGGCATCTCTGAGAGCTGCCTGCACAGCCTGGCTGGCGCCGCCGCTTCCGAGCACGAGCACAGGCTTGCCGGAGAGCGCATCCTTGGCAGATGCTGCCCCCAGCTCCTCTCTCGAGAAGCGCTCGAGGAGATACGCAAAGCCCAGGACATCCGTGTTCTCTGCGAAGATCGAGCCATCGGCGCGCTTCACGAGCGTGTTCGAGACGCCGAGGCGCTCTACGCGCTCTGAGCGCACATCTGCCAGACGTGCAGCATCCCTCTTGTAGGGAATCGTGACGTTCAGGCCCTGCCAGGAGCCCTCGCGCACGAATGGCTCTACCTCTTCGGGCTCGAGCTCGATCAGATCGTACGGTGCGCTTCCCAGCTCCTTGTGGATGAGGGCCGAGTAGCTATGGCCGAGCTTCCTGCCAAGAAGGCCGAAGCGGTGGGCATTCGTATCCATGGAACTCCTAAACGATCTCGCGGTAGCTGCCGAGGTAGCGGTATTCCTCGCAGATGTCGCCGAGCGAATTGATGAGGGTCGCAAATTCGGGGGCTTCGACAGGGCATTCGATATCGAAGTAGAACATGAACTCGAAGTCGCGGTTCGGAAGCGGGCGGCTCTCGAGCTTCACGAGGTTGATATCGAGGGCATAGAAGCGGGAGAGCACCTTGTAGAGGGCTCCCGGCTCGTGGTTCACGATCAGCATGAGGGAGGAGCGGTCGGCTCCCGGGTAGATCGTGAGGTCCTTTGCGATGCAGGCAAAGCGCGTGAAGTTGTTGCCGGTGTCCTGGACGGAACGGGCGAGGATATCGAGGCCATAGAGCTCGGCGCAGGCACGGCTCGAAAGGGCAGCGACATCGGTGCGGCCGCTCTCTGCGACCATCTTTGCTGCCATTGCCGTGTTCTCGACGACGTGCACCTTCATCTCAGGATGCGCCGAGAGGAACTGCCTTGACTGGCGGATTGCCTGTTCATGGCTATAGATATCCCGGATGTCCGAGAGCTCGGTGCCATGCTTTGCGAGCACGTTGTGATCGATCTTGATGCGTGTCGAGCGTACGATCGAGAAGTTGTGCTGCATCATCAGATCGTAGACCGCATTCACGGTGCCGGCGGTCGAGTTCTCGACGGGAAGCACGCCGTACTGGCAGAAGCCCTCCTCGACGGCACGGAAGACTGCGTCGAAGGAGTCGAAGTACGAGATCGTCGGGTGCTTGAAGATGCGGTCTGCCGCTATCTGCGAATAGGCGCCCTCGACGCCCTGGCAGGCTACATAGGCGGTCTGCGGGAAGAGCTTCGGCTCATGCTGGATGGCATCATAGATGCGGGTGCCGACATTGCTCATGACACCGAGGTCGTCATATTCCTGAGCGCGTGCTGCCTCCATGAGAAGGCCCATGAGTACCTGTGCATAGTTGCGGTACTGGGCAGGCACGGCTTCGGCGACGGCTGCGAGCTTCTGGCGCTCACGGGTCTTGTCGAGGATCGGCAGGTTGTGGGCGCTCTTGTAGGCAGCCACTTCGTCGGCACACGCCATGCGCTCCTGGAAGAGGCCGAGAATGCTGGTATCGATGCGGTCGAGATCGGCGCGGATTTCGGAAAGTTCTCTCACGGACGTCCTCACTTCTTCTGGAAGAGGGTATCGGCAGGGTAGCTGAGCCAGGCATCGAGGAGAGACAGCGCTGTGACTGCCTCGACGACCGGCACGGCACGCGTGACGATGCAGGGGTCATGGCGGCCATGGACCTCGAGCTCGGCGGGCTCCATATGGGCAAGGTCGACGGATTGCTGCGGACGCGAGATGCTCGAGGTCGGCTTCATGGCAATCCTGAAGAGGAGCGGCGCTCCGGTCGTGATGCCGCCCAGGATGCCGCCGGCATTGTTCGTGGCCGGCACGCATGCGCCATCCTCGACCATGAAGGGATCGTTGTTCTCGGAGCCATGCATGTGTGCCATCTCGAAGCCGCGGCCGAACTCGATGCCCTTGACGCCGGGAATGCCGAAGATATTGCGTGCCAGGATGTTCTCCATACCGTCGAACATGGGCGAGCCGATGCCTGCGGGAAGGCCGGTGGCGACGCATTCGATCTCGCCGCCGACGGAATCCTTGGCGCGTCTTGCCTTGTCGATCTCTCCAAGCATCGCTTCGGATGCACTGGCATCGATCACGGAAAGTGTCGTCTCATGCCTCTGTATCGTGGCTATCTGCTGGGCCAGGAGCTCTCGGGATTCAGGGGTGTTCTCGAAGGCAGCAAAGCGCGTATCGGCCGCATCTCCTATGCGCGAGAGGTGCGCTGCAATGGATACGCCCTGCTCCGAAAGGATCTGGAGCGCGATGGCGCCGGCAAAGCAGAGAGGGGCTGTGAGCCTGCCCGAGAAATGGCCGCCGCCCCTGATATCGTGGGCAGATCCCCACTTCGTCCAGGCACAGAAATCGGAATGGCCTGGACGCGGAACCTGGGCGATGTTCTTGTAGTCCTGGGAGCGGGTATTCGTGTTCCTGATGATGCAGGCAAGAGGGGTCCCGCAGGTGAGGCCTTCTGCATCGAGGCCGGAGACGACCTCGGGCAGGTCTGCCTCCTTGCGGGGCGTCGTCCAGGCGCCCTGTCCAGGAGCACGTCTTCCCATGAACTCCTTCACGGCGTCCATGTCGATCTTGATGCCGGAAGGAAGGCCGGAGATCACGCAGCCGATGGCTTCGGAATGGGACTGGCCGAAGACGGAGACTGTAAGCGTCTCTCCCATGGTCGATGGCATCTAGGACTCCTTCCTGACAACCCCGCCGAGCGAGGAGAGGTCCTCGAAGAAGGCAGGATATGATTTCTGGACGCATTCGGCACCGACGATCTTGGTCGGACCGTCTGCCTTCGTGGCAGCAATGGCTGCCGCCATTGCGATGCGGTGATCGTTTGCCGCATCGACGGTGCCGCCTGAAAGCGACCCCGTGCCTTCGATTGCAAGGGAGTCGTCCTCGATCGTGACCTGGGCACCCATTGCGTTGAGTGCGGCGGCACACGTCTTGAGACGGTCGGACTCCTTGAGACGGAGCCTCCCTGCATTCGTCAGGTGCGTCGTTCCTTTCGCGTAGCAGGCAACGGCAGCAAGTGCCGGCACAAGGTCCGGTATGTCATGCACGTCGATAGAGATGGCATCGAGCCTGTCATGCACGATCGTGACGCGGGAATCCTTGCGGGAGATCCGGGCACCGAAGAGGGCAAGCGCGCCCAGTATGTTGCGGTCTCCCTGGACGCTTGCGAGATCCATGCCGGTGATGGAGACAGGGTGTTCGCTCAGTGCTCCTGCGCAGAGCCAGAAGGCGGCATTCGACCAGTCGCCTTCGACGACGAAGGTGCCTGGTGAGGTCGGAGGGGTCGATGCCGGCGATGCCATGATCGCGAGGCACCTCGTCTCATCCTCTGCCGTCTCAGGTGCGCTCATCACATCGATGCCGAAGCGCTGCATCGTATCGATCGTGAGATTGATGTAGGGACGCGATTCGACCGGCTCCTCTACGAGGATACGCACCGGTCCCGCCATGAGAGGCGAGGCCAGAAGGAGCCCTGAGACGAACTGCGACGAGACGTCGCCCGGAATGCGGAACGAGCGCTCCTTGAGCTTGCCCGAAAGGGTCAGAGGGAACGTCCCCTGAGGAGAGAGCGTGCAGCCGCCAGCGGCGAGGAGCTCGTAGAGAGGCGAGAGCGGACGCTCGGCGAGGCGTCCCTGTCCTGTGAAGCTCGCACCCGATCCCAAGGCAGCGACGACGGGCAGCATGAAGCGCAGGGTCGAGCCCGATTCTCCGCAGTCCAGCACGGCATTCTTCCTGCCCTGACGGATATTGTCTGTAGCAGAGGTCCCCTGGAGCGGCTCCACATGGAAGCCTGCCTCGGTGCGCATGACCTTGGCGCCAAGGGCCGTGAGCACGCGCGCTGTCGCATCGATGTCCTTCGATGTCGCATTGCAGACGATATCGGTCGGGCTCGGACAGAGGGCAGCGAGGATGAGAGCGCGGTGTGCCACGGACTTCGAGGCGATGGCCTCGACCGTGCCGCCAAGCTCATGGGGGAAGACGGTCATATCCATAAGCTAGACGCTCCTTCCGCAGCCAAGGTCGATGAGCTCTCTCAGCTCATCGAGCGATACGGTCCTGAGCGAGACCTTGCCTATGGCCTCAGGCACAGCGATATTCACGGACGAGGCATGGCGCTTCTTGTCATGTGCGGCAAACGAGAGGATCGTGTCATGGGGAAGGGAGGTGTCGGTGGGCATGCCATGGGCCTCGACAAGACGCTCGATGCGTGCTGCTGTGGCTTCGTCGCACCAGCCCTTCTTCTCGGCTGCCCATGCCATGCAGCACAGCCCTATCGCTACGCACGTGCCATGGCCGAGCTCGAAGTCGGAAGCAGCCTCGACGGCATGTCCGATCGTATGTCCCAGGTTGAGTACCTGGCGCCTGCCGTGCTCCTTCTCGTCAGTCGCCACGACATCGCGCTTGATCTCGATGTTTCTGGCAACGACGTCTGCAAGCTCGCCTTCCGAGAGACAAGGCGTCGTGAGCGGCGTCTTCTCGAGGCGGCTGAAGAGATCGGGGCCGGAAAGGACGGCATGCTTTATGACCTCGCCGCAGGAATCGCGGAAGAGGTCGTGAGAGATCGTCTTGAAGCATTCGACATCGGCGACAACGGAAGCAGGCTGCCAGAAGGCGCCGACAAGGTTCTTGCCTTCGGGGAGGTCGACAGCTGTCTTTCCTCCGACAGAGGAGTCGACCATTGCAAGAAGCGAGGTGGGCACCTGCACGACCTCGATGCCGCGCTGGTAGAGGGCAGCGGCGAGGCCGCCCATGTCTCCTGTGACGCCGCCGCCGACAGCGACGACGATATCGTCACGCGTAAGCGAGGCATCGGCCATGTCTTCGAGGATGCGTTCGAGCGTCGAGAGGCGCTTGTGCTCCTCTCCTGCAGGAAAGACGCTTCTCGAAACGCGGTAGCCTGCCTTCTCGAGCGAGGATGCTACCTTGTCTGCATAGAGCGGGGCGACGTTGGAGTCGCTCACGATGCAGGCGCAATTGCCGCCAGCTGCCTTCCTTGCATAGGTGCCCACTTCGGAGAGGATGCCCGCACCCACATGGCAGAGATAGCGCTTCGTGGGAGTGGGGACCTCTATCGTATGCTCAGCCATGCTACCTTCCTTCGATCTCGCGCTTGCGGCGGTCGCCGTCAGCGAGAAGCTCTCTCAGATGCCTGCTGTCGCGTGCATCGATTGCATCCTTGTATTCCTGCAGGTGTCCAATGAGGCAGCCGATCTCACGGGAGAGGTTGTCCGCATCCTCGAGGAAGAGCTCCGTCCACATATCAGGGTTGAGCCTTGCCACACGCGTGAGGTCCTTGTAGGAGCCTGCAGAGAAGCCCTTGTGGACCTTTGCCTCAGGGCTCTTCACGTAGGCATTCGATACGACATGGGCAAGCTGCGAGGTAAAGGCGATGATCTCGTCGTGGCGCTCTGCTGTCGTCAGCGTGAAGGTGGCAAAGCCTAGAGGGGCCAGGAGCTGCTTCATGCGCTCGAGGAGGTCAAGCCTCTCGAAGTCGTCCATCTTCGGCGGCACGATTACGAGCGGTGCCCCATGGAACATGTTCGCGCGGGCATGCGCGAAGCCTGAGTACTGGGTGCCAGCCATCGGGTGGCAGCCGACGAACGTGAAGGGATAGTTCTCTGCAACCGGGAAGCAGGCATCGCAGATGACCTTCTTGACGCCACCGGTGTCCATGACAATGGCACCAGGGGAGACAAGGGGAGCGATCCTCTTGAGCTCGGAGATGGCGACCTTCGGGTATCCGGCAAGCACGATAAGCTCGCAGGTCGGAACTATTTCATCGGTGAGCTCGCCCTTGATGGTCTCGATCTCTGCCATCTCAAGGACGTCCTCAGAGATGTCCCGGCCATAGACCTCAACGCCTGCAGCGGCGAAGGCCTTTGCGAACGAGCCGCCCATGAGGCCAAGGGAGATGATGCCGACGCGTCCTGGGACAAATGTCTTCTCCATCGGCCTAGCTCCTGTCTTCGGCAAGTGCCGCGCGGAGCTTGGCTATGCGTTCCATCATCTGGGCGAACTGCTCCGGTGTGAGCGCGCGTCCGCCGTCGGCCAGAGACTCTTCCATCGGCTGGTCATCGATCTCGATTGTGAGGCCATCGGCCCCTGCTGCGCAGGCGGCGAGGGAAAGGCCCGGCACGAAGCGGGCAAGGCCTGCGGCGCGCGAGGGGTCGCAGATGACCGGGAGGTGCGAGAGGCCATGGACGGCGATGATCGAGGAGATGTCAAGGGTATGACGGTAGCGGGTCTCGGCGGTGCGGATGCCGCGCTCGCAGAGGATGACCTGCTCGTTGCCTTCGCTCATCACGTACTCTGCTGCCATGAGCCATTCGTCGACGGTTGCCTCGAGGCCACGCTTGATGAGGATGGGGACATCCGTGCGGCCAAGCTCTTTGAGGAGCGGGAAGTTCTGCATGCTGCGGGCGCCGACCTGGATAACGTTGACGCCAGACGAGACGAAGGTCTCTACATCGCGCGGGTCCATGATCTCGGCCACAGCTGGCATCTCATGGACATGGGCGACAGAGCAGAGCTCGGAAAGGCTCTCAGGCCTGAGCCCGCTGAAGGAGTAGGGCGAGGTCTTCGCATTGTAGGTACCTGCCATAAGAAGGCGGGCACCTGCTGCCTTCGCCTGTGTGGCAAGGGCATCGAGGTCGCGTCCGTCAAGCGCATTGGGGCCTGCCATGACCTGGAAGGAGCCGTCGCCGATCTTCACGCCGAAGCCGCAGTCGATTACGGAATTCTGCGGATGGAACTTGCGGTTTGCCTTCTTGTAGGGCTCGGAGACGCGCTGGACGCGGTCGATGATGTCCATGGACTCGAGGAGGAACGGATCGATCTTCGTCGTATCGCCGATGATGCCGACAATCGTCTCATTCTCGCCTTTGGAGACATTCGTCCTGAATCCGCGGTTCTCGATCCAGGATATGAAATGCGCCAGCTGGTCTTCGGTGGCGCTCTGGTTTACGACAGCTATCATCGGAGAAACCCCCATCGTTTCGTGGCATATCGCGAAAAATCCTACTACAAATGTATGAAAGCCAGATTTCCTGTATATGTGAGTATCTGGGTCTTGAAAGTTCGTCTCGCCAAATTTAATGTTTCGGCTATAATCATGCACGCTTGCTCCCTTAGCTCAGTGGATCAGAGCGTTCGCCTCCGGAGCGAAAGGTCGTGGGTTCGAGCCCCACAGGGAGCACCATAGGATATGAATGAAGCGCTCTGCCGGAAGGCGGGGCGCTTTTGCATATCAAACGAAAGCTTCGTGTCAGGCGTCGTTTAGCCGCCGACTTCCTGTGCGCGTCCATGGTCTCTGCATGCGCCTCGATGATCTCGTCAGCCTTCTCGTCCTCGATGCCCATTGCCTTGAGCATCTTCCGGGTGTGCGCCATGTAGGCCCTCCGTCCTGCGGCATTTCCTCGCCGCTCCGGTCCATGGGATGCGCGGCGCCTTGCACGTCCCCCGTCACGGAAGATGGTCGCACCCGCACCACAGCCGCTAATGGCCGAGGGATTCCTGCATGATGGCCTTGTACTCGCTTCCGTGCTCCGTCGCGGCAGGCCTGAGGAACGGCTGGGCATCGTGCTTCGAGGTGCCTTCCTCGACGTACTTGCCGTACTCGACGTTCGTGCCGATGCAGACGGCAGGGGAGATGCCGCCCTTGGGCATGTGCGTGATGCTGTTGCGGAGCCTGCCTGTGTCTACCGGGCACTTGGCCTTCGCGTAGCCCTCGGCCACGAGCCCTATCTTCTCCAGGCCCTCCATGATGCCGTCGGCAATCGCATCCTGTATTGCCTCGGTGTTGTCCTGCTGGACCTCGACAAGGCCAGACATGTCGGATGCCGTAAGGCCTGCCGTCTTCCATGCTGCCATGCTGCTGGCGCGCCTGTAGGAGCCAATGCGCCCGGCGTTCTCCGCCCCAGTGAGAGACGTCCTTGCAGCACGCATGGATGCGCGCCTGTCCATCTCCACGACGGAGCGGATGCGCCTGGCGGCATCGGGCACGCTCTCGCCCTGGAGGATGCTCTGCGTCATGGCAGACGTGATCTTGCGCCTCGCCCATGTCTCGGCCCTGCTCGGCTTCACGGACACCTGCGGCAGCAGGTCCGGCTGCTGCTGGACCATGTACGAGACGTATCGGCACCGACCAGCGTGTAGCTCGTATCGAGCTTCGTGACGCTCTCCACGTCGAAGGTGCCGTAGTTCATGTTCGCGGCATATACGGCAGGGGACTCGCCGTTGATGATGGCAGTGGCCTGCTCGCTGCAGGCCTCCATGTCGTGGGCCAGCGTCTCGGCCATCTGCCGGTACCAGCTCGTGTCTGCAGCCCGGCCGCTCCGACAAGATCTGCCAAATTCGATTTGCGAATCCATGAGGCTATCGAAGAGCGTGCTGCAGAAGGAATGCCGGATTGCTGTGCGACTCTGCGGCCTATGGGCGCAGAGATAAGCCAGCATGAAATGATGGCTGTCTAGTTTGTGCATATATGTCTCCCAGGAAACGTTTGTTTGGTGTCCTAGGGGATTCAACGCCCTGTCTCACGGGCTCTGGAAACCGCAGACAGTTCATGGTTTACCCTGCAGAAAACCGATCTGCATGGCAGTCTTGCTGGTTCAATGGCAATGCTTGGAGCTGGATTGCTGCAGTGCCTTTTGTGCTCGGCGAGATGATGCTGAGAAGCTTTGGCCCGCTCTTGCCAAAAGCTCTTGGCGGCGAGCGAAGTGAGCTTGAAACGGCAGTAAACGTTGCCTCGCGTTCAGGAGAAGCTGTGTCGTTCCCTGCCATGCCGCTCATGGGCAAGCGCAACTTCCAGATCGTTTGGATTGCCGATGCCGTGCTCCTTGGCCAGAGAATCTGTGGCATTATGAGCTAAATGGCACATACTGCGCCTTGGCCCAGGGCGCCTTTCATGTTTCAGAGATTAGTGTCCTCGAGTTGACGGCAAAACGGCAAGACTGCCTTCACCAGTGATGAAGAGGATTTCCAGGTCGGATGTCTTCTTCATGCGTGCAATCGAAGGCGCAGGCTCGCGGAGCCTGCAATGACTTTCATGTCTGGCTGGCATCCCCGTAAAATGCTTACGTATATATCCTTGTCGAGGCATGGTGTTCTTTGGGCGCCTGCATGCTCCATCGGGCTGGCTTTGGGTACGCATGATAGGATGCCCGAAAAGCCGATATCGAGGAGGATCCGTGTCTCAAGACACAAGAGACCAGAAGCTTCAGGGGCTGAGCGCTGCCGAAGTCGAGGAACGCAGGGCAAGAGGCCTCGTCAATGCCAATGCTGACGTGAAGACCAAGACGATCCCCCAGATCGTGGCCGAGCATACCTTCACGCTCTTCAACGGCGTCAATGCCGTGCTGGCGCTGCTTGTATTCCTGACCGGGCGGTACCGCAACATGCTCTTCATGGTGATCGTGCTGGCGAACCTCTTCATCGGTATCGTCCAGGAGATCCGCGCAAAGCTCACGGTCGACCGTCTGACGCTTCTGACTGCAACGGATGCTCTTGTCATCCGTGACGGGGAGAAGCAGAAGGTTTCTGTTTCCGATATCGTCCAGGACGATATCATCTGCCTCGCGCATGGTGACCAGGTGCCGGCAGATGCCACGATTGTCCGAGGCTCCGTCTCCATGAACGAGAGCCTGCTTACGGGAGAATCCGATGCCGTGCACAAGGGGCCGGGAGATGAGATACTCTCCGGCAGCTTCGTCGACTCCGGATCTCTCATGGCAAGAGTCACGCGTGTCGGCGCTGCGTCCTATGCTGCCAAGATCAATGCAGAAGCGAAATATGTGAAGCAGGCGAAGTCCGAGATCCAGGACTCGCTTCGGATGGTCGTCGAGTTCTCGACGATCCTCATGCCGTTCCTCGGAGGTGGCCTCTTCCTGAGGAGCGTCTTTGAAGAAGGCATGACATGGGATGCGGCTATCCTCTCTGTCGTGGCAGCGCTTGTCTCGATGATTCCGCAGGGCCTCATGCTCTTGACGTCGACGGTCTTGGCTATCGCGACGACGAGGCTTGGTGCCAAGAACGTGCTTGTGCAGCAGAGCTACTGCGTCGAGACGCTTGCCCGTGTCGATACGGTCTGCCTCGACAAGACCGGCACCATCACTTCGGGCAGGATGGAGCTCATGGGGCTCCTGCCGCTTGGCGGACATGACGTGTCCGAGGTGCGCCAGGCGGTGCTTGCCGTCACAGGAGCCGCATCTGACGATGCGAACGAGACGGCAGCTGCACTTCTGCGTGCCGCGGAAGGCTGGCCTGAAGAGGCGGGTGCGGTCTCACGTGTCATCCCGTTCTCGTCCGCCCGCAAGTACTCGGGATGCGTGCTCGAGGATGGACGCTCTCTTGCTCTGGGTGCAGGGCAGTTCGTGATGGGGGAGCGCTATGCTGCGCTTTCCCGTGATGTGGCGACCTTCGGCCCGCTTGCCCGTGTGCTCGTCGTCGGCTCCTGTGGAGGTTTCGACGAAGAAGGAAAGATCGAAGGCTCATTCGAGCCTTGTGGCCTCGTGGCGCTGCGCGATGAGATCAGGCCGACAGCTGCAGAGACGATCTCCTACTTCCGCCGCGAAGGCGTCGATGTGCGCGTGATCTCGGGTGACGATCCACGTACCGTCTCTGCCATTGCCTCTGCCGTTGGCGTGCCGGAAGCCGGACGCTATATCGATGCTTCCACGATCAGGAATGAAGAGGAGCTCATCGATGCCGTGCGCACGAAGAAGATCTTCGGCCGCGTGACGCCGCAGCAGAAACGCGAGATTGTCCGCATCCTCGAGTCGCATGGCCACACGGTCGCAATGACAGGCGACGGCGTGAACGATGTCCTGGCCCTGCGCGAGGCAGACTGCTCGGTGGCCATGGCATCAGGATCGGCGGCAGCAAGGAATGTTGCCGAAATCGTGCTTGCCGACAACGACTTCGCCCATATGCCCGAGGTCGTGGCAGAAGGCAGGCGCTCCATCAACAACCTGCAGCGCTCGGCCTCCCTCTTCCTCGTGAAGACGGGCTTTGCCATTGCCCTCTGCTTCATCTGCATCTTCTTCCCGCCATTCCCGTTCCTGCCGATCCAGGAATCCTTCTTCTCAGGCCTCATCATCGGCTATCCGTCGTTCGTGCTCGCGCTCGAGCCGAACCATGAGAGGCTGCACGGCGACTTCCTGACGAACGTGCTTGCCCGTTCGCTCCCTGGATCTATCGCGATCGTCTTCATCATCGCTGTCACGATGATGATGGAGCCACTGATGGGATGGGACTTCGTCCAGACCTCGACTCTGTGCCTGCTTCTCGTCTGCATGGTCGGCGTCGGCCTCATCTGGCGCATCTCGCGTCCGCTCACGCCGCTGCGCTGCGCCCTTATCGTCTCCATCATCATTGCAATTGCTGGCGGGTCATTGCTATTCGGAAACTTTTTCATGATCGAGCCGCTCACGCCCCGGATGGTCGTGTACCTTTTCAGTGCAGGAGCGCTGGCACTCATTCTCTTTGCTCTCCTGTACCGCCGCTTCGATAAAAGCATCGAACATGAAGGACGTCTTGCATACGTCGTGAAGAAGGCCGAGGTCGCATATGCTCAGCACAGAAGCCGTGTCAGCAGCCGTACGAGAGGCTAGGAAGCCCAAGCAGATCGAGGCAGGTGGCATCTCGCGGGCTGCGACCATCGTGTCGAAGATTCCTGGTGCCGAGAGGCTGCCCCGTGCGCTTCTGATACTCCTCGAGAATGTCGTGCGCCGTGCCAAGACGGATGAGGAAGCCATGCTCATGTGTGCCCGCATCCTCGAGGCAGGGGAGAAGGGTGCCCAGGGCAAGGAGATCGAGTTCATGCCATCAAGGGTCCTCTTCCAGGACTTCACGGGCGTGCCGGTCTTCGTCGACTTCGCTGCCATGCGCGATGCGATGGCGGCACGTGGCGGCGATCCCGAGAAGGTGAACCCCCATATCCCCACGACCCTCATCATCGACCACTCCGTGATTGCAGAAGAGGCAGGCTGCGCAGGCGCACGCGCCGAGAACGAGCGCATCGAGGCAGAGCGCAACCGCGAACGCTTCGCCTTCCTGAAGTGGGCAAGCCGCTCCTTCGAGAATGTGAAGGTCGTCCCTCCTGCAGAGGGCATCTGCCACCAGCTCAACATGGAGCGCTTCTCGAAGGTCGTCGGCACCGATGCGCTCTGGCAAGGTGAGGGGGAGATGGCGTGCTTCGATACGCTTGTCGGCACGGACTCCCACACGACCACGGTCAATGGCATCGGCTGCTTGGGCTGGGGCGTCGGCGGCATCGAGGCAGAGGCGGCAGCGCTTGGCCAGTCGATCACGATGCTCGTGCCTGAAGTCGTCGAGCTCAGGCTCGAGGGCAAGCTGCGCGATGGCATCTCCGGCATGGACTGTGCGCTTACGGTCTGCGAGCTGCTCCGCAAGGCACAGGTCGTCGGCTCCCTCGTCGAGGTCACAGGACCGGGCGTGGCCGAGCTCACGGCAACGCAGCGTGCCTGCATCGCGAACATGACGCCGGAGTACGGAGCGACGACGACGCTCTTCCCGGTGGATGTCCAGACATTCAAATATCTGGCGCTCACCGGACGCGACCCTGAAGAGATCGCCTTCATCGAGGCATACCTGCGCGAGCAGGGCATGCTCGGCGAGCGCGATGCCCACTACGCACGCACCTATACGCTCGACCTCTCGACCGTCGAGCCCTGCCTGGCAGGACCTTCACGTCCCCATCGCCGTGTTGCAGTTCCGGGACTCAAGGCCCGCTTCGAGGAGTCGTCTGCCGAGCATGGCCACAAGCCCGAGACGGGGAAGATGGCGCTCCAGTTCGGCGACAGGATGTGCGAGCTCGACCATGGTGCGCTTGCAATCGCTGCCATCACGAGCTGCACGACGGCAACCGATCCTGCCATGATGGTGGCAGCAGGCCTTGTCGCGAAGAAGGCCACGGACTTCGGCCTTGAGCCCAAGCCCTGGGTCAAGAAGATCATGGCTCCGGGCAGCCATGCGACGCTCGAGATCCTGAAGCGTGCGCACCTCACAGCACCGCTCGAGAAGCTTGGCTTCTTCACCTGCGGCTTTGGCTGCATGAGCTGCATCGGCAACTCCGGAAGCATTGCACCTGCCCTCCATGAGCATGCAGACGATCTCGAGCTCACGAGCATCCTTTCGGGCAACAGGAACTTCGATGGCCGCATCTCGCCCGATGTCGCACAGAACTATCTTGCAGAGCCTGCGCTCGTCGTTGCCTACTCGCTTGTCGGCACGCTCGACACCGATCTCTCTGAGGAGCCGGTGGGTACCGGCAGGGATGGCAAGCCTGTCATGCTCTCCGACCTTCTGCCTACCGATGAAGAGATCCGCGATGTGCTTGCGAAGGTGCTCACGAGAGACCTCTACGAGGAGGCAGCAGAAGGCCTCTTCGAAGGCTCGGACGCATGGAAGGCCATTCCTGCATCTTCCTCTGCAACCTATGCCTGGGACGAGAGCTCGACCTATGTGCGCCGCCCGCCCTACTTTGAGGATGCAAAGCATGAGACAGTGCGCGAAGTGAAGGACGCACGCGTGCTGGCACTCCTGGGCGACTTCGTGACGACCGACCACATCTCTCCTGCCGGCACGATTGCCGAAGGCTCTCCTGCCGCCCGCTATCTCACGGAGCACGGCGTGCCCGAGAACGAGTGGAACACCTACGGCACGAGGCGCGGCAACCATGAGGTGATGATGAGGGGCACGTTCGCGAACGTGAAGCTCGAGAATGCCCTTGCCCAGGGCAGGCAGGGCGGCTACACCTATGACTTCGAGCGCGATGAGGTCACGAGCATCTACGATGCCGCTATGGACTACAAGGCACAGCACGAGGACGAGGTCGTTATCGCCGGCAAGATGTATGGCTCCGGCTCGAGCCGTGACTGGGCGGGCAAGGGCCCGGCGCTCCTCGGCGTCAAGGCCGTCCTCGCAGAGAGCTTCGAGCGCATCCATCGCTCGAACCTCATCGGCATGGGCATCGTGCCGCTCCAGTTCGAGGACGGTGTATCTGCAGGCATGCTTGGCCTCGATGGCACGGAGCGCATCACGGTCGAGCCGATCGACTTCTCGAAGGGGCTTCCGGAGCCAAAGATGGTTGCTGTAAGCGCTGTCAAGCCATCCGGCGAGAAGATCGATTTCCGGGCGCTCGTGCGTGTCGATACGCCGAGCGAGGGTGCCTACATTTCAGAAGGCGGAATTCTGCCTTATGTTCTTGGACAACTTGTGTGACATGGTCCCATCTTTGGGGAGAGTGCTACAGTCTCGCTTCGGCATATGAATCGTGATTTGGAGGATTGCTTGATCTGCCCATTCTGCGGAACGCATATCGAAGACGGTCTGGATGTCTGCCCAGCCTGCCATGCTGATCTGACGGCTACGGCACATGTTTCCCATTCGGACCGGCGCTATTGCGCGAGCTGCGGCGCCCTCATCCCCGAAGGAGCCGATGTCTGTCCTCAGTGCGGCATGCCCTGTATCGCAGATGAGGCGGATGCAGATGACGGCGAGGAAGTCACCTGCGAAGGTGCTCACGTGAAGGAAGCGCCTGAGACCCCGCGCATCATCTCTGCCATCCCTACGGCAGATGGACCGTTCTCTGCGACGTCTGCCAATGAGCGCCTGCCAAGGAGGCGCGTCTTCACGCTTGCGTTCGTCGCAGCGCTTGTCTTCGTGGGCGGCGGCATCCTCGCAATCACGCAGCCCTGGAACCCGAATGCCTACTCCATCAAGGCCACGACCGCAGCTGATACGTCGAAGGCAGGCTACCCGGGCGAGATCGACAAGCTTGCAGGACAGGATACGGGCATCGATACCTCCGATGTGGAGTCCGGAGACGCCCAGACCTATGAAGCCATCTCGGGCTACTGGGAGCAGCTCGGAGACATCAGGAAGAGCCTCGAGGAGAGCGAGACCGCACTCAAGGCAGATGTCCAGGATTCCTCGAAGGACATCTCGACCGACTACCAGACAGCCAAGCAGAATGCCCTGGATCTTTCGAACCTGATCTCCGATATCGGGGACGTGGATGTGAGCACGGGCACGTACGCCGACGATGTCACGAATCTCCAGACCTTGGGCTCGTGGCTCAGGAACTGGTCTGATGACCTTATGGAGGCCTGGGACAGGGCGCAGTCCGGCTCGTACAAATCTGCCGACACGATCCTCGCTCCGCTCTCTTCGAGCGAGAGCACGGATGGCTCGAACTCCTATGCGCAGCTCTTCGATCAGAGCTATGACGGATGGCAGCCGCAGGAGAAATAGCTTTCATTTCCCCGCAATGTCTCTGCCGAATGTGTGAAAGACGCGCCGTGCTGGTACTATCAGAAGATGGAAGAATTGTATGAAGGTGCCACAGGGCCGGGGAGGTTCATATGGGCTTTTTCAATAGGAACAGCGTCTATGTCCCGAAGCGCGAGCTCAAGGGAACGGAAGTTGCTGTATTCAAGACCAGCAAGGGCACGATCAAGGTGCGTCTCGACTGCAAGGGTGCACCCATCCATTGCGCCAATTTCTGCGAGCTTGCAGAGAAGGGGTTCTACGACGGAACGAAGTTCCACCGCTATGTGCCGGACTTCGTGATTCAGGGCGGAGACCCCAATACGAGGAACATGAGCTCTGCCGATGTGGCAGCAGGCAAGCCCGGACCTGATGGCATGCCGGGCACGGGCGGCCCTGGCTACAGCATCAAGCACGAGTGGGATGTGAATCCGCGCAACAGCCATGAGGATGGCGCGCTTGCAATGGCACGCTCGCAGATGCCCGATTCGGCTGGATCGCAGTTCTATTTCTGCCTTGGCCCGCAGCATTTCCTCGACCCGAACTATACGGTCTTCGGCCAGACGATCGAGGGCCTCGACGTCGAGAAGAGCCTGAGGGCAGGAGACGTGCTCGAGTCTGTGAGCATCGTCGACGAATAAGGGCACGCTTAGCAGCACCTGGAGGTGTGACGCATGAACCAGCAGGCATATGAAGCAGGAAAGGCGGCCTATCAGCAGGGCGACTGGAACGGGGCCGTTGCTCTCCTGCATCAGGCAATAGATGCAACAGAGGCAAATGGCGCAGCAGAGCATATGCTCGGCAACGCCTATATGAAGCTCGGCAGGTATGCCGAGGCAGCTGACGCCTATGGCAAGGCTCTGGCAGACGCTTCCTACGGCAAGGTGGGAGCGCTCTCCTGCAACCGTGGCCGCGCCTATCTGGCCGCAGGCCAGCCGGATGAGGCAATCGCCAGCCTCAACGCAGCTGTCCAGGACCAGTCCTATGCCAAGGCATACAAGGCCTATGTGGCCCTCGGCGAGGCATACCGCATGAAGAACGATGTCCGGAATGCCGGCATCGCCTTCAGGAACGCCGCCATCGACGAGAGCAACCCGGATCCTTCGTTCTCGCTTCGCGAGCTCGGTGCCTGCTTCATCGCACTGCACCGTCCGGTCGATGCTGTCGAGGCCTACCGTACGGCACTCGACTTCGCGACGCCGATGGAGAACCAGAACGCCATCTACTCCGAGCTCGGCATGGCATATGTCGCTGCCAACCGCATGAGCGAGGCTGTAGATGCCTTCGCGCATGCAACGGCCGATGGCACCTATATCCTGCCGACCGACATGCAGATTGCCTACGACTCCGCAAAGCGCGCTGTCGCTTCGACCCAGGCGAACAATCCTTCCGAGACCGATGCCCTGCTTGCTGCTGCTGGCTATGGTACGTCCCAGGACACGTTCGATCCGCTCGATCCCCTTGGCCAGTCGGGGGAGTTCATGCCGTCGCCTGAGAAGACCGGCTTCTTCTCTGTCTCCGAGCAGGACCTCGTCGAGGCTGACAAGAAGGAGCGCAAGGTCCGCCGCAAGAAGAAGCATACGGGCCTCAAGGTCTTCCTCGTGCTCCTGATCGTCGTCGTGGTCGTCGGCGGCGTCGGTGCCTATGCGTACTGGCGTGGCTATGGCTGGCCTACGCAGGAGACGGTCATCACCTCGCTCTTCAATTCGAAGACATCGGGCGACGATCCCGCAAGCTTCATGGCGCCGAGCCTTTCCGACTCTGAGCGTGCTGCCATCGAGGACATCCTGCCTTCTGGCGCCTCGATCTCTGTCGACGGACTCGACAAGAGCATGGACAGCTCGACGGCCCGCGTGACCGCTACGCTTTCGTCCGGCACGACCCAGACCTATACGGTCACGCTGGTCCGCGACGGCATTGGCTGGAGGGTCTCTTCGCTCCAGCTGAGCTATGATTCCGTCTCGAGCAATTCTTAGAAGCGTCTTCGGCGGAACTAGACATAGGGAATATCAGGGATAGGAAGACATGTCCTTTATCGACTCCATATTTGGTGAGTATGGCGGAGACCTTGCCATCGATCTTGGCACCGCAAATACGCTTGTCTCGGTCCGTGGCCAGGGCATCGTCCTGAACGAGCCTTCCGTCGTTGCAATCGACAAGGAGCAGGAGCGCGTCCTTGCCGTCGGCTCCGATGCAAAGCGCATGATTGGCCGCACGCCGGGATCGATCATCGCCGAGCGTCCGCTGAAGGACGGCGTCATTGCTGACTTCGATGTCACTGAGGTCATGCTGCGCTACTTCATCGAGAAGGCGCGCGAGCGCAAGTATCCCTGGTCGCCGCGTCCCCGCGTCGTCGTCTGCGTGCCGTCGGGTGTCACGTCCGTCGAGAAGCGAGCTGTCTTCGAGGCAACGATCTCTGCAGGTGCACGCCAGGCGTATCTGATCGAGGAGCCGATGGCTGCTGCCATCGGTGCCGACCTGCCGATCGAGGACCCGACGGGATCGATGATCGTCGACCTCGGCGGCGGCACGACCGAAGTGGCCGTCATCTCGATGGGCGGCATCGTCGTCTCGCAGTCCATCAGGACCGCAGGAGACGAATTCGACCGTACGATCCTCGAGCATGTGCGCGATGCCTACAACCTCTCTATCGGCGAGCGCACGGCTGAGGACATCAAGATCAAGGTCGGCTCTGCCGCTCCTCTTGCTGAGGAGCTCGACGTCGAGGTCAACGGCCGAGACGTGCTCACAGGCATGCCGAAGACGGTGCGCATCGAGTCCGAGGAGATCCGCCGTGCACTCGACAAGCCGCTCGACGAGGTCACGAAGGCCGTCAAGGATGCGCTCGATGTGACGCCGCCCGACCTAGCCTCCGACCTCATGTACTACGGCATCCTCCTCACGGGCGGTGGCGGACTGCTGCGCGGACTCGACCAGCGTCTGCGCGAAGAGACGGGCGTGCCCGTCAATGTGAGCCCCACGGCCCTCGAAAACGTTGTCAATGGCTGCGCGAAGGTCCTCGAAGCGAATGCCCTTTCCGGCGGCTTCGTCCAGAGTGCTGGCCTGTAGACCAAGGATCTGAAGAATGCCCGCAAATGGTGCTCCGCATGGCTTCCAGAGGACAGGCCAGAATTCCTCTGGAGGCCGTCTCGCTATAGTCCTTTTGGCCCTTTCCGTCATCCTGTTCACGGTCAGCTGCCGCATGGGCGATGTCGGCGCGCTCGGTGCTGCCCGTACTGTCTGGCAGACCGTGACGATGCCGATAAGCTACATCGGATCTGTTGCGGTCCAGCCGTTCCAGGGCCTCGGCAACATCTTCGCGAACCTCACGGCAGACCAGGAGACGCTCTCGCAGCTGCAGGAGGAGAACAAGCAGCTCGTGGCAGAGAACGCCGAGCTCGAGGAGGCGCAGCAGACCGCAACGCGCCTGCAGGCGCTGCTCGACCTCAAGGATACCTACAACCTGCAGTCGACCGCGGCACGCATCATCAATGCGTCGTATGACAACTGGTCCCGCACGGTGACACTCGACAAGGGCAGCTCGTCAGGACTGGCTGTCGGCATGCCGGTGACGGATTCCTACGGCGTCATCGGCCAGATATCCGAAGTCAGCGCCACGACTGCCACGGTACGCCTCATCACGGATGAGAACTCGGGCGTCTCTGCCATGATCCAGTCGAGCAGGGCACAGGGAATGCTCAATGGCTCTGCCGATGGCACCTTGAGCCTCAACCTCGTGAGGACCGACCAGACCGTCAATGCCGGCGACATCATCGTCACCTCGGGCCTCGGCGGCGTCTATCCGAAGGGCCTGCCTCTTGGCACGGTGACCTCGGTCGAGAAGTACGACGGCGCCATGTACTACACGATTACGGTCGAGCCCTTCACGAAGACAGAGAGCTACGAGGAAGTCCTCGTGATCACGTCGCTTACAGAGGACCAGGCGGCAACCGCTGAAGACATCGCAGCTGCGGACTCGCAGGAGACCTCGTCGGCAGCTTCTTCGACGACGTCGGCATCGACCGATTCCTCATCTGACTCATCGTCTGATGGCTCGTCCGACTCTTCATCGGACAGCACATCTGGCTCTTCGGCATCCGATTCTTCGTCGAGCACGTCCCAGACCACATCTCAGTCCACATCATCTTCCACGACGACGTCTTCTTCCTCGACGTCGAGCTCCCAGTAGGCAAGGCAGGAGACCTCATGCAGATACAGGACACGAACAGATATCGTCACGATGCGCTCGTTCTGGGGATCGTCTGCCTCGTGCTGCAGCTTGCCGTGGCCCCCTATATCGCGATCGCAAACGGGCATCCGAACTTTGCCTTCATATTCTCTGCGACCTTCGCGCTCACGGTCGGAGGCCCTACCGGTGTGGCTATGGGCTTTGCGGCAGGCATCGTCTATGACCTGGGTGCATCGAGCCCGATGGGGCTCATGGCATTCCTGCTGACGCTCTCCTCCTACATCCTCGGCATCGAGGCAAGGAACAAGCTGAATGACGACCCGGGAGCAGCGCTCGCGAATGGCCTCATCAGCTGCTTCGCAGTCAGCCTTCTCTATGGGCTGGCGATGCTCCTGACCGGCTCGAGCGCCTCATTCATCGATGTGATTCTGACAAGGAGCCTGCCATCCTTCTTCCTGACGGCGCTCTTTGCCATTCCGTTCTATCTCTTCTATTCGCGTCCGCAGTCTTCGGGCGCGACCCTGAATCGCAGCCTCGGGACGAAGATGCCGACGCTTGGCAATACCCGCAGGCGCAGCCAGGGACATCTCGGCACCAGAGGGCGGCAGATCTAGCTGTGAGCCTTTCCACCATCATCATCCTCGTGCTCGTCTCGATCATCGTCGTGGCGGGCCTCGTGCTTCTCTTCTCGCGCGGGGAGATGCGCTTCAAGTTCGATATCGGCGGCTCGGCTCCGCGTGCAGCGGGCGGAAACGATGACTCCGGCGATACGACGATCAGGAACCGCATCATGGGCCTCGGCATCTTCTCCGGTGGCGCCATCGCGGTACTCCTTGCACGTCTCTGGTCCATGCAGCTCGTCTCCTCTGACGAGTATGCTGCCCAGGCAGAATCGAACCGCACGAGGACCATCTCGCTTGCCGCTCCCCGCGGACGCATCCTCGACCGCAATGGCAAGGAGCTCGTGACGAACCGTCCGAGCCTCACCGTTGTCGCGGACTCTGAGGTCGAGAACGACGACGTGGAGATGCAGCTTCTCGGCAACCTTCTTGGTATGCCCCGCATGGCCGTGAAGAGGAAGATCGAGGATTCCTCGGAAGGCGCCCAGTCTGCCCGTCCCGTGATGGTCGATGTCTCTATCCGCGTTGTGGCCTACCTCGAAGAGCACCCCGATCTCTTCACCGGCGTCACGGTGCAGGAAAGGACGCAGAGAAGCTATCCGTATGGCTCGCTTGCTGGCCAGGTTCTGGGATATGCCGGCACGGTCACGAGCGACCAGCTGGCGGCATCGGGCACCTCGACCGATGAGGGTGCCATCGAATACGAGTCAGGAGATACGGTCGGCCAGGCAGGCGTCGAATACGAATACGAGAATGTCCTTCAGGGCGTCCGTGGCGAGCAGACGGTCTACGTCGATGCTTCGGGCAATGTCACGTCGTACTCGACGACGGTCGATCCCCAGGCAGGCTCCGATGTGCTGCTGACGCTCGACCTTGCGATCCAGCAGGGCTGCGAGAGTGGCCTTGCCCATGCCATCAAGGTTGCAAACGACCTTGGCTACAAGGACTGCAAGGCAGGTGCCATTCTCTGCATGGATGTCACGAACGGCGAGATCCTGGGCATGGCCTCGGCGCCCTCATTCTCTCCGTCGGTCTTTGTCGGTGGCATATCGAACGACGACTGGAATGCGCTGAACTCGGAAGAGGGCATGTATCCTCTGATCAACCGTGCCATCCAGGGCCAGTACTGCTCTGCCTCGACGATCAAGCCGCTCACAAGCTTCGCTGCGCTCTCGAATGGCATCGCGACCATCACTTCGACTTACTATTGTGCGGGCCTCTGGACGGGCTTCGGCGAGGCATATGGCCAGTACTGCTGGAAGAAGACCGGACATGGAACAATGACGATCGAGACGGGCATCACGTATTCGTGCGACGTCGTCTTCTATGAGATTGGCAAGGCATTCTATCTCTCCGACAATCCGGAAGCCCAGCAGGATCATCTGCGCATGTGGGGCCTGGGCTCGACCTACGATATCGACCTTCCGAGCGAGGCGTCAGGACGCGTGCCTGATGCTGATTGGAAGAACGAGTACTACAGCGCCTACGACGAGGACACCCGCACATGGATGGGCGGCGACCAGACGAACCTCTCCATCGGCCAGGGCGACCTGCTCGTGACGCCTCTGCAGATGGCATGCGCCTATGCAGGCATCGCGAATGAAGGCCCAATCTGGCGCCCGCATGTGCTCAAGGGCGTGCAGGCGCAGGGAGCCTCGGGCACGGTCGTCGAATACCAGCCCGAGATTGCGCTCTCGCCGACAGAGGATGCCACCTACTTCTCGACCATCAAGAAGGGCCTGCGCGGCGTGCTCGAGAAGGAATCGACGAACATCATTGCCCACTTCAGCTCGCTCTCCGTCTCCGTCGAAGGAAAGACCGGCACGGGCGAGGTCAATGGCAAGGACCCGGTCGGCTGGTTCGTGGCCTATGCTCCTGCAGAGAGCCCGAAGTATGTCTGCGCCTGCGTTGTCGAGGAAGGCGGCTACGGCGAGAACTCTGCCATGCGTGGTGTGCGTGACGTCTTCGGTGCCATCTACAACGAGCCGGATACATCCGATGCAAGCAGCACGAGCGGTGCCCGCTAGGGGAGAGAGGAGGACAAGATGCAGTACAGAACGCCCAGGTCGCAGGAAGGCTTCTTCGACAGGATGGCGCATGCTCTGAACGGCAGCCATGGCAGGCACGGAGGCGGCAGGCACGCGACCGTCCGGCGCAGCTCTGGCATCGCATCGAAGGTCTATCTTCCCCAGCTCGTGCCGGCAATGCTCCTTGTGGCCTATGGACTTATCGTTCAGTGGTCAGCCTCGCTCTCGATATCGGAAGCCTCCCTCCCGCGCCAGGCGATAGGTGTGCTCATCGGCTGCATCTTCGCCTTCATGATCTGGCGCTATGACTACCGCACGCTTGCAAACATGCGCACGGCCCTCATGGTTGCAGATGCCGTGCTGCTGCTCCTGCCGAGCATTCCTTTCATCGGCGTCTCTGCCAAGGGCATGACGGGCTGGATCCAGATTCCCGGCATCGGCCTTCGCTTCCAGCCATCGGAAATCGCAAAGCTCGTGACGATCTTCCTCATGGCATCAGTGACAGCGGAATACAACGGCAGGATAGAGACGCTCAGGGACTACGTGAAGCTCTGCGGGACCCTGCTCTTCCCGTTCGTGCTGATCATGACGCAGCCTGACCTGGGCACGGGCCTCGTGCTTCTCTTCTCGGGTGCCTGCGTCATCATCTGCGGCGGTGCGAAGAGAAGCTGGGTGCTCGTGACGATCGCCTTGATCGTTATCGGCGCTGCCCTCATCATCGCCACGTCGATGACAGAAGGGCTGCCTCATATACTGAAGGAATACCAGCTGAACCGACTCATCGTCTTTGTCGATCCTTCGGTCGACCCGACAGGAGACGGCTACAACCTGGCGCAGGCCAAGATCGCTGTCGGCTCGGGCGGCTTCTTCGGCAAGGGCGTCGAGAACGCGACGCAGACGATTGCAGGATTTCTGCCTGAGGCCCATACCGACTTCGTCTTTGCCCTGCTTTCGGAGGAATTCGGTTTCCTGGGCGCGCTCGTGCTCCTGGGCCTCTTCGGCTGGCTCATCTTCTCGACGCTTGCGCTTGCCCTCAAGGTGGAGACGACGTTTGCAAAGCTCGTGCTTGTCGGCATTGTTGCCATGTGGACGTTCCAGGTGCTCGAGAATGTGGGTATGTGTATAGGCATCATGCCCATCACGGGCATCCCGCTGCCCTTCATCAGCTTCGGCTCGTCGTCGATGCTGGCGCAGATCACGGCGGTGGGTGTCGTGCAGTCGATATGGCGGAACAGGACGAAGTCCGCGTAAGGCCTGGACTTCAGGATCGGAGGCATTGTGGCCAAGAGCAAAGGAATACCTTTCAGCAGGATACTCGAGGTTGCTGGTGCCATGAAGATGGCACAGGACCGCTCGGAGTCCAGCGTGAAGGTCGAGGTGCTTGTCGGCGCTGGTGCTCCTGCCGACGAGATCTCTGCAATGAAGCGCTGCTTCGTGCCTGAGACCGCGCGGGCGCATGTCCTGGTCTGGGATCTCTCTTCGAGGGCTGAGACGGCACCTGATGCCGATACCGATCTGGCAGTCGTGCTTGTCGGCACGCAGCCGAAAGAGGCGGCCCAGATTGCGCTTGCCTGCGTACGCAGGAAGTGCGGCTGCATCTTCGTCGTCCCGTCTGCGCTCGAGGCTCCCCAGGAGCTGCCGCGTGAGCTCGAGGACACGGTCGATATCGTGGCTGCTGCAGGCGAGGATGCCATCATTTCGAAGCTTGCGCTTGTGCTTGCTGCCCAGGAGGAGCGCATCCTCCTTGCCGCTGCCTTCCCGTTCTGCAGGAAGGCTGTCGCCTCTGCGCTTGTTCGGCAGAGCGCATTGGCGAATATGGGTGTCGGTGCCATCTCGCTCATCCCAGGTTCGGACCTTCCGATCATGCTGGCCGAGCAGGAGCGCCTGGCACTCGATCTCATGGGCGTCTATGGGAAGAAGCCCGGCCCCGAGGCAGCGGCAGATCTTGCGGGCGTCTTCGGTGCAGGCTTTGCCTATCGTGCCATTGCCCGCACGCTTGCAGGGGCAGTTCCTGGCATCGGCTGGGCCCTGAAGGCTTCTGTCGCCTACGGAGGGACGGTGCTTTCCGCCTGGGCTGTCGAGACGCACCTTGCAGGTGACATGCCTGAGATCTGGAGCAATATCCAGGAGTTCGTCTCTGCTCTGGCAGGCGCGCAGGGCGGGGAGGCAGCGCCCGAGCATCAGGAGCAAGAGCAGCCCAGGATCGTGCCGCTTGCCCAGGCGACGCTTCCTGAAGCGCCGAAAGATGAAGGAGATGGCTATATCACGCTTTCCTAGCAGATGAGGTGCGTGGTGAAGCTGTGGAGTGCCGATATCTTTAGACAGGAATGGCATGCAGGAGGGCTATTCTTTGTTACGCAAAAGGCATCTCATGAAGGAACGTTCACATTTCGCACTAAAACCGCAGCTAGCTGACTTTTTCTGATTGACGATTGTTCTGAGCGCTAGTAGAATAGCTAGCTGTTGCACTCAAATCAGCAATGAAGGGTTCACACATGTACGCAATCGTTTCAACTGGCGGCAAGCAGTACAAGGTTGCCGAGGGCGATATCATCGACGTCGAGAAGCTCGATGCCCAGCCCGGCGACGAGGTCCAGCTTGACGTCCTCATGCTCAACGATGGCCAGGAGGTCACTGTTGACGCATCCACCCTCTCCGACAAGAAGGTTACCGCCGAGGTGCTGGAGCAGTTTAAGGGTGAGAAGCAGCTCGTTTTCAAGTTCAAGAAGCGCAAGCGCTATCACCGCACCCGTGGCCATCGTCAGAACCTCACGAGGATCCGCATCAAGGCTCTCCCCGTCGAGGCTGCAGCTAAGTCTGCAGAGTCGGCCGAGTAAATTCCGTTCGGTATAGCAAGCAGATAGGCAGGTACTCTCATGGCACATAAGAAGGGCGGCGGCTCCTCTCGCAACGGCCGCGATTCCCGCGGTCAGCGTCTCGGCACCAAGCGTTTTGGTGGCCAGGCAGTGAAGGAGGGCGAGGTCCTCGTCCGCCAGTGCGGCACGCACATCGCACCGGGCGAGAACGTCGGCTGCGGCAGGGACTACACCCTGTTTGCACTCAAGGCTGGCACCGTCGAGTTCACCAAGGGCAAGAAGCACATGGTGCACGTCCGTACGGCGACCACCGCGTAGCAATTGTTGGACACGCATTGCTGAAGGGACCCTTCCGAGGGTCCCTTTTCTTTTCTCGAAGACGTTTTCGGGGCAGATAGAACGACAACCGATATACTCGATTGAGTAGAGCACGATACAAGGAGGGGCGATGTTCACTGACTTTGCCCATATCAACGTACAAGGCGGCAACGGAGGCGCTGGATGCATGTCATTCAGGCGCGAGGCCTATGTGCCGAAAGGCGGGCCTGACGGCGGAGACGGCGGACGCGGAGGAGATGTCATCCTCGAGGCGGACCCCCAGCTCTCGTCGCTCATAGACTACCGCTACAAGCATCACTTCAAGGCAGAGCGCGGCACGCATGGCCAGGGAGCGAGAAAGCATGGCAAGGACGGCGAGGACCTGATCCTCAAGGTGCCTCTCGGCACCGTCGTGCGCGAGCTCGACCATGAGACGCAGAAGCCGCTCTACCAGATTGCAGACCTCACGCATCCCGGCGAGCGCGTCGTCGTAGCTCCTGGCGGGATCGGAGGCCGTGGCAACATCCACTTCGTGACATCCGTCAGGCGCTCCCCGGCCTTTGCCGAGAAGGGCGAGCCTTCGCAGGACCACTGGATCGAGCTCGAGATGAAGCTCATGGCAGATGCTGCTCTTGTCGGCATGCCATCTGTCGGCAAGAGCTCGCTCATCGCCCGCATGAGCGCAGCCCGCCCGAAGATTGCCGACTATCCGTTCACGACGCTTGTCCCGAACCTCGGCATGGTCCGTGCCCGCAATGGCCACTCCTTCGTCGTTGCAGACGTTCCTGGCCTCATCGAGGGTGCAAGCGAAGGCAAGGGCCTGGGACACGAGTTCCTCCGCCATATCGAGCGCACCGCCCTCATCATGCATGTCGTGGACGTGACCGGCTCCTATGAGGGAAGAGACCCTGTGCATGACTTCGAGGTCATCAACGATGAGCTTGCAGCCTATGCCGAGGAGCTCGCTGTACGTCCCCAGATCGTCGTCGCGAACAAGTGCGATATGCCGGGGACCGAAGAGAATGTCGAGCGCGTCCGTGCTGCAGCCGAGAAAGCGGGATATCCGTTCTTTGCCGTCTCCTGCGTGACGGGTGCCGGCATCGATGCACTCATGGATGCCACGGCAGAAGAGGTCTTCGAGCTCAGGAGCAAGGCGGCAGAGGAAGCCAGGAAGGCAGCTGAAGAGAAGCCGATCCGCGACTGGGAGGCCGACAGGCGCCGCCGCGACCGCCGCATCGATATCAAGAACCTCGGCGGCAATGTCTGGCGCGTCTCGGGCGTCGGTGTCGAGCGCATGGTCATCCAGACCGACTGGGACAACGAGGAGGGCATCTCCTACCTCATGCACCGCTTCGAGAGGATTGGCCTGGACGAGCGTCTCCAGAAGGCTGGCGTGAAGGACGGCGACGAGGTGCGCATCTTGGGCTATGCCTTCACCTACGAAAGCCCGGACCACGACGATGAGTACGCCGAGCTCAAGGACTCTGACGACGAGGTCGTCGAGGAGTTCATCGAGGGGGACGAATAGCGTGGGAGGACAAGGCCCCATCGTCGTGAAGATTGGCTCTTCCACGCTTGTGGATGCCGCAGGCGCACCTGACCGTGCGTTCATCGGCAGCCTCTGCGGCCAGGTGGCGCGTCTCATGGACGAAGGACATGAGGTCGTCGTCGTGTCATCTGGCGCTGCTGCCGCCGGCATGGAGCGCCTGGGGCTCAAGGCACGCCCGAAGGACCTGCCGACGCTTCAGGCCTGCTGTGCTGCTGGCCAGGCAGCTCTCACGGAGATCTACGCAGAGGTTCTCTCCCAGAGCGGACATGCTGCGGGCCAGGTGCTCATGACAAGAAGGGATGTCGTCGACAGGGAGTGCTATCTCAATACGAGAAACACCTTCGAGCGCCTCCTGGAACTCGGCGTCGTCCCCATCGTGAACGAGAACGATACGGTCTCTGTCGCAGAGCTCTCGTTTTCCGACAACGATATGCTCGGAGCCATCGTCTCGGCCCTCGTGGGAGCAAGCCTCTATGTGATCCTCTCTGATGTGGAGGGCCTCTATACGGCAAACCCCTCCACCCATCCCGAAGCCAAGCTCATTCCGCGTGTCGAGGAGCTCACCCCCGAGATCCTCGCAGGAGCTACGGGCGCAGGGTCTGCCTTCGGCACTGGAGGGATGGCATCGAAGCTGAGGGCTGCGCGAGCTATGCTTGCTGCCGGGATACCGATGACGATATGCGAAGGCAGAAAGGCGGACGTGCTCGTTGATGTCGTGCACGGCAAGAAGGTCGGCACGCGCTTCGAGGCTTTTGCCGGACACGCTGCGCATGAAGGCGCCCGCAAGCTCTGGATCGGCCTTGCAGGCGTTCCCCAGGGAACGCTCACGGTGGATGAGGGTGCAGCCCATGCGCTTGTCGACAGAGGCTCGTCCCTTCTTCCTGCAGGTGTCATAGCCACAGAAGGGGAGTATGCGGCAGGAGATGTCGTGGATATCCGTGCGGAGGATGGGATGCTCGTGGCACGAGGCATCACGCGCTACTCAGCTGACGAGGTCATGCGCATCCACGGCCTCAAGCTCGATGTGATCGAGCGCTTCCTTCCTGAACGTGAAGGTGCGCCGCTTGTGCACCGCGACGAGATGCTTGTCTTCTGAGCGGGAGGGGATTGAGCCTTATGGAACAGGAGCGCTTCGATCTGCCGCAGCTCGGCCAGGATCCCTCGAGGACCTACCGCCTTGGCATCATGGGCGGCACCTTCGACCCGATACACAATGGACACCTCGTTGCTGCGGAACAGGCGTATGACGACCTGAACCTCGATCTTGTTGTCTTCATGCCGGCAGGAAGCCCTGCCTTCAAGCAGGGCAAGAAGATTGCCTCGGGCGAGGACCGCTACGCGATGACGCTATTGGCGACCTCGGACAACCCGCATTTCGTGGCAAGCCGTTTCGAGGTGGACCGCCCTGGCATCACCTATACCTCAGAGACGCTCCGTCTTCTGAGGGAGCACTATCCTCAGAATGTGGAGCTCTACTTCATCACGGGAGCCGACGCAATTGCCGACATCGTGCGCTGGAACAACTCGGCAAGCATTGCCGAGAATGCGACGCTTGTGGGGGCAACACGGCCCGGCTACAACCTCGACAAGGCTGCCGGCGCTATCGATTCTTCCGGCATCGACTTCCATGTGATCTATCTCGAGGTCCCGGCTCTTGCCATCTCCTCGAGCTATCTGCGCGAGCGGGTGGCCAAGGGACAGAGCCTGCGCTATCTGACGCCGGACTCCGTCACAGGGTATCTCCACAAGCATCAGCTCTATGGCGCAAAGGCAGGGAAATATGCCAGATAAGGCATGGAACATACCGCGCTGCAGCATCCCCTATACGGATGGGCAGCGGAAAGAGATAGCAGAGCTCGAGCACGATATCAAGGCGCAGCTTGCAGAGAAGCCGAAGCGCCTTGCCCATTCGCTTTCGGTGGCACGGACTGCCGAGTGGATGGCAGGGGTCTACGGTGTGGACTGCTTCGAGGCACGCTGTGCCGGCATCCTGCATGACTGGGTGAAGGCTGAGACGCATGAAACGCAGATAGAAGAGGCGAAGCATCTCGGCATAGAGCTGGACGCGCCGCTCGAGAAATGCGAGCCGCTCCTGCATGGCCTCATCGCAGCACGTACCTTGCCCCAGCGCTATCCCGAGCTTCCTCAGAGCATCTGGCAGGCCATCTCTCGCCACACCACAGGGGCTGCCGACATGTCGGACCTCGATATGGTGCTTTTTGTGGCCGATGGCATAGAGCCGTTGCGCAAGCCCTATCCGGGTATAGACAATATACGCGGACTTGTCGGCGCAGCGCCGCTCGATGAGGTCTTCTGGGCGTCGTTTGCAGGCGGCATCGTCTATGTGATCGAGACCCGGCGCTATCTCTATCCCGGCACGGTCGATATATACAACGCACTTGTAGAAAAGGAACATGCATGAGTGTGACACCGCTCGAACTTGCGAAGGTCGCTGCTGCGGCAGCTGACGACAAGAAGGCATATGACATTGCGCTTCTGGACCTCACGCAGCTTTCGGATATGTGCGACTACTTCCTGATCGCTTCCGCGATGAACGCCCATCAGGCTGATGCCATCGTCGACGAGATCGAGAAGAAGGTCCGCCTGAACTGCGCCGAGGATCCCATCTCCATCGAGGGGCGTGACGGCAAGCACTGGATCCTCATGGATTACGGTCCTGTCGTCATCCATATCTTCGATGAGGAGACGCGCAGGTACTACCGTCTCGAGCGCCTCTGGGGCGATGCACCGAGGATCGATCTCGGACTCGAGAAAGATGGAGAAGAGGAGCCGAAGGAGGCCTAGTCCCCTCCCAGCTCGTCGTCAGGACGTTCTGGCACGTCCTTTCCCTTGAGCCTCATATCGCGGCCATATGATACGGCGCTGCTTCCGAAGCGGCGCCGTATTTCGTCTGCCGCTTCTGACAGTGCATGGAGGTCGCGCGGCGCTGCAGGCTCGGGAGCGCCGTCAAGGTTGAGCGCAAGCTGCTGGGGCTCTGCCTCGCGTCCGAATCCAGAAAGGCCGACGCCGACAAGACGGACACCTGTGCCTTCATGCCAGATCTGGGAAAGGAGACGCCGTGCCATGGGGCCGAAGACATGCTCGTCGTCTGTGGCGCGTCCCACAGGCGTCTGCGCCGTGTGGTAGCTGAGGTCATGGTAGCGCAGCTTCAGCGTCACGACGGTGCCTTCGAGCTTCTGGGCACGCAGGCGGGTGCCGCATCGTGCTGCTGCCAGATCGATGGCCGCCAGAAGGTCATGCTCTGTCGTGAGGTCATGCGGAAACGTATGCTCGGCAGAGACCGACTTCGGCTCGCGCTTCTGCACGAAGGGGCGTACGGAAGAAAGCTCGAGTCCCTGTGCGCGGCGCTTGAGCTGGGGTCCATACTGCCCCAAGAGCGCTGAGAGATCCTCGTCGTCGGCATGTGCCAGGTCGCCCAGGGTTCTCATGCCGAAGGATCTGAGCCTGCGCTCGGTGGCAGCGCCTATGCCTGACATGCGCGACAGCGGAAGGGGAGCAAGAAAGCGCTGCTCTGTGCCTGGATAGACGGGCGTAAGGCCGCGAGGCTTTCGTGTCTCTGAGGCAATCTTTGCTACGGTCTTCGAGGTTCCAAGGCCGATCGAGCAGGTGATGCCAAGCGCAGCCACGCGCTCCTGAAGCCGCTCGGCAATGAGCACAGGGTGCTCGTTCGAATAGCGTCCCGGCGAGATATCGAAGAAGGCCTCATCGATCGACATCTGCTCGACAAGCGGCGTCTCGTCGAGGATGAGCGCCATGACCTTGTGGGAGAGCTCGCGGTAGCGGTCGAAATGGCCGCGCGTCCATATCGCGTTGGGGCAGAGCTTCTGGGCAGTGGCAGAAGGCATGGCGGAATGGACGCCGTACTTCCTTGCTTCATAGGAGGCGGTCGAGACGACGCCGCGGTCTTTGGGACTTCCTCCGACAATCACGGGCTTGCCACGCCAGGCAGGATGGTCAAGCTGCTCGACGGACGCGAAGAAGGCATCGAGATCCAAGAGCCCTATGGCAGGACCCTCCCATGTGGGGAGGGTCCTGTGATCTCCTGCATGGGTTTTGCTGTGACTGTCCATATCACCGTGTCTCGGGCAGACGTACCGTGAAGGTCGTGCCGTGCTCCTTGTCGCTTGCGACCTCAATCGTACCACCATGCGTCTGGGCGATGGATTGGGCAATGGCAAGGCCAAGGCCAAAGCCGCCTGTCTCGCGGGTGCGCGCCTTGTCTGAGCGGTAGAAGCGCTCGAAGACATGGGGAAGGTCCTCGGGGTCGATTGGCGTGCCGAGATTGTTGACGGAAAGGACCGCGTGTCCGGAATCGTCCTTGAGATTCAAGGTGACGACCGTGCCCTTGGCAGCATATTTCGTTGCGTTGTCCACGAGGATCTTGGCAAGGCGCTTCAGGGACTGAGCATCTCCCTTGACCTTGAGGCCCGGCTCGATCGTGCTTTCAAGCTCGCAGCCGCGCTCGAATGCCATCGCATCGAACTCGAGGGCGACGTTGTCCACGATATCGGAGAAGTCGAGCGTCTCCTGCGGCATCTTGCCCTTCGTGGCAGCACCGTTCTCGTCGGCACGGGCAAGCATCAGAAGGTCGTTCACGAGCGATGCCATCTGCTGCGCCTCGTCGGCCGTGGAGTCTACCCAGCGCCTCGAGTCCTCGGGCAGGCTCTTGTCAGCCTGAAGGATCTGGCTGTTCGCCAGGATGACGGCAAGCGGTGTCTTGAGCTCATGCGAGGCATCGGCGACGAAGCGCCTCTGCGAGGTCCATGCCTCCTGCACTGGCTTCAGCATCCACTTCGTGAGATACCAGGTGATAAGGAGAAGGGCGGCAAGAGCGCTCGAGATGATGACAGCAGCAGACACAAGCTGGCGCGAGAATGCCTCATCGAGGATCGAGGTCTCGACAAGCGCAATCGTCGTCGTGCCATCTGAGTTGCTTGTGGACTGCCATTGGATGTGCTGGTCTGCGATGTGCCCCGAAGACTGTCCCGATTTCAGGACCTTTGCAATCGTGTCCTCGAGCTGGTCTTCCGTGAGCTGGGCGATTGTCGTCGTATAGCCCGTGATCGTGCCATCGCTCTCGACCCTGACTGCTGCCGTCAGCATGTTGGGGCGCGGGCTGCCCTTCCCGAGGCTGATGCTCGTCGAACCTGTAGCAGAGTTGACCTCATGCAGCACGTGCTCGAGGCTCTCACGCACCATCTGCTGCTGGTTGCTATAGGTCGAATAAAGGCTCATACCCATGACACCCACGAGTATGAGCCCTACGAGAAGAACCGTGACGATCACGAACTGCTTATGCAGCTTCTTGAGCATCTGAGCTACTCCTGATCGAACATCTCCAGACGATAGCCGAGCATGCGCAGCGTCGTGATCTGGACCTTCGAATTGATATGGCTGAGCTTCTTGCGGAGGAACGAGATGTAGGCCTCGGCAGAGTTCTCGGAAGCCTCCCCGTCAGTGCCCCAGACACGGGTCAGGAGGTCCTGCTTGGAAACGACGCGCTGCGTGGAGCTCATGAGAAGCTTCAGGACTTCGAACTCCTTGCCGGAGAGGTGCACGGACTTCGTGCCGCGGGAGAGGTCGTGCGTATTGAGGTCGAGCGTGAGGTCGCCGAAGTTCGCCTCGTCGAGCATCACGGCGCCCTGGCGGCGGCCAAGGGCACGCACACGTGCCAGGAATTCAGCAGACTCGAATGGCTTTGTCAGATAGTCGTCCGCGCCTGCGTCGAGGCCCTCGACCTTGTCTTCCGTCGAGGTGCGTGCCGTCAGCATGAGGACAGGGGTGGAGTTCTTCTCATGGCGGAGATTGCGGAGCAGCTCGATGCCATCCATGCCCGGAAGCATGCGGTCAAGGACGATGAGGTCATAGAGTCCGCTTTCGGCATAGGTCAGGCCGCTCTGTCCGTCATAGGTTGCTTCGGCGTTGTAGCCGGCGTCGGTCAGTATGCGAACGATTGCATCGGCAAGCTTGCGCTCGTCTTCTATTACCAGTACATTCATGAGGCCATTCCTTCCTGCCGTGAGAGCAAGGCCATACGCTGTGGAACTTGTCGCGTATCGTACGTGGCCCAGCTTAAGCTACGCTTAACATCTTCCCCTCAGAGGCCTGAAAGCGTGAAATCGACGCAAAGTCGCTGGCTGCTCCACAAAAACTGCACCTTGCATGCATGCCTGAGAGTCGTACAATTTACAGTTGCTGTATAGAGCCAATGCGGCCCATCATCCCTACATTCTCAGAGGGCCGCGCGTCTAGAGGAGTTTTGCCTTGGCAGTTAAGATTCGCCTGGCCCGCCATGGTGCCAAGAAGCGTCCGTACTATCGTGTTGTCGTCGCTGACGGCCGCAGCCCGCGTGATGGTCGCCTGATCGAGGAGGTCGGCCGCTACAACCCGCTGACCAACCCGAAGACCATCGAGCTCGACCTCGAGAAGGTCGACGCTTGGATCGCCAAGGGCGCTCAGCCCTCCAGCGCAGTGTCTCACCTCATCGACATCGTGCGCACTGGCGCTCCTGCACCTGAGAAGAAGGCAAAGCTTTCGAAGAAGGCCGCTGCTAAGGCTGCAAAGGCTGAGTAGTCTCATGGCTGAGGAAATCGATCAGACCACGGACGAGACCGAGGCCGACGTCGAGATGCCCTCAGACAAGGTTGCGGACCTGGTGGAGTATATCGTCTGCGGACTCGTGGACGATCAGGATGCAGTCTCTCTCGATGTGACGGACTCCGAGTCCGGCACGCTTATCGAGGTCAGCTGCGCTGCTGCCGATGCAGGCCGTGTCATTGGCCGCAAGGGCCGCACCATCAAGGCAATCCGCACGCTTTCCCGTGCACTCGGTCAGCGTGTCGGTACGTCGGTAGAGGTAGAGGTGTTGGGCTAGGGCATGCCCGATTATCGCGTGATAGCCCGTGTCGTCAAAGCGCACGGGAAAAAGGGGGAGGTCGTGACGGTTCCCGTCCACGGCCTTCCCTCTCTTATGCATGAAGGGCTTTCTGTCTGTGTCGTGCCGCCCCGGCTCAAGGGGCCGCGCTGGCACAAGGTCCTTTCATGCGTATCGGACGGGCGCGGACAGCGCATAGCTCTGGACGGCGTAAGCGATCTTGGGGCTGCAGAGGCTCTGGTCGGCCGCTCCCTTCTCGTCTCCGTCGAAGATCTTCCTGACAATTTTGCCTTCATGGACCTCGACGCCCTCATCGGAAGGCGTGTCGAAGATCATGTATATGGCGACCTCGGCGAGATCGAGGAGATCCTGACAGGCCCTGCCAATGATGTATGGGTCGTGAGAGGGACTTCAGCCGGAGAGATCCTGCTTCCCGTCATACCTGATGTCGTGTCCGAGATACCGTCTTCGGGCAGCATCGAGGTGCATGTGCCGAAAGGCACGATTCCCGAGGAGGGGGACTAGTGCTCTTCGAAGCAATATCCGTCATCCCCGAAGTGTTCGAGCCCTATGTTGGTGCCTCCATCCTGGGGCGTGCCCGCAAGAAGGGCGTCTTCGATTTCTCTGCCTATGACCTGCGCACCTGGACGCATGACCGCCACCGCACGGTGGACGATGCTCCTTTCGGGGGCGGCCAGGGCATGCTCATGAAGCCGCAGCCCATCTTCGAGGCGGTGCATGCCGTCTCTGAGATGCATGAGGAGAAGCCATATACGATCTTCTTCTCTCCCTGCGGAGAGACCTTCACGGAAGAGATTGCCCAGGAGCTCTCGGAACAGGACCGGATCCTTTTCGTCTGCGGACGCTATGAAGGCATGGACGAGCGCTGCTACACGCTGGCAGACAAGGTGCTCTCGATAGGCGACTATGTGCTTACCGGAGGAGAGCTTGCCTCCCTCGTTGTCATGGATGCCGTGGTGAGGCTCTTGCCGGGCGCCTTGGGAGACGAGAAGAGCGCACTCGACGAGTCGTTCTCTGATGGTCTTCTCGAATACGCCCAATACACGCGTCCTGCATCATTCGAGGGCATGGATGTGCCCGATGTGCTCCTGTCCGGAGATCACGGCAAGGTAGATGCCTGGAGAAGGAGAAGCTCGCTCGAGCGTACGGCTGCCTGGCGGCCAGACCTTCTCGAGGATGCAGAACTAACGCCGGATGAGCAGCGCTTCATCGATGAAATCACCGAGAGGGGGAAGCGAGATGGCAGCACGCCATGCTGATACGGGCGAAGATGCCCCGAAACACAACGAATTCCTGGAATGGTTCCTCGTCATTGCGATAGCGATTGGCTGCGCGCTGGCGTTCAGGACATTCGTTGCGGAAGTCTTTGAGGTGCCATCGGGCTCGATGCTCGACACGATCCAGATCGGCGACAGGCTCATCGGAGAGAAGATCTCCTATCACTTCAGCTCTCCCAAGCAGGGAGACATCGTGACCTTCATCGATCCTGAGGATTCGAAGTCCACGCTCATCAAGCGCGTGATTGCCACGGCAGGCCAGACGGTAGAGTTCAAGGACGGCGTCGTCTATGTGGACGGCGAGGCGCTCGACGAGCCCTATACGGAAGGCAGGCCGACAGAACCTCTCACGATGCAGTCTGCGAACGCGGGCTCCATAGAGTACCCTTATACCGTTCCTGAAGGCTGCGTCTGGGTGATGGGGGACAACAGGACCAATTCGCTCGACTCACGCTACTTCGGTCCCATCGAGGTCAGCTCCATCACCTCGCATGGGCTCTTCATCTTCTGGCCGCTATCGGATGCCGGCTCTCTGTAGCAGGCACGCACACATACGAAGGAGATATGTCATGGGCACCTCTGCGCTCACATTCCAGGACATGATCCTGGCGCTCGAGCATTACTGGGCAGACAAGGGCTGCACCGTCATGCAGCCGTATGACTCCGAGGTAGGTGCAGGCACGTTCCATACGGCAACGCTTCTGCGCTCGCTCGGTCCGGACGCCTGGAGGACCTGCTATCCGCAGCCCTGCCGCCGTCCTGCCGATGGCCGCTACGGCGACAACCCGAACCGCATGCAGCACTACTACCAGTTCCAGGTCGTCCTGAAGCCCTGCCCTGAGGATTCGCAGGACCTCTATCTCGGCTCTCTTGCCGCCATCGGCCTCGATCCTGCCGAGCACGATGTGCGCTTCGTCGAGGACGACTGGGAGAGCCCGACGCTTGGCGCCTGGGGCCTTGGCTGGGAAGTCTGGATGGACGGCATGGAGGTCACGCAGTATACGTACTTCCAGCAGGTCGGCGGCATCGAGGTCGATCCTGTGCCTGTCGAGATCACCTACGGCCTCGAGCGCATTGCCATGTATGCCCAGGGCAAGAACTCCGTCTACGACATCGTCTGGAGCTATCTGCCGGATGGCACGCCGATGACCTACGGCGACGTGTTCCACGAGAACGAGGTCGAGTTCTCGGCCTACAACTTCGAGGTCGCCAACGTCGACATGATGAGGAACAAGTTCGATGACTACGAGCAGGAGTGCCACTCCTGCCTCGAGCGCGTGCTGCCGCTTCCTGCCTATGACTGCGTCATGAAGTGCTCGCATGCCTTCAATCTCCTCGATTCGCGTGGCGCCATCTCGGCGACGGAGCGCGCGAACTACATCCTGCGTGTCCGCACGCTCGCAAAGCTCTGCTGCGAGTCCTATCTCGAGCACGTAGCCAACCGCAACAAGGCACAGGAAGGCGAGGTGGCCTAGATGGCTGAAACGAAGGACTTTCTGCTGGAGATCGGCACCGAAGAGATGCCGAGCGCTCCGCTCATGAATGCACAGAAGCAGCTTGGCACGCTTGTCGCCAAGAGGCTTGACGCCGAGGGGCTCTCCCATGGGGAGGTCACGACGTTCTCGACGCCGAGGCGACTGACGGTACAGGTGAAGGATGTCGCTACGGCGACCGAAGAGGTCCACGAGATCAAGCGTGGCCCCAATGCTGCCATCGCCTTCGGCAAGGATGGCAAGCCTTCGAAGGCTGCCCAGGGCTTTGCCCGCAAGTTCGGCCTCGCGGCTGAGGACCTCGCCGTGCGCGAGGACAAGGACGGAAAGACCTATGTGTGGGCAGAGAAGTCCGTGCCGTCCCGCGCAGCCGAAGGCATCCTCTCGTCTCTTGGCCATGACACGATTGCCGGCCTCGAGTGGCCGAACTACCGCAGCCAGCGCTGGGGATCTGAGCATGAGACGTTCGTGCGCCCGATCCGCTGGATCGTGGCACTTCTGGGCGACGAGGTCGTGCCGGTGACCTATGCCGGCGTCACGAGCGGCAACAAGACACGCGGACACCGCGTGCTCGGCCCGGGCGAGCACGTCGTGAAGACGCCCGCAGACTACGAGAAGGTTCTCGAAGATGCCGGTGTCCTCGGCGAGAAGAGGCGTCGCGAGGCCATCCTCGAGGGCGTCCGCAAGGTCGAGGAAGAGCGCGGAGGCGCCCACGTGGACATGCCGAAGCGCACGTTCGACGAGGTCGTCAACCTCTGCGAGTGGCCGACCGTGCTTGTCGGCAAGTTCGACGAGGAGTTCCTCCAGGTCCCGCATGAGATCATCTGCGAGTCCATGCTCACGAACCAGCGCTACTTCCCGATCTACGACAAGGACGGAGAGCTCACGCGCGAGTTCGTCGTCGTCTCGAACGCAGACCCCAAGGTCTCCGATACGGTCGTCGACGGCAACGAGCGCGTCGTGCGTGCACGCCTCGATGACGCGAAGTTCTTCTATGAGGAGGACCTGAAGCATCCGCTCGAGTACTACGTGGACAAGCTCGACAAGGTCGTCTTCCAGGAGAAGCTCGGCACCGTGCTCCAGAAGACGAAGCGCATGGTCAAGGTTGCAGGAGCAGTCGCCCGCGAGGCTGGCGCTACCGACGAGCAGGAGAAGAACGCAGAGCGTGCAGCCTACCTGGCCAAGGCAGACCTCGTGACGCAGGCTGTCGTCGAGTTCACGAGCCAGCAGGGCGTCATGGGCGGCTACTATGCGAAGGCATCCGGCGAGCCCGATGAGGTCGCAGAGGCAATCCGCGAGCAGTACCGTCCGCGCTTTGCAGGAGACGAGATTCCGTCCCATCTGGTCGGCCGCTGCGTCGCCATTGCAGACAAGCTCGATACCGTGTGCGGCATGTTCGCCATCGACGAGCCGCCGACAGGCTCTTCGGACCCGTTTGCACTGCGCAGGAGCGCCATCGGCATCATCGCCATGCTCCGTACGATGCCTCAGGTCTCGCTCTCTGCCATCATCGAGGCTTCGCTTGCTGCCTATGCCGAACAGGGGCTCGAGTTCGATGCCGCAAAGGTCCAGGAGGCTGTCGAGCAGTTCTTCGCAGGACGTCTCGCTGCCATCGCAAAGGACGAAGGCATCGCGCCCGATACGATCGAGGCAGTCTCTGCCGTCGGCGTCATCGATCCGGACGAGTTCCTGAAGCGCGCACACGCTCTCGACGAGGCCCGCTCGGGCGAGCCTGAGCTCTTCGAGGACCTTGCCATCGCCTATGCACGTGCATCGCATCTGGCCGATGCAACGCTCGGCGAGGACGTGGATGAGTCGATCCTCACGGATCCCGAGAAGGACCTGCTTTCTGCCTGCAAGAATGGCAGGGAGGAGGTCGCAGCAGCGCTTGCGGCAAAGGACTATGCCGGCGCCCTTGCAGCGCTTGCAAAGCTCCGCGAGCCCATCGATGCCTTCTTCGACGACGTCCTCGTCATGGATCCAGACGAGGCCATCAAGAACAACCATCTGAGGCTTCTGAACAAGTTTGCGCAGACATTTGCCGATGTCGCCGATATCGGCTGCCTTTCGCGAAAGAAGTAGGGCATTTCGGCGGTGCAGCACTTGCACCGCCTGACATATCCTCTAATCTAGCATTGCACGTATTCGTTCGAATTCGAAGGAGGAATCGGGCATGGACACTCTTGAGCTCGATTACCAGCCCCCCAAGGCCAAGGTCCTTGTTGTCTCTGACTCTCTCGGAACCACAGCTTCTGCCGTCGTAGACGCAGCCGAGGCGCAGTTCGACAAGGATCTCGTCGACGTCGTCCGCCTGACCAGGGTCCGCACGATCGAAGAGGTCGAGAAGTTCCTGGATGAGCAGATGGAGTCCGACCGCCCGATGGCAGTGTTCCATACGATCGGCACCTCGGCGCTCCGCCGCGAGGTCCGCGATGCCTGCGAGTCGAGGGGCATCCCTTCGATCGACCTCATGGGTCCGGCCATCACGGTGCTGTCCGGCCTCACCGGTGTCGAGCCGTCCGAGGAGGTCGGCGCTCTGCGCAACCGCCAGTAATCAGAGCTAGCATGTCAGAATCACAACTTGTTAACGAAATCAAGTGTAAATCCGTTAACGGCTAAAAAACCATTCTGGCATAGCGCACTGCATTCCTTGGATATACTAATAAACGTGATCAGTGGATGCCTGCCTCGGGTAACTGCGGCAGGCATCTTCTTGATAGACGGCAAGTACAAGTTGTTTAAGGAGTGCTATGGCTGAGAAGCATGTGTATCGCTTCGGCAAGGACGCCAACGGCAACAATGTGACCGAGGTCGCAGGCAAGACCGTTGACGAAGCGAAGTGGATTACGGGCGGCAAGGGTGCAAACCTTGCAGAGATGGCAAACATCGGTCTTCCTGTCCCTCCAGGATTCACGATTACCTGCCAGACCTGCGTCGCCTACTCTGGTGCTGGCAACGTGTGGCCTGATGGCGTTCTCGACGAGATCGATGTCTACCGCAAGGATCTCGAGGAGCGCATGGGCAAGAAGCTCGGCGACAAGGAGGATCCTCTGCTTGTCTCCGTCCGTTCCGGTGCACCGTTCTCGATGCCGGGCATGATGGACACGGTCCTGAACCTCGGCCTCAACGATGACTCCGTCCAGGGCCTCATCAAGCAGACCCAGAACCCGCGCTTCGCATGGGACTCTTATCGTCGTTTCGTCCAGATGTTCTCTGACGTCGTCATGGGCGTGAATGGCCAGCTCTTCGAGGATGCCATCAACGCCAAGAAGGCCGAGAAGGGTGTCAAGCTCGACACCGAGCTCGATGCAGACGACCTCAAGGACCTCGTCGCAACCTTCAAGCAGATCTTCGCCGACAACGTCGACGCTAAGAAGTACCCCGAGGTTGCAGAGGGCGGCAAGGCTGTCTTCCCGTCCGATCCGTACCTGCAGCTCCGCCTTGCAGAGCAGGCAGTCTTCGGCTCCTGGAACACGCCGCGCGCAATCCTCTACCGCAAGCAGAACAAGATTCCCGACGATCTTGGCACGGCCGTGAACGTCCAGGTCATGGTCTTCGGCAACAAGGGCAACACCTCCGCAACCGGCGTCGCCTTCACGCGCAACCCTGCTGACGGCTCCAACGAGCGCTACGGCGACTTCCTCGTCAACGCTCAGGGCGAGGACGTCGTGGCTGGCATCCGCAACACCCAGCCGATCTCCGACCTTCCGAAGACCCCGGGCCTCGAGGAGGCAGGCAAGGAGCTCTACCACGTCTTCGAGATCCTCGAGGACCACTACGCAGACATGATGGACCTCGAGTTCACCATCGAGCAGGGCAAGCTCTGGATGCTCCAGACCCGTGTCGGCAAGCGCACTGCACTTTCCGCTCTCAAGGTCGCTATCCAGATGTATGAAGAGGGCCGCATCACCAAGGAGCAGGCTGTCATGCGCGTCGCTCCTGAGCAGCTCGACCAGCTTCTCCACCCGCAGTTCGACAAGTCCGCAAAGTACGATGTCCTCGCCAAGGGCCTCAACGCTTCTCCTGGTGCAGCAACCGGCGGCGTCGTCTTCTCCTCTGCCGATGCAGAGGCCTTCAAGGAGGCAGGCAAGCCCTGCATCCTCGTCCGCTGGGAGACCACGCCTGACGACCTCAAGGGCATGGTTGCGGCTGAGGGCATCCTGACGTCTCACGGCGGCAAGACCTCTCACGCAGCAGTCATCGCTCGCGGCATGGGCGCACCGTGCGTCTGCGGCGTCGAGGCACTGAACATCGATGCTCCTAACAAGATGGTCTCCGTCTCCGGCACCGATGTCGTGCTCCACGAGGGCGACGTCATTTCCATCGACGGCACGACCGGCGATGTCATCCTCGGCGAGGTTCCTCTGGTACGTCCAGAGCTTGGCGGCGACCTTGAGACCATCCTCGACTGGGCCGACGAGATCCGCAAGGATTCGGAGCGCGGCCGCGTCATCGGTGTCCGTGCAAACGCCGACAACCCGGCAGATGCACAGCTCTCTGCTGACAACGGCGCAGAGGGCATCGGTCTCGACCGTACCGAGCACATGTTCCTCGGCGATCGCAAGCAGCTCATCCAGAACTTCATCCTCGCAGAGGACGACGCCGTCAAGGCTGACTCCCTCGAGAAGCTCGGTGCTGCCCAGAAGGGCGACTTCCTCGGCATGTTCAAGGCCATGGACGGCAAGACCGTCATCGTCCGTCTCCTTGACCCGCCTCTGCACGAGTTCCTCGACAACCCGCGCGATCTTGAAGTCGAGATTACCAAGGAGGAGGATGCTGGCAAGGACTGCACCGAGAAGCGCCAGCTCCTGGCAAAGCTCGACTCCTTCCAGGAGGCCAACCCGATGCTCGGCCTTCGTGGCTGCCGTCTCGGCCTCGTCTATCCTGAGCTCAACGTCATGCAGGTCAAGGCTATCGCCTCTGCAGCAGCCGAGCTCATCAAGCAGGGCCTGAACCCGAAGCCGGAGATCATGATCCCGCTTGTCGGCTTCGAGCGCGAAATCGAGATCGTCCGCGGTGTCGTCGAGGAGAACGTCAAGAAGGTCGCCGACGAGTACGGCGTCGAGCTTGACATCCCCGTGGGCACGATGATCGAGCTTCCACGTGCTGCCATCATGAGCGAGGACATCGCTCATCACGCAGACTTCTTCTCCTTCGGCACGAACGACCTCACGCAGACCTGCCTCGGCTTTTCTCGTGACGACGTCGAGTCCGCATTCATGCCGCTCTACCTCGAGAAGAAGATCGTCAAGACGAACCCGTTCGCAACGCTCGATCCGGGCGTCGCAAAGCTCGTCGAAATGGGCGTCAAGGGTGGCCACAAGGGCAACCCGAACATCGTCTGCGGCGTCTGCGGCGAGACCGGTGGCGATCCTGAGTCCATCCACATGTACTACGACCTCGGCCTCGACTACGTGTCCTGCTCGCCGTACCGCGTGCCTATCGCACGTCTTGCTGCGGCACAGGCAAAGATCGAGTCCAACGGCGGCGCAAAGACGCTTGCCAAGTAGGCTTATCGCCTGACTGATTGAAGGGAGGGACGCGCTGAGCGCCCCTCCCTTTGTGCTATCTTGGATTGTGCAGGTTATCTGCAGTCATGTTTCTGTTGTGGCGGAGCCAGACCTGCCGTATAATCACATCTTGTGTGTAAACCTATGTGTCGTTCGCAGGAGCGTCGGCACCTCTAGAGACAAGGAACGAATATGGACTACATCCGCGCTATCGAGCGTCAGCAGATCCGCGAAGACATTCCGCAGATCCTCGTCGGCGACAATGTGAAGGTTCACTACCGCATCAAGGAAGGCGACCGCGAGCGTATTCAGGTCTTCCAGGGCGACGTCATCCGCATGAGCGGCGCAGGCGCACGCGAGACCTTCACGGTCCGCAAGATCAGCTTCGGTATCGGCGTCGAGCGTACCTTCCCGGTGAACTCCCCGAAGATCGCCAAGCTCGAGGTTGTCCGTCACGGCGAGGTCAACCGCGCAAAGCTCTACTATCTGCGCGACCGCGTCGGCAAGGCTGCTCGCATCCGCGAGAAGCGTGCCTAAGCACACAAGCACGGAAGGAAGAGGGCCGATGAGGCCCTCTTCTGCTATAGAGGGAGCCGCTGGTGGAGAAGAGAGAGCCTGCACGCGATATAGCACGGAAGCTGCATGAGGCGAGCTTCGAGGAGCTTGGCGCCCTCGAAGAGCTCTATAGGGATGACAGCAGAAAGCAGGTCCAGGACGCGCTTGCGCGCGCAGATAGACGGCACGAGAAGGAGGCAGCAGAACGTGAGCGTGTCGAGCAGATGTATGCCCTCCAGGAAGAGCTCGGTGGCCCTGGGCTTGTCATCGGCGTCGACGAGGTCGGACGTGGCGCCATAGCAGGACCTCTGACCGTCGGTGCCGTCATCCTGCCAGCAGATCCCAAGATCTGGGGCCTCAATGATTCGAAGCAGCTGACGCCAGAGAAGAGGGAAGTGCTTGCGGCAGAGATTGCAGATGTCGCCATCGCTATCGGCATGGCCCATATCCCGCCCGAGACGATAGATGCTCTCGGCATGTCGGCATGCCTGAGGCGTGCCATGGCAGAGGCGATCGCTTCCTGCGGTGTCGAGCCTGACTGCGTCCTGATCGATGGCAACCCAGTGCATGTCCACCCGAAGGAGAAGACCCTTGTGAAGGGCGATGCACGCATTGCTGCCATCGCTGCTGCCTCCATCGTCGCCAAGGTCACACGAGACCATCTCATGTGCGAGCTTGCGGAGGAATATCCTGCCTACGGGTGGGATGCCTGCAAGGGGTATGGCTCGAAGGAGCACATCGAGGCCATCAGGAAATATGGCCTCACACCCTATCACCGTGCATCGTTCTGCAGCAATTTCGTGGAGGGCACCAGGCTCTTCTGATGTTTTCTCTGCCTGAGCTGCTTCCAGCCATGCTTCTGACCAGCACCTCTGGGGTAGCTGCCAGCTTCCTGTGAGGTCCGTGGCAGCGAAGGCTTCTATCTGTGCAAGACGTCTCTGCCATAGTCCTTTCAGCGAAAGAAGGGAGCCTCTATGGCAGAGCGTGGGAATGGCACAGAAGAGCTGGGCGAAAAGGAAGCCGGGGAGTTCGGCGGAAGGCCGGCGGTCTTCTGGCATGCTGGAGATGAAGGCACCGAAGAAGGCGCCTCGCTCCATCAGCAGGGCATACGCATCGCTGCATCCTATTTCCGCTACCGGGAGGCAGACATCCTCTCTCTGGGAGATGGAAGCAAGGATGCGCCGGATATCTGCTGCACGCTTGACGGCGAGACCATCCTTGCGGACATGGTATCTGTCGCCGATATCGAAGAGCAGATGTCCATACCAGAACTGACGGTCACGTCGGACGACTTCTGGCGCTGCCGCAGGAAAGCGCTCCTGTGGCTTGCAGACCATCGCGTCCCTTCGGTGCGCTACGACCTGATGGCGCTGGGCATCTTCGCTCCGAAGCATGCCCGCATCCGCCATCTTGTCGGCGTCTATTTCTGGTCGGACGAGCCAGACCAGCTTGCCTTCTACTGCTCAGATGAAGACGAAGGCAGTCTGCGATGAGCGGGGAGGAACGTTTCGAGCTCGATCCAGATGATGCTGGCTATCCGGCACTGGTGCAGGAAGGCTATGAGACGGCGCCGCATATATACGGCATAGGGGACCCGGAGGCACTCCAAGGGCCTTGCATCTCCATCATCGGGGCCCGGAGAGCGACACCTTATGGGCTCGAGGTCGCGCATATGGCAGGAAGGGTCTCGGCTGAGGCGGGCATCTGCATCGTCTCGGGAGGGGCGCTTGGCTGCGATGCCCAGGCAAGCAGGGGAGCGCTCGAGGCAGGCGGACGTACGGTCATCGTCTCAGGATGTGGCGCCGACCGTGTCTACCCGAGGTCTTCGGATGATATCTTTGCAGCGGCAAGGAAAGGCGCTGGCTGTGTCATTTCGCTCGAAAGGTGGGGCGAAGGGCCAAAGCGCTATACGTTTCCCAAGCGCAATGTCCTGATTGCTGCACTCTCGCCCGTCCTCATTGTCTGCGAGGCAGGCAGGAAATCCGGGACCATGGGAACAGCGGAAGCTGCCATGGATATGGGACGAAGCGTCTACGCCGTGCCAGGCTCGATATTCTCGCCGACTTCCCAGGGAACGAACTATCTGATCCAGAACGGCTGCGGCCTCATCGCAGACGAGCTCGGCCTCGAGCAGGTGCTCTCGAGCGATTATGGATGCGAACGCAGGCTCACCCGGTCTGGCATGCCAGCCTGGGGACGTGTTCTTTCGGCGCTCGTGGCCTCTCCGATGCGCCCGCAGGATCTCGCGGGTAAGATAGGTCTCGATGAATTGACAGTCGCCGATACGCTCTCATCCTATGAAGAGATGGGGCTCGTGACGAAGCTTCCGGACGGATGCTTCGCACCGAGCGAGAAGGCGTATCGCCTCATGGAAGCGGAGCCAGACGGATGACAGATACGGTCACAGTCGTAGGAGCAGGACTTGCAGGGTCGGAATGCGCATTGCAGCTCGCCCATAGGGGCGTGCCTGTGAAGCTCTATGAGCAGCGCCCGACGAACAATACGGTGGCACATCATACCGACCGCTGTGCTGAGCTTGTCTGCTCGAACTCGCTCAAGGCGACACGGCTCGAGAGTGCAGCCGGACTCCTCAAGCACGAGCTCGAGACGATGGGGTCATATGTACTGGCTGCTGCCAAGGAGCACGCAGTGCCGGCAGGCGGCGCGCTTGCCGTGGACCGCGATGGGTTCTCGGAAGCGGTGACCGAGATGGTCGAGGCGGAGCCTCTGATCGAGCTTGTCCGCGAAGAGGTGTGCGAGCTGCCGGAAGGCCCTGCCGTCATCGCCGCGGGCCCGCTCTGCTCGGATGCGCTCTTCAAGGCACTGTCTGACAAGCTCGGTGGTGCAGCGCTTTCCTTCTTCGATGCAGCAGCCCCCATCGTCGACGCCGAGACGATCGACCGCACACGTGTCTTTGCGCAGTCGCGCTACGAGGAAGAGAGCGCAGGGGACTATCTGAACTGTCCCATGGACAAGGAGGAGTATCAGAGGTTCTACGACGAGCTCATCTCGGCCAAGCGCGTGATTGCTCGCGATTTCGAGCAGTCAGATCTCTTCTGTGCCTGCCAGCCGGTCGAGGAAGTGGCACGCACGGGTGTCGATTCCCTGCGCTTCGGTGCCTTGAAGCCAGTCGGCCTCAAGGATCCACGTACCGGCAGGCGTCCCTGGGCGGCCGTGCAGCTGAGAGCCGAGAACAAGGCTGGCACTGCCTACAATCTGGTGGGCTTCCAGACGAACCTTACCTGGCCCGAGCAGAAGCGGGTCTTCCGCCTGATTCCAGGACTTGAGGAGGCAGAGTTCTTCCGCTACGGCGTCATGCACAGGAATACGTTCGTCGACTCGCCGAAGGTCCTCGACCGTACCTTCGGCATCCCTGGCACGAAGATCCGCCTTGCCGGGCAGATCTGCGGCACGGAAGGATATGTCGAGGCTATCGCCTCAGGCCTGCTTGCGGCGCTCAATACCTACGCAGACATCACGGACAAGCCTCTCGTCACGCTTCCGCCCGAGACGGCCTTCGGTGCGCTTGTCGCCTACGCGACCGATCCGGAGACGAAGGACTATCAGCCGATGCATGTGAATTTCGGTCTCGTGCCACCCCTTGCAGACCAGTCGCTCAAGAAGCGCGAACGCTATGCGGCCTACCGCGACCGTGCCATTGGCCAGATGGATGCCTTCATGGAAGAGCGCAGAGACCTCTTCGAGAACGAAGCATGACAGAGGCTGCGGATGCCCGCACGGAGGACCAGACGCGCTTTGTGGACGAAGCGGAAGAATTCCTGCAGTACCTCGGCGAGATCAGGAACCTCTCGCCCCAGACGGTGCGGGCCTATCGCACAGACCTTGCTGCCTACATCGCTTGGACAAAGCGCGAGGGAGTGCTTCCGCATGAGGTGACGCACCGCCAGCTCAGGAGCTATCTCTTCGAGCTCAAGCGGGCGGGATATGCCACGACGACGATCGACAGACACCTGAGCGCGCTGCGCTCCTGCTACAAGTGGCTCCTGGGCGAGGGGAAGATCGCGGCAGATGCGGCTGAGGCCGTCTCTGGCCCGAAACGCGCAAAGCGCCTGCCCCATGCAATGACGGACAGCGAGGCCGACCGTCTCATCGAGGCCTGTTCCGAGACGCCAGAAGGCCTGCGCGACAGGGCCTTCCTCGAGCTCCTCTATGCGACTGGCGCCCGCATCTCAGAGGCTTCCGCCCTCGATCAGAAGGATATCGATTCTGACCAGATGCTTGTGCACCTCTTCGGCAAGGGCTCGAAGGAGCGGATCGTGCCCATATATAGAAGCGCCCTTGCCGCCGTGGAGCGCTATGAGAGGGAAGCCCGGCCGCTCTTTGCAAAGGAGAGCCCCGTGATGACAGACGCGCTCTTTCTCTCGGCACGCGGACGCCGCATGAGTGCCGATGCCTTGCGCAGGCGCTTCAGAGAGGCTTCGGCCGAGGCGGGGATCGATCCGACCTATACGCCCCACTCCCTCCGACATGCCTTCGCGACGGAGCTGCTTTCGGGCGGTGCCGATATGAGGAGCGTCCAGGAGCTCCTGGGACATGAATCGCTTGCGACGACGCAGATCTATACGCATCTTTCGATCGACCGTCTCAAGGATGCGACGCATACGGCGCATCCGAGAGGATAGAAACTGTGGAGACTGCGTGGAGGTTTTCGTCCTGCGCCTGAAAAATCATGCAGGACCCGTGGAGAGCATTTGCCAGAGACGGGAAGCAGAAGCGCTGCTATACTAAGTACTTGCTGTGCGTCCGCACGGCAAAAGTCGCACACGTGACTACTCGGAGGCCATGGTGCCCGCAGCCACAAGCCAGGCTGAGGGTGGTGCTCCGGGGCTGACATCACGTGGAGGAAGAACCAATGGAGGTTTGAACATGGCTGTCAAGATCAATCTCAAGACCCTGCTCGAGGCTGGCTGCCACTATGGCCACCAGACACGTCGCTGGAACCCGAAGATGAAGCCCTATATCTTCGGCGAGCGCAACGGCGTCTACATCCTCGACCTCAAGCAGACGGTCATCGATGCCGACCAGGCATACACGTTCCTCAAGGAGACCGCTGCCAAGGGTGGCACCATCCTGTTCGTCGGCACGAAGAAGCAGGCTCAGGAGGCCATCAAGACCCAGGCCGAGCGCTGCGGCATGCCGTACATCGCTGAGCGCTGGCTCGGCGGCATGCTCACGAACTTCACGACGATGCGTTCCCGTATCGACCGCATGGAAGAGCTCGAGGCCATGGTCGAGGACGGCCGCATGGCTACGCTCCCGAAGAAGGAGCAGGCTGTGCTCGGCAAGGAGCTCGAGAAGCTCCAGCGCAACCTCGGTGGCGTCCGTGATATGAAGTCCCTTCCGCAGGCACTCTTCGTCGTCGACACGAAGCGCGAGGAGCTTGCTGTCCGCGAGGCCAACCGCCTTCACATCCCTGTTGTCGGCCTTCTTGACACGAACTCCGATCCTGATGTGATCGACTACGGCATCCCTGCAAACGACGATGCTATCCGTTCCGTCGCCCTTCTGACCGAGCTTGTTGCCGACGCAATCCTCGCTGGCACGGGCAAGGAGCAGATCACCGAGGCCGAGATGGCAGGTGCAGCCGAGCCGGCTGCAGAGGCGCCTGCTGCAGAGTAAGTAGCTAGAAACCGCAAAGTAACTACGCTTTAAGGAGGTCACATGGCAACCAAGATCACCGCCGCCATGGTCAAGCAGCTCCGTGAGATGACTGACTCCCCGATGATGGAGTGCAAGAAGGCACTCGTCGAGGCTGACGGCGACATCGACAAGGCCGTCGATGTCCTTCGCAAGATGGGCGTCGCAAAGGCTGTCAAGCGCGCTGGCCGTGACACGAACGAGGGCACTGTCGCTGCCTACATCTCTGAGGATGGCAAGAAGGCAGCTCTTCTCGAGCTCTCCTGCGAGACCGACTTCGTTGGCACGAACCCGAAGTTCGTCGGCTTCGCCACGAAGCTTGCTGGCGTCGTTGCAGAGAACAACCCTGCTGACGTCGACGCTCTGAAGGCTCTTCCGCTGGCCGAGACGACCGTCGCTGACGAGCTCACCGAGCAGATCCACCTCTTCGGCGAGAACATGAAGGTCCTGCGCTTCGTTGCCCGCTCCACGGAGAATGGCGCCTTCGGCTCTTATATCCACAACGGCGGCAAGATCGGCGTCATCGTCGAGTTCTCCTTCACGAAGCCTGAGACCGGCGCCAGCGAGGAGTTCAAGACGTTCGCCCACGACGTCGCACTCCACGTTGCAGCTGTGAACCCGATTAGCGCTCGTCGCGAGGATGTCCCTGCCGAGACCATCGAGCACGAGATGAGCATCTACAAGGCACAGGCAGCCGAGTCCGGCAAGCCCGAGGCCATCCAGGAGCGCATCGCTCAGGGCCGTATGGAGAAGTTCTACAAGGAGTCCGTCCTGACCGAGCAGGAGTTCGTCAAGAATCCCGACGTCACGGTCGGCCAGCTTGCAAGCCAGGTCTCCAAGTCCCTCGGCGACACGATCGAGGTCGTGAAGTTCGACCGCTTCGAGTTTGGCGAGTAGTTCGAAATATGAGAGCCGGCCTTCGGGCCGGCTCTTTTTTTATGGCGCGAGACCGTTGGTCCTACTGGGCCCGTTCATATATGCGCCGCTTTGGTACAATCACCTATTGACCTGCGTGCCCGAAGACACGCATAGGATTGAGCTGAGTGGAGGATATCTTGTCCGGCTACAAGTATAAGCGGGTGCTCCTCAAGCTTTCAGGCGAGGCCCTCATGGGCTCCCAGAGCTTCGGCATCGACCCCAAGGTAATGAACAGGCTTGCTGAAGAGATAAAGCCGATCTGGGAAGACGGCGAGGAGATTGCCATCGTTATCGGCGGCGGCAACATCTTCCGTGGGCTCTCCGGAGCGGCACAGGGCATGGACCGTGCCCAGGCAGACAACATGGGCATGCTGGCTACCGTCATCAATTGCCTGTCCCTGCAGGATACGTTCGAGCATCATGGGATGGACTGCCGCGTCATGAGCGCCCTCGAGATCCGCCAGGTCGCAGAGACCTATATCCGCCGCCGTGCCATCAGGCACCTCGAGAAGGGCCGCATCACGATCTTTGCGGCTGGCACCGGAAATCCCTACTTCACGACGGATACTGCAGCAGCGCTTCGTGCCTGCGAAATCAATGCCGAAGTCCTCATGAAGGCAACGAAGGTCGATGGCATCTACGACAAGGATCCTGTGAAGTATCCGGATGCGAAGAAGTTCGATACCATCACCTATCTCGATGTCCTGACGAAGGACCTGAAGGTCATGGATGCAACTGCCACGGCGCTCTGCCATGACAACCACATGCCGATCCTGGTCTTCAACATCGAGACCCCTGGCGTCATCAAGAAAGCGCTGTGTGGCGAGCCGGTTGGCACCACCGTCGTAGAGGAGGCATAGAGTGAGCGAGATCACCGATTACGCAAAGAGCCATATGGAGAAGTGCCTGAAGGCACTCCAGGACAATTTCTCCCGTGTCCGTACAGGCAGGGCAAACCCGCATGTGCTGGATGACATCATGGTTGACTACTACGGCCAGAAGACGCCTGTGACCCAGCTTGCTGGCGTCAAGGTCCCCGAGGCTGCCATGCTCGTCGTCGAGCCGTGGGACAAGTCGTCCCTGCGCTCGATCGAGAAGGCCATCGAGGCATCCGATCTCGGCATTACCCCGTCGAACGACGGCATGTGCATCAGGCTTCCGTTCCCGCAGCCGACGGAGGAGCGCCGCAAGGAGCTTGTCCGGGAGTGCCAGAAGTACGCCGAGGAGGCAAAGGTCTCCATCCGCAACGTCCGCCGCGATGCGAACGAGAAGGCGGAGAAGGATGACAGCTACTCCGAGGACGACGTGAAGCGCGAGAAGAAGGCCATCCAGAAGCTCACCGATACCTATGTGGACAAGGTCTCCTCTATGCTCAAGACGAAGACTGCCGAAGTGATGGAGATCTAGGTGCAGATCGATTCCGAAAAGCTTCAAGCCTACTATGCGGATGCGCCAGACGATATTGCCCTTTCCGATATCGATCTTGCGCGCATCCCGCACCATGTCTCGATCATCATGGACGGCAATGGCCGCTGGGCGAAGGCGCGTGGCCTTGACCGCTCCGAAGGCCATGTCGCAGGCGTCTCATCATTGCGCGAAGCCGTGACGACGAGCGTCAGGCTTGGCCTCGATGTGCTTTCCGTCTATGCCTTCTCGACCGAGAACTGGAAGCGTCCGCAGCATGAGGTGGATCTCCTCATGCATCTCTTCGCGACGACGCTGGTGCATGAGCTTCCGCTCTTCCACCAGGAGAACGTGAAGCTCCGCTTCCTGGGCGACATCGAGTCGCTTCCTCAGGAGACGCGTGACGTCTTCCAGGAGGGCCTCGACGAGACCGCTGATCATACAGGCATGGTGTTCGCGCTTGCCGTGAACTATGGTGCACGCAAGGAGATAGTGCGTGCGGCACGCCAGCTTGCAGAGGCTGCCTGTGCCGGGAGCATTGCACCGGAAGAGATCGATGAAGATATGTTCTCCTCGCATCTCTATACGGCAGGGCTTCCCGACCCCGATCTTCTGATCAGGACGTCCGGCGAGCTGAGGCTTTCGAACTATCTGCTCTGGCAGCTTGCCTATACCGAATTCTATGCAACCGATGTCTTCTGGCCCGACTTCACGCGCTGGGACTTCCTGCGCGCCATCCGCTCGTTCCAGGGGAGGAACAGGCGGTTCGGAGGGGTCCAGAACGCATGAGCGGGCATGAGGGGGAGAGCGGACACAGCGGGGAGAGCCGTGGACTTGACCGCGGCATCGATTCGCTCGAGCGGAAGCGCCAGGCGAAAGAGCCTGCCCGCATTGCGGGAACGCTGCGCGGACAGAGGGTGCGCCTCGGCACGGAGAAGCTCCTGACGAGGACGACCTCCGGCATCATCTACGCGATCGTCGTGCTTGCAGGCCTCTTCATCGGCCCTCATGCGACGATGATTCTCGTGGCGGGCATGGCATGGCTGTGCTGCTCCGAGTTCTTCCGCATGTGCCGCATGTCTGGCAGGATGCCGAACGAGGCCATCGGCCTTGGCGCGGCAGTGCTCTTCCCTCTGGCTGCGCAGTTCAATGGCTACCAGTCACTCATGGCCCTTCTCATCATCCTCTGCTTCGCTGTCGCGGGCTGGTATGTCGTGACGCCACGTGCGAACATCGCCGATGTCGCGACGACGATCTTCGGGCCGATCTATACGAGCTTCCTCTTCTCGAGCGTCGTCCTCATCAGGAATGTGGAACCCGGCTTCGAAGGAGCGCTCCTTGCCTTCGGCGTCATGGGCTCCATCTGGGCAAATGATGCAATGGCCTATCTGGTCGGGTCGAGGATCGGACGCCATAAGATGGCGCCACGCATCTCCCCGCACAAGTCTTGGGAAGGCTTTGCCGGCGGCATGTGCGCCTCTCTCATCGTCTGGCTCCTGACTGCAGCGCTCCATGTCTGTGGCGTCACGTGGCCGCTGGCCCTTGCGGGCGGCCTTCTTTCGGGCATCGGCGGCGTTGTCGGCGATCTTTTCGAGTCCAGGATCAAGCGCGGTGTCGGCGTCAAGGATTCCGGCAACATCATGCCTGGCCACGGTGGACTTCTCGATCGCTCCGACTCCATGCTCTTCGGTGCGACTGCGGCCTATTTCATACTTTTCCTAGGAGGAATCCTTTGAGCTTGAAGACGACTTCTGAGACGGCTTTGGTGCCAGATGGAAGGAAGCTGCGTCTGGCTGTGCTTGGGGCCTCGGGCTCCATCGGCACGCAGACGCTCGATGTCGTGAGGCATCACAAGGACAAGGCCGAAATCGTCTGCCTCTCGGTACATACGAGGACCGATGTCGCTGCAGCCGCAGTGCGCGAGTTCGGCTGCCGCCTCATTGCCGTGACCGATCCGGCCCATGCCCATGATGCTGCGCTCGAAGACCTGCCAGAGGGCACGAAGGTGCTCGTCGGCCCTGAAGCGCTCATAGAGCTTGCGACCAGGGACGATGTGGACTGCGTCGTCTCGGCGGTCGTCGGCTTCGCCGGCATCGAATCGAGCTATGCCGCAGCCAAGGCGGGAAAGCGCCTTGCCTACGCGAACAAGGAATCCATCGTCGTCGGCGGCGACCTCATCATGCCGCTCCTTCGGCCGGGCCAGCTTGTGCCGGTCGATTCAGAGCACTCCGCCATCTTCCAGTGCCTCCAGGGGGAGGAGAAGGGCACCATCCAGACGATCTGGCTCACCTGTTCGGGAGGTCCGTTCTATGGGATGGAGCGCAAGCGTCTGCGTGAAGTGACCGTCGCGGATGCGCTGGCGCATCCGACATGGTCCATGGGATCGAAGATTACGATCGATTCTGCGACGCTCATGAACAAGGGCCTCGAGGTCATCGAAGCCTGCCGTCTCTTCGATGTGGACGAGGCGCAGGTGCATGTCCTCATCCAGCGCCAGAGCCGCATCCACTCGATGGTGGAGTTTGTCGATGGCTCCGTGAAGGCGCAGATGGGTGCTTCCGATATGAAGAGCTGCATCCGCTATGCCCTGAGCTATCCTGGACGCTGGGCATCGCCCGAAGCAGAGCGCGTCTCCTGGGGCAAAGAGCAGCCGCTCACGTTCGGCGAAGCAGATATGCAGACTTTCGGGTGCCTTGCGCTTGCCAGAGAGGCATATCGCCGAGGGGGTACGCTTCCCTGTGTGATGAATGCAGCGAACGAGGTGGCAAATGCTGCCTTCCGCCATGGTTCCTGCGGCTTCCTCGATATCGAGGACACCGTCCGTGCCGTGATGGATGGCGCGAAGATCGAGCCTGTCGAGAGCGTCGAGCAGCTCGAGGAGGTCGACGCCTGCGCCCGTGCAGCTGCACGCAGCTATCTCGGGAGGAGGCGCTAGCATGAGCGTCGCATCTGCTGTCTTCTGGGGGTTGATCACCCTCTCATTCCTTGTCTTCATCCATGAGGGCGGGCATTTCCTTGCTGCCCGCATGTGCGGCATGCGCGTGACCGAGTTCTATCTCGGCATGCCCTGCCGCTTCAAGCTGTTCCGCAAGAGCCGCCGCTATGGCACGGAGGTCGGCGTCACACCGATACTTCTGGGCGGCTATACGCGCATCTGCGGCATGGAAGGCGAGCCTCGTGAGCGTATGGCCGACATGCTCTGGCTTGTGCAGCAGAAAGGGCGCTTGAGCGCCGAAGAGGCTGCGTCCGAGCTTGGCTGCACCGAGGATGAAGCCTATGGGATGCTCTCGGTGCTTGCCGACTGGGCTTCAATCGAGCCCTACTACAACCCTGAGCTCGGCGAGAAGCCAGGACAGCGCGACTGGCCTCAAGCCTTCCAGACTGTGAAGAGGGACGCAAAGTGCCTTACGGAGTATGACCGCGAAAGCGACTTCACGCTTCCAGGCGCGACCGAGGCAGGGGAGGCAAGGCTTCCTCAAGGGGATGCTGCATCGTTCCTTGCGGCCGAGAAGTCCCATACCTATGCAGGCCACGGCTTCTGGGCACGTGTCTTCACGCTCTTCGCAGGTCCTCTTATCAACCTCATCTTTGCTCTCATCGTCCTAATGGCTGGCTTCTCGCTTGTAGGCGTCACGGTCAGCGTGAACGAGAACACGATCGGACAGGTCGTCTCAGGCTCGCTTGCTGAAGTCTCGGGCCTCGAGGCGGGGGATACCGTGACGGCAATAAATGGCGAGGAAGTCACGGACTGGCAGAGCCTCGTATCGGCGCTCCAGCCCTGTCTTGCAGATGGCTCTGACTTCACGATTGAGATCGAGCGCGATGGAGCCGCACAGACGCTCTATGTCGATCAGGATGAGAGCGCGCCATCTTCGACGCTTGGCATCGTCGCACCCTCGAAGACTGTGCATCTGAGCATCGCCGATTCCTTCCAGGCTTCGGTCTCCTATGCGAAGCAGGTGGCAGATGCTGCGATATCGCTTATCAGGCCGTCGCAGACGATGCAGGTGCTCAACGAGTCCACCTCCGTCATGGGCATATCGGTCATGGCATCAGAGGCAGCGTCCGAAGGCGTCTGGGAGCTCATGCTGTTCATGGCAATGATCTCTATGTCGCTTGGCTTCATGAACCTCCTGCCGATCCCTCCGCTCGATGGCGGGAAGATCGTGATCGAGATCGGCCAGAAGATCGTGAGGAAGAACCTTCCCCAGAAGGCGCAGATCGGCATCTCCTATGCGGGGCTTGCCTTCTTCCTCTTCGTGTTCGTTTTTGTACTCAGAAATGACATCCTGAGATTCGTAGTGGGGTAGATGCAGGCATGAGCGAGAAAGCAGCACGTACAAGAACACGCCAGGTGCACGTAGGTACGGTCGCCGTCGGCGGCGGCGCGCCGGTATCGGTACAGTCGATGTGCACGACGAAGACCGATGATGCAGAGGCGACGCTGGCACAGATCGAGAGCCTGGCTTCTGAGGGCTGCGAGATCATCCGTGTCGCTATCCCGAATGCCGGAGCGCTCGATGGCTTCGAGGAGATCTGCGCACGGTCTCCGCTTCCTGTGATTGCAGATATCCACTTCGACCACAAGCTTGCTATCGAGGCGGCAAAGCGCGGCGCTGCCGCCTTCCGCATCAACCCAGGAAACATCGGCTCCTGGGAGCGGGTCGACGCCTGCATCGAGGCGGCGGGGGAGGCTGGCATCCCGATCCGCATCGGCGTCAATGCCGGTTCTCTCGACCCGAAGGTGGACGCTGACGAGAAGCTGACGCTGCCCGAAAAGCTTGTGGCCTCATCAGTCTCCTTCGTCGAGCACTTCGAGGATCGAGGCTTCAAGGATATCGTCCTTTCTGCCAAGGCACATGATGTGCCGACGACGCTTGCGACCTACCGTGCGCTCTCGCGCGAGCTCTCCGACATTCCGCTCCATGTCGGCGTGACCGAGGCAGGCACGCTCAGACAGGGCACGGTGAAGAACTCGGTCGGCGTCGGCATCCTTCTTGAGGAGGGCATAGGAGATACGATCCGCCTGTCGCTCACGGCTGAGCCCGAAGAGGAGGTGCGCGTTGCCTGGGAGCTTCTCCAGGCCCTTGGCATGCGCCGTCTCCATCCTGAGCTCGTGAGCTGCCCGACCTGCGGACGCTGCCAGGTGAACCTCATCGGCCTTGCCGACGAGGTGGAAAAGCGCCTCTCGAAGATCGAGGCACCGATTTCTGTCGCTGTCATGGGCTGCGTCGTGAATGGCCCGGGCGAGGCAAAGAGCTGCGACATCGGCATCGCATCCGGCAAGGGGCAGGGGCTTCTCTTCCTCGAGGGAAAGCCGCTCAAGAAGGTGCCTGAAGACCAGATGGTCGATGCGCTCTTCGATGAGATCAAGGAACGCTTCCCTGAGGCGCAGGCAAAGGAATAAGCAGAACTTCCAGAAAGGCTCCTTCGGGAGCCTTTCTTCTCTCCGGCATGTGCTTGTGTCCAAGAGCGGCATCGATGGGCCATCCGGCAGCTCAAAAGGCTTAGAATGAAACCCGTATGTGTGGGATGCCGAAAGGACATGCATTGAATACCTACAAGCTCATGAGCAATCTCTATGCGCCGACCCTCAAGGAAGACCCGACGGAGGCCGTGCTTGCCAGCCACAAGCTGCTGCTTCGTGCCGGCATGATCCGCCGTGGCTCGGTTGGCCTCTATTCCTATCTGCCGCTTGCCTGGAGATCGATCTTGAAGATCGAGAACATCATCCGCGACGAGATGGACAAGATCGACTGCCAGGAGATGATGACGCCGATTCTGACCGACGCCGAGCTCTGGCGCAAGAGCGGCCGCTGGAATGCCTATGGCCCCGAGCTCATGCGTCTCAAGGACCGCTATGGCCACGAGTATGCGCTGGGCCCCACGCATGAGGAGACCTATACCGATCTCGTGACGAACGAGCTCAAGAGCTACAAGCAGCTGCCTGTCATGCTCTACCACATCCAGGACAAGTTCCGCGATGAGCGCAGGCCGCGCTTCGGCCTCATGCGCTCCCGCGAGTTCATCATGAAGGATGCCTATTCCTTCTCCGCGAGCGTCGAGTCCATGCGCGAGTGCTACGAGGAGCAGAAGGAAGCCTATGCAAGCTTCTGCCGCCGTGTCGGGCTCAGGGCCCTTCCGGTCGTGGCCGACTCCGGCCAGATCGGCGGCGACACCTCCGTCGAGTTCATGGCGCTTGCCGATGCTGGCGAGGCCGAGATCTGCTACTGCGATGCCTGCGGCTTTGCGGCAGACACCGAGGCGGCAACGGCCAAGATCAACCTCGTCGAGGGCGAGGCTGGAGAGCTCGAGAAGGTAGAGACGCCCTCCTGCAGCACCATCGCAGATCTTGCTGCCTTCCTCAAGGTCCCCGAGGCAGGCACGCGCAAGGCGCTTGCCCTCGTCGACGGCGACAAGTGTCCGGTCGTCGTCTTCGTGCCGGGAGACCATGACCTGAACGATGTAAAGGCAGGCCATGTCTTCGGCGAGTACCACATGATGTCCGACGAAGAGCTCAAGGAGTATGGCCTTGTGAAGGGCTTCATCGGGCCGATCGGCCTGCCCGAGAACGTGAAGGTCTACGCCGACGAGACGCTCAAGAGCTCCGAGTGGTGGGCTGTCGGCGCCAACGAGCAGGACTTCCACTACATCCATGCAAAGCAGGGACGCGACTTCGAGATCTCGAACTGGGCAGACCTCATCACCGCAAAGGAGGGCGACCTCTGCCCGCACTGCGGCGCTCCGCTCAAGATCGCTCGCGGCATCGAGGTCGGCCAGGTCTTCCAGCTCGGCACGAAGTACTCCGAGACCATGGGCGCCACGTTCACGGATGAGGATGGCACGGAGAAGCCGTTCCAGATGGGCTGCTACGGTATCGGCGTCGGCAGGACGCTGCAGGCCATCGTCGAGCAGCACCACGACGAGCACGGCATCATCTGGCCGGTGAGCGTCGCTCCCTACGAGGTGGAGATCGTGCCGCTCGATACGCATGACGAGCTCGTGTGGCCTATCGCAAAGAAGCTTGCAGGCGAGCTTGTCGAGCGTGGCATCGAGGTCATCGTCGATGACCGCAAGGAGCGTCCAGGCGTCAAGTTCAACGAGGCAGACCTCTTCGGCTTCCCGTATCAGGTCGTCTGCGGCAAGCGTGGCATCAAGAACGGTGTCGTCGAGATCAAGGAGCGCGCAACGGGCGAGCGACAGGAGATTGCAATCGACGATGCAGTCGACGAGCTCGTGGATGCCATCGTCTCGAAGCGTGCCTAAGCACTGAAGACGCTGCGTCAGACATACAGCGCATGAAAGAGGCGCCCAGAAGCTCTCAGAGGCTTCTGGGCGCCTTTCTGTACCTATTCGCGGAAGCGCTACTTCAGGCTTTCCTGATAGACACGGTTGCCGGCAAGAGCGCCGATAAGACCATCGGCGAGGACGAGGATGGCAAGGAAGGGGAAGACGACGCCTGGATTGGGCGCGAAGAGGCCTGCGGCATAGAGGATGACGGAGACGACGCCGAGGGCGCAGGCCACGATATAGATCGGGATGATGCCCTTCGTACGAGACGGCGTATTGGCAGCACGTGCTCCCTGGAAGCCGGAGATGGCGCATACGAGCCCGTCCACGCCGAGCACGCCGTATGCCATGCCATTGCCGAGGCAGGCAGCGACGATACCGACGATAGCAAGGACAAGGCCTGCGAACATGCTGGCAAGGCTCCAGATCTTCAGGAACTTCTGATTCTCTGTCATAGGATGATTCCTTTCAGGTGTAATCGAGCTTCTAGATCCTTGTACCACATTGGCCTGTGCGTAAGCCGTGCTCGGGCCAAATAGCGCCTGAAGGGCATCACGCGCAGGGGAGCGGATGGGCTGGACAGCGGTTTCCGGCATGTCGAGAAAGCGTGAAGGCGCAAACTTGCCAAAATCGTGCTTGACCGGAATCGAGCTTCTGTTATAGTAATTCCCGCACCGCATGGGGAATTAGCTCAGTTGGGAGAGCGCGTGACTGGCAGTCACGAGGTCAGGGGTTCGAATCCCCTATTCTCCACCATGATCACTACGCAGGCCACTCAGTGGCCTGCTTGCTATGGGAGGGCAGCAAGGCGCTGCATTTCATCCGGCTGGATGGACTGAAGAGGCTGAATCTGCTAATATCACTCCCGCACGGGCGATTGGCTCAGGGGTAGAGCACTTCCTTCACACGGAAGGGGTCGCTGGTTCGAATCCAGCATCGCCCACCAGGAATATGAGGGCGGCGGCTCAGGCCGTCGCCTTTTTCTCTATTTCGGGCTCATGGCGCAACGGTTAGCGCAGGGGACTCATAATCCCTGGGTTGCAGGTTCGAATCCTGCTGGGCCCACCAGAAAATCGAGGCCGGCAGCCAGCGCTGCTGGCCTCTTTTTGTGGGAAGGATGGTCTGCCGATGATCGAGTTCCTGAAGCGGCATGGCAAGAATGCGGAATCCGGCACGCAGGGCAGCGATGCCTTCGGCCTCGAGGATGCGACATCGATCTTCAACCTCCGCGAGCTTGCCGGATATCCTGTTGAAGGCGGACTCACGCTACCTCACCGGTTCCTCCGTTCGGGTGCCTTGGACACTGCCACGGCTGCCGACTGCGACTTCCTGAAGAGCTACGGCGTCACGCGCGTCGTTGACCTCAGGGGAGAGGCCGAAGTGGCCCGAGGCGATGGCCCGCTTGCAGAAGATCCTGACATCTCCTGGATCAATGTGCCGCTCTTCGACTACAACATGAGCGATCCCTACCTCATGCCCCGCACGGGTGCTGCGGGATATCTCGCCGAGAGCTACTGCACGATCCTCGCGAACAAGCCTGCCGTGAAGGAGATCTTCGAGTTCTTCGCAGAGGCAGGCGCAGATGATTGCGTGCTCTTCCACTGTGCCGCTGGCATGGACAGGACCGGCGTGACCTCCATGCTCCTCTTGGGCCTCTGCGGCGTCGACCGCGACCACATCATCTGCGACTACTCCTACTCCTTCGGTGGCGTCCGCGAGGTCGACAAGGCGGTCATGTCCGGAAAGCCTCCCGAGAAGATGCGCGTGCGCCCCGAGCTCAAGAGCCGCATCAAGGCGATATCGGAGACCTGGGACCTGCTCATTGCAGGATATGGATCGGCCGATACCTATCTCGACTCCTGCGGCATCATGCCGGAGACGAGACGAGCCGTGCGGGAGCATCTCGAGGGCTGAGAGAGCCTCAGCAAAGCTGCAGCTCCAGGCGCTTCCCTGTACTTCACGTGGCGTTTTCGCAGACGTGCTTTCCGTACCTTATACTCTTTGGTTAAGGAAAAGTCCGGAAAGGGGACGCTATGGCAGAAAGCGAAGATCCGAAGCAGCTCTTCGGCATGTATGTGGCACATGTCGGCATCAACGCCTCGTCTGACGAGGAGGCCGAGGCCATCGTGAAGGAATTCTCCGACCTTATGGGCCTTGCCCGTCAGGTCATCTCGCCGGCCTCCGTCTTCGCGAGCGACCTTATCGAGGTCATGCGTCCCGGCCGTGGCCGTGGCACGAAGGGCCATATCGGCTTCCACGTGGACGATATCGACGCTGCGGAGAAGTGGTTCAAGTCCCGCGGCTTCGAGATCAACGAGGATTCCCGCGTGAAGAATCCGGACGGCTCGACATACCTTGTGTATTTCAAGCATGAGATCGCTGGATTCGCAATCCATCTGACCGTGCAGAAGTAGGAGTCTTCCACGTGATAGTTCTTGCGGACAAGATCACAAAGTCATTCGGCGGCCGCGTTCTCTACGCGGCCGCTACCTTGCAGCTCAATGCTGGCGAGCGCTGGGCGCTTGTCGGCCCTAACGGAGCAGGCAAGACCACCTTCTTGAAGATCCTCATGGGTCAGGAGACGCCTGATGAGGGAACAGTCTCCTTCGCGAAGGATACGACGGTCGGCTACCTCGAGCAGGAGACGAAGATCTCCGGCACGAAGACAGCTCTCCAGGAGGTCATCGATTCGGCAACCGAGATCAGGCGCTGGGAGAAGCGCGTGCACGAGCTCGAAAAGGAGATCTCGAGCACGCCGGAAGGGCCTGCCCTCGACCATATGCTCGAGGACTATGCACATGCCCAGGAGCGCTTCGAGCATCTCGGCGGCTATGAGCTCGATGCCCGAGCCCGCCAGATTCTCGCTGGCCTCGGCTTTCCTGTCGAGGACTTCGGCAAGCCTGCCGTCGACTTCTCGGGCGGCTGGCAGATGCGCATCGCGCTCTCGAAGCTCCTTCTCCGCCATCCCGACCTGCTGCTCCTCGACGAGCCGACAAACCACCTCGACCTCGAAAGCGTCCAGTGGCTCGAGCACTTCATCTCCTCGTATGATGGAGCAGTCCTCATCGTCTCGCACGACCGCTCCTTCATGGATGCCTGTGTGAGCCATGTGGCTTCGATCGAGAACCGCAAGATCCAGACCTATGTCGGCAACTACGACTCGTACCTGAAGCAGCGTGAGGACAACCTCGAGCAGATGCGTGCGAAGCGTGCGGCACAGGAGCGCGAGATTGCCCATATGCAGGTCTTCGTCGACAAGTTCCGCTACAAGCCGACGAAGGCAGCGCAGGCGCAGGAGCGCATGAAGCGCATCGAGGAAATCAAGAAGGAGCTGGTGATTCTGCCGGAAGGCCAGAAGCAGGTCCACTTCTCGTTCCCCGATCCTCCGCGCACAGGCGATACCGTGATCGCCATGAAGGATGTCGCGAAATCGTTCGGTACGAACCATGTCTACGACCATGTGAATGTGAGCCTCTACCGTGGCGACCATGTGGCGCTTGTGGGCCCGAACGGTGCCGGCAAGTCCACGCTCATGAAGCTCATGAATGGCAAGCTCACGCCCGATGAGGGCACGGTCGAGCTGGGCCAGAACGTGACGGAGTCCTACTACGCCCAGCACCAGCTCGAGGAGCTCGATCCTGCGCATACGGCGCTCCAGGAGATCGATGCGGTAGCACCGGGCTGGACGACATCGGAGGAGAGGCGCCTGCTTGGTGCCTTCCTCTTCCACGGCGACGATGTGGACAAGCACGTGAGCGTCCTTTCCGGCGGCGAGCGGGCGCGTCTGGCACTTGCCAAGATGCTCGTGAAGCCAGATCCCCTGCTTCTGCTCGACGAGCCGACAAACCACCTCGATATCGACTCGGTCGATGTCCTCGAGGAGGCCTTGAAGGACTTCCCGGGCACGATCGTCCTCATCAGCCACGACGAGCATCTCGTGCGTGCTGTCGCGAACAAGGTCATCGATGTCCGCGACCACAAGGTCACGATCTACGACGGCGACTACGAGTACTACCTCTGGAAGAAGGCAGAGCTCGAGGCGCGTGCCGCCGAGGACGAGGAAGGCTCCGGCGTCGTGGCGGCTCCGCAGAAGAAGGCGCCTGCGCCTGAAACGGAGCAGACGGGCCGCAACGTGAAGACGAAGGAGCAGCGCCGCGCCGAGGCAGAGGCCAGAAATGCGCTCAACCGTGCGCTCAGGAAGGAGCGCAAGCGCCTGAAGGAGGTCGAGGCAGCCCTCGAGCCTGCCCGCAAGCGCTACGACGAGCTCATGGCTGAGATGGCATCAGAGGAGCTCTACAACGATGCCAAGAAGTTCGATGAGTGCATGAAGGAATACACGGCGCTCAGCAAGAAGATTCCGGCCCTCGAGGACGAGTGGCTCGAGCTCTCGACGAAGATCGAGGAGGCAGGCCAGGAGTGAAAGAGAGAGCGCTCCCTATCCTGTCTTTGGCCTTCAGGGTCATGGCAATCATATGGGTGGCTATCGTTCTTGCTGTTGCGCTCTATGCGGGAACGAATCGCCTCCTGCTGGTCGGATTCACGAATGCGGCTGCAGCCTTCGTGCCGTCTGTCTGGCGCGGCATGCTCGTCTTTCCGCTTCCGACAGGAGGAAGCCTGCGCGGCGACTTCCTGATCATGGCAGCAGCCTCGACTGCTCTCTCGCACCTTTGCGCCTGGCTTTCCCGGCGCATCTAGCCCTCGACGAAGATGGAGGAGATGGCACGATGTATCAGCTGATGACAATAATCACGGCAGCGATCTCCGTCGCGCTCTTGATGTTCTCTGCCATGGTCCATGAGGTGGCCCATGGCTGGGTGGCCTGCAAGCTCGGCGACCCGACGGCCAAGAATGCGGGCAGGCTCACGCTCAACCCGAAGGCCCATCTCGACCCCTTCGGCTCCATTGTCCTGCCGCTCATCATGGTCCTCCTCAAAGGCCCGGTCTTTGCCTATGCAAAGCCGGTGCCCTACAACCCCCGCAATCTCCGCCATCCTGACCGCGATGAGGTGCTGGTAGCAATTGCGGGGCCTGCCTCGAACATCCTGCAGGCGCTCATCGGGGCCCTTCTCTTCGACATCCTCTATCCGGTGCTGCCGCTCTCGCTCTATGGCCCGGCGTACTGGCTGCTCTATATCCTCTCGAGCTATGTCTACGTGAACCTCATGCTTGCGTTCTTCAACCTGATCCCGCTGCCGCCGCTTGATGGGTCGAAGATCATCATGCCGCTGCTTCACGGCGAGGCACGCCAGAAGTACTACGCGATCCAGCAGTACGCGATGCCGATCCTCATCATCGTCCTCTATCTCGTGCCCATGGTGTTCCATGCAGATCCGCTCGGCATCTACCTCAACGTCACGGCGGACAGGCTCTACAGCCTGCTTCTGGGGGCGTGAGAGCGTGTCATTCCGTGTCCAGACGCAAGGGTATTCGGGACCGTTCGACCTCCTTCTCCAGCTTGTCACGAGGAAGAAGGTCGCAATCGGCGCCATCTCCATCTCTGAGGTCGCAGACCAGTACCTCGAAGAGGTCAATCGCATGGGCGACCTCGACCTCGATGTCGCAAGCGACTTCGTCCTTGTCGCCTCGACGCTTCTGGATATCAAGGCAGCATCCCTTGTGCCAGAAGAGCCGGTAAGAGTCCAGGATCCTGACGACCTCGACGATACGGGGCTCGAAGACCTCGATCCGGCACAGGCACGCGAGGTCCTGATCGCCCGCCTCATTGCCTACAAGCAGATCAGGAATGCGGCAGCTGCACTCTCGTCGCGCATGGAGGCAGAGAGCAGGATGCTGCCGAGGACGGCAGGCCCCGACCCCGAGTTTCTGGGCCTCATGCCTGACTATACGAAGGGCATCACGATATCGAGCCTTGCGGTCATCTGTGCCGACCTCGATTCGCGCCACGAGCATTTCCTGCTCGAGGCGGAGCATATCGCTCCGAAGCGGATCTCGCTCGCTCTGGTCATGGCATCGGTCGACCGCTTCACGCGCTCCCGCGGACATTGCTCATTCGACGAGCTCCTCGAGGGCTCGAAGGACCCGGAGAAGGTCGTCGCGACCTTCCTTGCGATGCTCACGCTCTATCACCGGGGCTCCATCACCGTCAGACAGGAAGAGAATTTCGCTCCGATCGAGATCTCCAGGGTCGAAGGCGCTCCAGCCTACGACCCTGCAACCGATCTCGATGAATTCGAGGAGGACTCATAGTGGAAGATCTCGCACATCTCGACGATGCATCCGTGAAGGGTGCGACCGAAGCGATCCTGCTCGTGTCGTCAGATCCGCTCTCTGCGGTAGATCTTGCAAAGATCCTGGGGATACAGCCAGGAGAGGCGGCAGGCGTGCTTGCCGAGCTCTCTGCAGAATATGCCGACGCGAACCGTGGCTTCCAGCTGCGCGAGGTCGCAGGCGGCTGGCGCCTCTTCACGCATCCTGCCTACCACGATATCGTGGAGCGCTATGTCCTGAGCTGGGACACGAGGAAGCTCTCGCAGGCTGCGCTCGAGACCCTTGCCGTCATTGCCTACCACCAGCCGGTCACGCGCGAAGGCGTGAAGGCCGTGCGTGGCGTGAATTCGGATTCCGTCATCTCGTCGCTCATCGAGAAGGGGCTGGTCCGTGAGCTGGGACGTGCGCCCGAGCATGCGAATGCAATCGTCTACGGGACGACGCGTGCCTTCCTCGAGCAGTTCGGGCTCAGGAGCCTCAAGGACCTGCCGCCGCTCGAGGACTTCGCTCCCGACGAGGAGTCGAAGCGCTTCATCCGCGAACGCCTTTCGGGCAGCTCCATCGCATCGACCCTCGAAGAGACCGCAGAAGACATCGACGACGAGCGCGAGCTTCTGGACGGTGCCGAGCTTGCAGACGACGAGGAAGAAGCAGGAGGGGATGAGGAGTGACGGATACGGATTTCCAATACCCCTTGAGGCTGCAGAAGTTCCTGGCCCGCGCCGGCGTCGCCAGCAGGCGGGGATCGGAGGACCTCATGACCGCGGGACGCGTCACCGTGAACGGCGAGGTCGTGACAGAGCTTGGCAGCCGTGTCGATCCGAGCCACGATGTGGTATGCGTCGACGGCAGGCGGGTAGAGATTGCAGAGCATCCGGTCTACCTCATGCTCTACAAGCCACGGGGCTATCTCACGACGATGGACGACCCCCAGGGACGTCCCTGCGTGCGCACGCTCGTGCCCCAGAAGCAGTATCCGGGAATCTTTCCGGTCGGACGCCTCGACAAGGACACGACGGGGCTTCTGCTCTTCACGACGAATGGCGATGCCTCGCAGCAGCTCCTGCATCCCTCGAAGCATGTCTGGAAGCACTATGTGGCGCTCGTCGAGGGAAGGATCACGAAAGAGAACAGGCGTGCGCTCGAGCAGGGTGTGGAGCTCGATGACGGGTGGACACAGCCGGCAGAGGTCGACTTTCCGGAACGTGGAAGCGAGGCCTGGGACGCCGTGACGCCCGAAGGCATACGCGTCGGCCAGACCGTCGTAGGGCTCACGATACATGAGGGCAGGAAGCATCAGGTCAAGCGCATGCTCAAGGCGGTGGGGCACGAGGTGGTCTTCCTCCACCGCGATGGCTTCGGGCCGCTCGAGCTCAAGGGTGTTTCATATGGCTCATGGAGGCTTCTCGACGAGGGCGAGATAGCATCGCTCGAGAAGATCATCCAGGACAGGAAGAGGCAATAGATAGCATGGCACAGGAACTCCAGCGCATCCTCGTGATGCGCCATCCGCAGACGACGGCAAATCTCGACCAGACCCTTTCGGGGAGGCGCAATGTGAATCTGAGCCCGAAGGGCGAGGAGCAGGCACGCCGTGCCGTCGATGCCATCGTCACCTGGAAGCCTGACCGCATCCTGACCTCGCCGCTCCAGCGCTGCACGAAGCTTGCCTATGCAGCCGGGAAGCGCCTGGGCATCGAGCCTCAGGTAGAGGACCGCATCATCGAGATGGACTTCGGCGAGGCCGAGGGCCTCTCTGCCCAGGAGGCGCACAAGCGCGGCTGGTCCTTCCCGTGGGCGCTCGACGCCGAGGGGCACTCCATCACGGCTCCGGGCGGGGAGACCTACGAGCATGCCCTCGCACGTGTGCAGTCGCTCCTGGACGACCTCGAGAGCGTGCGGGGACGCACCGTGCTCCTCACGCATGGCGGGATATCGAGGAGCATCCTGCGTGCCATCTACGGAACGCCGGCCGACCGCTTCTGGCGTATCCAGATTTCCAATGTCTCCTCGTTCGTTCTCTCCTACGATGGAAAGAGATATTTCCTTGCTGCGCTCGGCCTTACGCCTGAAGAGGTCAAGCGCCGCGTCGAAGAGGATGTCGTGAAGGATCTCGACAACTGGGATGGTGATGCCAAGTGAGGATTGCTATCGACGGACCGGCAGGCTCTGGCAAGTCGACAGTCGCAAAGGCACTGGCGAAGAAGCGCGGACTGACCTATCTCGATACCGGAGCGATGTATCGCGCCTGCGCCCTGCGTGCCGAGCGCAAGGGCATCGATTTCAAGGATTCCCAGGCGCTTGCCGCCTGTGCAAAGGAAGCAAAGATCGAGTTCGGCCCCTTTGCCGAGAAGACACAGGTCTTTCTCGACGGCGAGGACGTAAGCGATGCAATACGCACGGCCGAGGTCGACCGCGATGTCTCTGTCGTCGCGGGCATTCCTGAGATCAGGGCCGATATGGTTGGGCGCCAGCAGGCATTCGGTGCCCAGGGCGATGTCGTGGCTGAAGGAAGGGATATCGCCTCGGTCGTCTTCCCTGATGCCGAAGTCAAGGTATTCCTCGTTGCGAATCCCGAAGCCAGGGCGCACCGCCGTGCGGTCGAGCGTGCGGGTGGCGATACGGCGAAGGGGGAGACGGTTGCCGTCGATCCGCAGTCGGAGGAAGCCATCCTGAAGGACATGGCACGCCGCGACAAGGCAGACTCCTCCCGCGCCTCGTTCAAGCTCGAGCCGGCGCCTGGCGCTGTCACGATCGACTCGTCAGAGATGACGGTGGAGGAGGTCGTGGACGAGATCTCTGCCCTCATGGACAAGGCTGCAGCGAAGGAGCATGCGAAGCCTGAACCCGTGAAGGAGGCAGCGGCCGCTCCTGCAAAGGAGGCAGCTTCCAAGAAGAAGGCACCGAAGAAGGCAGAGCCCATGAAGGCATTCCATGGGAACTCCGAGGAGCTCTACTACGAGCATCCTATGCGCGAGTTTCCGTGGCCGTCGCGCGCGTGGCTTGCCATCTCGATGACGGGTGCCTGGATCTGGACGAAGATCTTCTTCCCCTGGAAGATCGAAGAGGCAGAGAAGCTCTGGGGCGGCTGGAAGCCCGGCGACAAGGGCCGTGTCCTTGTGATGAACCATGCATCGATGCTCGATCCGGTCGTCGTCGCAATCGCGCTCTACCATCACGGCATCAGGACCCGCCCGATCTCGAAGAGCGAGTTCGACACGAACAAGCTCGTCTCCTGGGCATTCTCCCGCTATGGCTGCATCCCTGTCGTGCGTGGCACGGCTGACGTGAAGGCAATCCGCCGTGCGCAGCGAGCGCTCGAGGCAGGCGACTGGGTGCTCATCTTCCCCGAAGGCACCCGCATCAAGACCGACGACCAGCCCGTCACGATCCATGGCGGCTTTGCCCTGATCGCCCAGATGGCGCGCACCTGCGTGCAGCCACTTGCGATTGTCGGTGCCCGCGACATCACGCCGAAGGGCAAGCATTTCCCGCGTCCGAAGCGTGTCTTCATGAAGGCGGGAGATCCGATCGAGTTCTCGTCCCTCGGCGTGAAGAAGCGCAAGGAGCAGATTGCCGCGATGGAGAAGGTCTCGATGGAGCGCGTCTATGCGCTCAGAGACGAGCTTCGCCAGGAGCATCCCGGAAAGAGGTAGGAGATGGCAAAGATCGAGATAGCGGCTGAGGCCGGCATGTGCTTCGGGGTCGCCCGCGCGCTCGACCTGGCCGAGAAGGCAGCCCACGAGGTAGAGGGCCCCGTGAAGACGCTGGGGCCTCTGATCCACAATCCGAAGGTCGTCTCCGAGCTCGAGGCGGAAGGTGTCGGTGTTGCCGAGAGCCCCCGCCAGGCCCAGGGATCGACCCTGATCATCCGTGCCCACGGCGTCGTGCCGGAGGCTGTCGAGGAAGCAAAGGCAGCCGGCGTGCATGTCGTTGATGCGACCTGCCCCTATGTGCAGAAGGTCCACCATCTTGCAGAGCAGCTCTCGCGCGACGGCTACACGGTGCTCGTCCTCGGCGAGCGGGGACATGCTGAGGTGGAAGGCACGCTCGGACATGCTCCTGGCGCACTTGTCGTCAACAGTGCTGCCGATGTCAGGCAGGCTTATGAGAGCATGAAGCTCTCCCGCCGTGTCGGCATCGTCGTCCAGACGACGCAGACAAAGGCCCGCCTCCAGGAGGTCGTCTCCGAGCTCGTGCCGCTTGTCGAGGAGCTCCGTGTCTACAACACGATCTGCGAGGCGACGGAGAGGCGCCAGAAGGCGGCGGCAGAGCTTGCTTCGCGCGCCGATGCGATGGTCGTCATCGGTGGCCGCAACTCGGCAAATACCACGCATCTTGCGGAGATTTGCTCAGATAGGTGTCCGAGAACGTATCATATCGAAGACGTATCTGAGCTCGAAGGCAGCTGGCTCGCCGGTGCTTCCACCATTGGTATCGCCGCTGGAGCTTCGACCCCTCAGAAGCAGATAGATGCCGTGCGCGCAAGGATAGAAGAGCTCGCCGGCAAGTGAGCTAGCGAGGCGCGCAGAGCGCGCTTAAGGAGTGAATATGGGAAAGCCGATCGTCGCTGTCGTAGGGCGCCCGAATGTGGGCAAGTCGACCCTCGTCAACCGCATCGCGATCAAGCGCGATGCAATCGTCCATGAGTCCCGCGGCGTTACGCGCGACCGTTCCTATCATGAGGCGGATTGGTCTGGCCGTGACTTCGTGCTCGTCGATACCGGCGGCATCGAATCCGTGAAGTCGAAGGACGTGTTTGCGCCAGGCATCCGCGAGCAGGCGCTCACGGCCTGCGAAGAGGCCGATGCCATCGTCTTCGTCGTCGACGCCACGACGGGCGTGACAGACGAGGATGAGGAAGTGGCGAAGATCCTGCGCAGGAGCGACAAGCCAGTCTTTCTGGTCTGCAACAAGTGCGACAACCCGGCAAACGAGCCGGACCTCTGGGAATTCTATTCCTTGGGCGTCGGAGAGCCGAGGCCTCTTTCTGCCTCGCACGGCATAGGCACAGGAGATCTCCTCGACGATATCATCGCCGTGTTCCCGAAAGATGACGGGACAGGGACTGAGGAGATTGACGACGGGACGCTCAAGATCGCCCTTATCGGCCGCCCGAATGTCGGCAAGTCCTCCATCACGAACGACCTCATCGGCAAGAAGCGCTCCATCGTCTCCGATGTGGCAGGAACCACCCGCGACGCAATCGATACGGTCATCGAGCGCGAGGGCAGGAAGTACCGTCTCATCGATACGGCCGGCATGCGCAAGCGCAACCTCGTGCATGAGGATGTCGAGTACTACTCCTATGTCCGTGGCCTTCAGGCTATCGACCGTGCCGATGTGGCCCTTCTCGTCGTCGACGCGACGGAAGGCGTGACGGAGCAGGACCAGAAGGTCGCCGAGATGGCAATCGATCGAGGCTGCGCCATCGCTGTCCTTCTCAACAAGTGGGACCTCATGAAGGACGACCATGCAAGGGACGAAGCGCTCCGCACCATCCAGCAGCGCCTTGCCTTCATGCCTTGGGCACCCTACCTCAGGGTCTCTGCCAAGACCGGCCGCTCGATCGACAAGATCTTGGCACTTGCCGACAAGGTGCAGGAAGCCCGCACGATCCATATCCCGACCTCGAAGCTCAACAGCCTCATGGAGCGCCTGCGCGAGACCGGCTATACCGTCGTCCACAAGAACCAGCGCCTCAAGGTCAACTACGTCACCCAGACCGGCTACCAGCCGCCGGTCTTCACCCTGTTCTGCAACAGCCCTGAGCTCGTGAACGACAACTACCGCCGCTTCATCGAGAACCGCCTGCGCGATGAGTTCGAGCTCGAAGGAACGCCGATTCGCCTGAACTTCAGAAGGAAGGAAGCGCAGAAATGATAGATGCCGGAGGATACTGTCTGCTCCTCGTTGCGGCCGTTGTCACCTACTTCGTCTGCGGCATCCCGTTCGGCCTCCTCATCGCTTCGAAGGAGGGTCATATCGACGTGAGGAAGGTCGGGTCGGGCAATATCGGCACGACGAATGTCGCACGTTCGGTCGGAGCCAAGGCAGGAGGGCTCACGCTCCTGCTCGATGCGCTCAAGGGATTCCTTTCGACCTTCATCTGGCAGAAGGTATTCTGCATGGCGGTCTTTGCAGGCAATGCCTCCATGGTGGCGCCGACAGGGGAGTTCGGATGGATGGCATCCATCATCTTCCTTGCTGCCATCTGCGGACATGTCTTTTCGCCCTATCTCCATTTCCATGGAGGCAAGGGCATCGCGGTCGGCTTCGGTGCAGCGCTCGGCTATATTCCGGCAGTCGCTTTGGGACTCCTTGTCGTCTTCGTCGTGTTTGCGGTGCCCTCCCGCTATGTGTCGCTCGGCTCGTCCATGGCAGCCGTGTCGCTTCCGATCTGGGGAGCGGTCTTCGGCTATGCGCCAGCCACGATCTGCCCGCTTGTCATAATCACCGCAATCGTCGTCTGGGCACATCGCGCGAACATCAAGAAGCTCGTCCACGGCGAGGAGCGCAAGTTCTCGTTCCATCATGAGGGCAAGGACTCGAAATGAAGGTCGCGGTCATAGGCCTCGGCTCCTGGGGCACGGCAGCAGCAGGCCTTGTATCGCTCCATGCTGATGAGGTCATGGGCTGGGCACACTCGGAGGCAGTCGCCTCTGGCATCGAGCATGAGCACAGGAACCCGCGCTATCTCACGGGCTATGTGCTGCCGGAGAATGTCCATGCGACGACCGATCTTTCTGCATGCGTGAAGGATGCAGATGCGGCTCTTGTCGTCGTGCCTTCATCGCATCTGGCGCATGTCTCATCCGAGCTTGCCCGCATCATCTCTTCAGAGCTTCCGCTCCTTGTCCTCACGAAGGGCATGGAGGAAGCGACAGGCAGGCTCATGACGGAAGTCGTGGGGAATGCCGTCGGGCATCCGGAGCGCATTGCCTGCCTCTCGGGCCCGAACCACGCCGAAGAGATCTGCCTCGGCAAGGTATCTGCTGCGGTCATCGCCTCTGCCAATCCTGATTGTGCCGACTTCTTCCAGAGGCTCATGGTCTCGCCGAACTTCCGTGCCTATGTATCGGACGATCTTGTCGGCGTCGAAGTGTGCGGTGCCGTCAAGAATGTGATCGCTATCGCCTGCGGCTGCGCCGTCGGGCTCGATGCCGGCGACAATACCCTTGCTGTCCTCATGACACGAGGGCTTGCAGAGATCAGCCGCATCGTGGCAGCGCTCGGCGGAAATCCGCTCACCTGCATGGGTCTTGCCGGCATGGGCGACCTTGTCGCGACCTGCACCTCCGAGCATTCGAGGAACCGGACCTTCGGCGAAGGGTTCGTAGCCGGCGAGAGCCTGGAAGCCTATGAGGCACGCACCCACATGGTCGTCGAGGGTGCCAGAGCTGCAAAGAGCGTCTGGAAGCTCTGTTGTGAAAAGGGTATCGAGGCACCCATAACAGGAGCCGTTCACGCTATCCTGTATGAAGGAACACCAGTAGATGCAGCCATTGCAACCCTTCTGGGGAGAAGTCCCCGTGTGGAGTTCTACGGGCTGTAGCGCAAGAGAATAGGGGCGGCATGCTCGACGAGATCGGAATCGCTCCGTCTATCCTTTCGGCAGATCTGATGGATCTGGGCCATGAGGTGAAGACGGTGGCTGGGGCTCGCTATATCCATTTCGATGTGATGGATGGCTCCTTCGTGCCTGAAATCTCCTATGGACATCCGGTTCTGAGAGCCCTCAAGAAGACGACGGATATCCCGGTCGATGTCCACCTCATGATCTCGAACCCCGATGAGGAGGTTGCCTCCTATCTCGAGGCAGGCGCCGACATGGTCTCATTCCATGTGGAGTGCGCAAAGCATGCGCAGCGCATTGTCGATGAGATCCACGCCGCAGGAAAGCTCGCAGGCATCGCCCTCAATCCGGGCACCTCTGCCTATGCGCTCGATGCGCTTCTGGCGACCGTCGATATGGTGCTCGTGATGTCGGTGAACCCAGGATATGGCGGGCAGAAGTTCATCCCTGAGACACCCGAGAAGATCCGTACCATCCTGCGTCTTGCCGAAGCCCATGGCGCACATCCTCTGATCGAGGTCGACGGCGGCATCTCGAAAGAGACTGCAGGGCTGGTCGCTTCTGCAGGCGCACGTCTGCTCGTGGCCGGGTCTGCCGTCTTCAAGGCAGAGGACCGCCACAAGGCAATGGCAGAGATTGCCCAGGCTGCGCAAGCCGGGCTTGGCAGGAAAGCGTAAAGCGGCGTATACCCATGGATTCATACGTATATCTAGACTATGCAGCCTCGGCACCGATGGTGCCTGAGGCAAAGGCGGCAGAGGCTGCCTATGCAGAAGCACCTTATGCGGGTGCCAACCCCAACTCGCTCCATACGCTCGGACGCGAGGCGGCCATGGCTCTCGAAGGGGCCAGGCGCGAGATTGCAAAGGCGCTTGGCGGCGGCTTCCGCCCCGGCGAGA
>Ga0256406_1000118_pt1 | contig 150744 bp, 126 predicted proteins | sample RumenRJG_03DNA_FD_185986 | JGI IMG/M metagenome (GOLD analysis project Ga0256406, IMG submission 185986) | Bovine rumen microbial communities from Lethbridge, Alberta, Canada - RJG_03 | ecosystem: Host-associated > Mammals > Digestive system > Stomach > Rumen | place: Canada: Alberta... | reverse complement strand
GCTGCATGGCCCCTGTCAGTATCAGTTTTTCGTAATAATCCACGATCTGCTCGTACACAGGCCGCGGATCCCGATAATCCACAAACGCCATAGGCCTCACTCCTGTCGAATCACTGCTCAGTTTTGCGATTAACTGTTCTATTACAGATATTACACATGGTACACAGTTCTGTCAATGCAAATGACGTTTCACTCTGATCTTACTTGTCATAGCAGCCCAGAATACAGATGCCTCCACCCGCAACACGCTCTCGCTCGTCCTCGACGCAACGGTGCTAAGCTCATCCTTCGGCTTTGCCTCGGATTTACGCGAGCAGTGAGCCGCATCCGTACACGCGAAGCGTGATACGGTGAGGCGAACGTCGCGATAACGTGATAAAACTGCGAAGCGAGTTTTATCACGTCAGCATAAGCACCGGCGTCTGCGGATGGCTGCGGGTCGGAAGCATCTGTATCTCTGGGCAATTGCCGTAATATCATCAAATGATATAGGTGTCATAAGTATGATAACCGGATCGCTACGCGCTACGCGCTCTCGCGATCCTCCCTCAGCTCGGGCTCTCATGTGGCTTCGCCCCACTACGCCCTCGCTGAGTGGGCGTGTCAATAAGTCATTCACCCACTTTTGCACAAGTGCAACGTGGGTGATGACTTTTGACACTGTTATCATCAAATAATGTTGTGTGAACAAAAAAAGATCGGACCCTGATATGAATCAGAATCCGATCTACAATCATTATTCTTCTTCCGGAACTTCCAGCCCGAGCTCATCGAGCTGCTTCTGCTCTACGCGGCTGGGGGCCTCTGTCATGAGATCCGATGCATCCTTCACCTTCGGGAAGGCAATGACGTCACGGATCGTGTCCGCCTCAGCCATCAGCATGACCAGACGGTCAAGTCCGTACGCCAGTCCTGCGTGCGGCGGTACGCCGTATTTGAATGCGGTCAGCAGGAACTTGAACTGCGACCACGCACGCTCCTTCGTAAAGCCGAGAACCTCGAACATTTTTTCCTGGATATCATCCTGATGGATACGGACAGATCCTCCGCCGATCTCGTTGCCGTTCAGCGTGATATCATACGCCTTGGCGCGTACGGAACCCGGATCGGAATCGATGCGGTCCCAGTCCTCTTCCATCGGCATCGTGAACGGATGATGCATCGCCAGGAAGCGGTTCTCCTCATCAGACCACTCGAGAAGCGGGAACTCAACGATCCACAGGAAATTGAAATCATCCTTGCGAACCAGATGCAGCTCATCGCGGAAATGCAGACGAAGCTGTCCGAGAACGTTCCATACGATCTTGTTGCGGTCTGCTGCAAAGAGAAGCAGATCGCCCTTCTCGCCGCCCATGGCTTTGATCAGTGCAGCTTCCTGCTCATCGGTGGTGAATTTGGAGAAGGAGGATTTAACGCTGCCGTCTGTCTTCAGCTGAATGTAGGCGAGTCCGCCGGCGCCCATGCCTTTGGCCATCTCAACCAGTTTGTCGATCTGCTTGCGGCCCATGTCGCCCTGGCCTTTGACATTGATACCACGGACGGAACCGTCCTTCTTAGCCAGCGCATTCTGGAATACGGCAAAGTCACAGCCACGCGCAATATCCGATACATCGATGAGTTCCATGCCGAAACGTACATCCGGTTTATCGGAGCCGAACCGGTTCATTGCCTCGATCCACGTCATACGCGGAATCGGCGTCTTCACATCTACATTCAGCGTCTTCTTGAACAGATATTTCAGATAGCGCTCATTGATGTCGATGACATCATCCACATCGACGAAAGAGAGCTCCATATCGATCTGCGTGAATTCCGGCTGACGGTCTGCACGAAGATCCTCATCACGGAAGCATCTGGCCAGCTGGATATAACGGTCGTAGCCGGAGCACATGAGCAGCTGCTTAAAGAGCTGCGGTGACTGCGGCAGTGCATAGAAGCTGCCCGGATGAATACGGCTCGGTACCAGATAGTCACGAGCGCCCTCCGGCGTAGACTTGCCGAGCATCGGAGTCTCGATCTCCATGAATCCTTCGTTGTGGAAGAACTCTCTCGTATAATAGGCAACATCCGAACGCAGCTTCATATTGCGCTGCAGGTCCGGACGGCGGAGATCCAGATAGCGGTACTGCAGACGGATCTCGTCTTTTGTCTTGGAATTCTCTTCAATCTGGAACGGCGGCGTCTCTGATTCGGAAAGGATACGAAGGTAGCTGACCTGAACCTCCATCGTGCCAGTCTTCAGTTTCTCATTGACAGCACCGGCTCTCTTCTGCACAGTTCCCTTTACAGCGATGACGTACTCGGAACGGAGTTTCGTCGCCTTATCATACGTCTCCTGATCTGTCGAAGCGGAATCAAAGATCAGCTGCATGATACCGGAACGATCCCTCAGGTCGACAAAAATAATGCCGCCCTTATTTCTGTTCTTCTGCACCCAGCCCATCAGTGTGACCTCACTGCCGATCATATCCTCGGTTACTTCAGCCACACGGCATGTGCGGTGCATTCCCTTCATACTCTCTGCCATGTCTCAGTTCTCCTTTTATTTACTACACTGTAAAAATCTGTTGCATGCCAGAAACAGCCTGCACACACAGAGGATGTATAAGACCGACTGCGTTTTGATTAATACAGTTGTTAACAAAATGATGAAGTCCAGACGAGGAAGCACACAATGCGCAACTACTCATGGGCTTACTCAGTTAACTCATCCAGATATTTACGTGCTGCACTTTCATAGTGAAAGAGGACTTCCAGACCGCGACCTCCGCAGACGCCGGTGCTTATGCAAGTCCGAGGCAACGCCGAAGGACGCGCTTAGCACCGCTGCGTCGAGGACAAGCGAGAGCGCGTCGCGGTTGGAAGTCTCTTTCACGACATTAGTTCGCGTAAACATCCTCAATCTCTGTATAGCCCTCAGCCGTCAGCTGATCCTTCTGGAAGCGGCGGTTCTTTTTCGCCATCAGCACATTCACGGTATGGCCGGCCTTGCGCTCAGCCATGGCCTTTGCCTCTGTCGCGAGGATCTGCTCACTGCTGCACTTTTTATCGATCAGATACGCCTTCTTCACGACACTTCCGGGCACCTGGAATCCGGAATCCAGAAGCAGCATGACGATGCGTTCAAAGCCGATGGAGAAACCGACAGCCGGTACCGGCTGCCCGATGAACTTTCCAACCATCTCGTCATAGCGTCCGCCGCCGCCCACCGAACTTCCGAACTCATCCATGGAGATCTCAAAGATGGGTCCCGTGTAATATGACATACCGCGGACAAGCGTCGGATCAAAAGCCATGTGGAAATCAGCCTGCTTAGCTGCCTCTGTGCTGTTGATGATCGAGATCAGATCATCCGCATACTTCGGATCCAGATAGCCTTCCAGTTTTTCACGGAGTATCTTCACGCCCTCCACATCCGGCGTAGTCTGGCGGAAGAGTTCCATATACCTGTCAGCGCTTTCCTGTGAGAAGCCCGCCTCCACAAGTTCTTTTTCCACGCCTTCCTCGCCGATCTTATCCATCTTGTCAAGGATAATGAACACTTCATCATAAGATGATTCCGGGAAACCGCAGTAAGCCGCCATTGCTTTCAGAATACGGCGGTCATTGATGCGGATGGTGAAATTCTTAAATCCGATCTTCCCAAGCACTGTCGTCGTCGCGAGAATGAGTTCGATCTCCGCGATGTGAGACGCCTCTCCGAGAATATCGATATCGCACTGCATGAACTGACGGAAACGTCCCTTCTGCGGACGGTCCGCACGCCATACCGGACCCATCTGCAGTGCCTTGAAGGGCGAAGGCAGATCATTGGCGTTATTCGCATAAAAACGCGAAAGAGGAAGCGTGAGATCATAGCGGAGACCGCTGTCCGTGAGATCGTTCTCGCTCTTCGCCTCAGCCAGCTTCAGCTTCTCGCCTCTCTTCATGATCTTGAAGATGAGTTTTTCGTTCTCACCGCCCTGCTTGCTGTTCAGATTCTCGATATGCTCCACACAGGGTGTTTCGATCTGTGTAAAACCAAACTCCGTGTAGGTTTCGCGGATCTGCTGCATCACATAATTGCGGATCTCCATCTCCCGCGGGAGAATATCCTTCATACCGGTCACAGGTTTTTTCGTTAAATTCATAATTCTTTCCAGACTCCTTTTACCTCGGGCCGCACCTCCGGGATCCGGATCGATCCGTTCGGTCCTCTGTGAATCACGCGCTCAAACGCGAGAAAAACCCGGATATCATATTTTTCCACCTCATCGACCATCATCGCAACCGCTTCTTCCGGCGTAAACGCCTTGCGGTACTGCCGGTCCTGAGTCAATGCACAGAATACATCACACACCCGGAGAATGCAAGCGCCGAGCGGAATCTCACCGTCAGACAGATTGTCCGGATAACCGCTGCCGTCCTTGTTCTCATGATGCCAGTGCACCGAATCACAGATCCACTTGTCATATCCTTTTTTCTTCAGTTCTTCACTGCCGATCACCGGATGTCTGCGGATGGAGTTCATCTCCTCGACCACGAGCATGTTGTCTGATTGTTTGTCGCCGGATAGAATAACCTTGCCGATGTCGTGAAAAAATCCGGCGATGATCATATCATGTGCCCAGTCGTCCGGCAGCCCCATCTCCAGTGAAACCTCATAGGCGAGACTGCTGACCTGCTTTCCGTGCTCGAGCTGTTCGGACATCGAAGGGCTGAGCAGATGTTTTCTGTTCACATAGGGATGCGGGATGATCGGCTCGTACTGTTCATCAAACCTGAACTCCGTCTGCTTCGACCCGTCAGGTTCTTCTGTATCTTCCTTCTTCATATCTGTCTCTGTCGCAGAAGATGCCTCGTGTATCCTGTCCGGTATGCTCTTCTCCTCCTGAAGAAGCGCCTGATCTGTCTGCCATAGAGAAGGATCTGCTGCGAGTACAGCTGACGCCTCGGCGATATCCCTGTTCAGCGGCCTGCCGGATCTGCTCTTCTTCCGGTCCTTATTTCTGCTGTTTTTGTCTTTCTTATTCTTAGCCACCTGTGTTACCCGTTTCTATGCGACGGGATCAGTTTTCCCCGTCCTGTACGCTGCGGTCATGTGTTTTCCCCTGACGGCGAATCTTCGTCGGATGCAGTCAGATATTTTTCCATGCCCGCACGTTTTCTTTCTGTCATTTCATCAATTCTTTCGATATAGTTATCGAGATCTTTGACGTTCTCTGCGCGCTCGATTCTCGCTCCCCCGTCAAAAACAAATTTGGTGGAAGCTCCGCTGCCGCAGGCGAGGATCGTCTGCTGCTCTTCCATGATCAGCACATTATATATGCATGCTTTTCCGGCGGCAGCATAACCGACGTTCTCGAAATTGCCGGCGATATTTTTCTGCCGGTAAAGGTAATACGGCGTCATAGAGAGCTCAGAAGCCGTCTGTGATGTCATATGCATGATCGCGGGTGAGCTGGCAAAGGACATCGGCTCCCAGGTGTCCCTGTACAGATTCAGACGCGCTGCTCTCTTGAGCGCAAGCGAGTGAACCGTGAGGCTTTCCGGCGCAAGCTCTGCGATGCCATCCAGTGTCTGCCGGATCTCTTCTTCACCCTCTCCCGGCAGCCCGACGATCATATCCATATTGATATTGTCAAATCCCGCCGCCCGGGCTCTGTGAAAAGCATCCACGGTCTGATCCACCGTGTGCTCCCGTCCGATCAGATCCAGCGTTTTCTGCACCATAGTCTGCGGATTAATGGAAATTCTCGTGACCGGATACCGGCGAAGAACGGAGAGAATATCATCTGAGAGTGTATCGGGCCTTCCCGCTTCCACGGTAAATTCCAGTACACGGGACAGATCAAATTCTCTGCATATCACGCCGAGCAGTTCGTCAAGCTGTTCCGGCGGAACGGATGTGGGCGTGCCCCCGCCGATGTAAACGGTATCCAGGCAATACCCCAGTTCCCGCATGGAACGGCTCACAAAGCGGAGTTCTCTGTAAAGCGCCTGAAAATACGGCTTCATGCGGTCCCGGAATGCATCGAGGCGATGCGATCCGAAGGTACAGTAAAGGCAGATGGACGGGCAGAATGGCACATCCACATACAGACTGTAGCCCCTCTTTCCGTCCGGTGATCCCTTTACCGTGTGACAGCGCGCCAGGATCTGCCGCTCACGTCTCACCGTATCAATGGCCAGCGATATTTTTTCATCACTGACAAAAAAACAGGTACGCAGATGATCGCGGATTTCCTCTTCGCTTTTTCCCTCTTCCGCCAGTTCCATGACGATCTTCGTCGGACGGATGCCCGTGAGATCTCCCCACGGAAGTTTCTTTTCTGTTCTCTCAGAGAGCACGCGGTAGACAAGGCTTTTCACCTCGTTCTTTGTCTGCCGTCTGTCCTTCCAGTCCGTGACCGGCGCTTCGCCGCCGAATGTCTCTCCGTTTTTTGTCGTACATGAAAAACAGACTCTTTCGTCCGTGTAAACGGCCGAGAAGTCCGCATCATGATCACCTGCAGGTTTTTCCTCTCCCGCGTACCAGATGTCAGCCTCCGAGAAAGGATAAAATGCCTGAATCAGGTGAAATACATCATATTCATAAATCCTGCGGCTGAACTGCAGGGTAAAGGAAGCCACGGTCCCGTTCCCTCCTGAAATCACATACCTTATGCACCGTAAGCAAGCGGATTATATCTCTTCTCCCTTGCGATCGTCGTCGTATATTCATGTCCCGGATATACATCGGTATCCTCCGGGAGTTCCCTCAGAAGTCTGTGCACGCTCTCCGTCATCTGCCTGCCGCTGCCCGTGGGAAAGTCCGTCCTGCCGTAGGACTCGCAGAACAGTGTATCCCCGCTGAAGAGTGCATGTTCCTCCGGAAAATAATAGCAGGCGCCGCCGATGGTATGGCCGGGCGTGTGAAGAACACGGATGGTAAATCCCGCAAGGTGAAGTATGTCACCGTCTTTCACGTACTGATCAGCCTTCAGTGTGGCTGACACGCCGTGCATCGGCGAAGTATTGGCCTCCGGATCGTCCAGAACAGCCTGCTCTTTCTCTTCGCAGATGACGGGGATCTGTCTGCCGTCTCCGGTCTGATACGCTGCGCGTACTTCCGCCGCTGCGCCGAAATGATCATAATGGCCGTGCGTAAGAAGAATCGCCTCCGGAATGCCCTGCATCGCCGCAACCTTTTCCTTAATCCTGTCGGCCGAAGCCGCCGGATCGATGATGATCAGATGACGGGTTTCCGTATTCTGCACAAAATATACATTTGTAGAGATCATTCCGAGTATCAGGCTCTCTATCCGCATCTGTGCCATGACGTACTCCTTTTCTTCCGCAGATATCATCCGTCTCTGTGCATCAGCCTCTGGCTCTCTCCACATCTATAACACTGGGCACCTGTTTCACTTTCGCCACAAGTTCCATCAGCTCTTCCTTGCTCTTCACGCTGAATGTCATATCCACGGTCGCCGTGTCATCCTTCCGGCTCGTGCGGACGTTTACGGCAGAAATACTGATGCCGCGTTCCGTGAGAATCTTTGAGAGGTCAACCAGCAGTCCCACACGGTTATTTGCATAGACGGAAATGCCCACAGGATAGCGCTCGTCGCTGGACGTATCCGGCGCCCATTCCGCTTCGATCAGTCTTTCTCTCTCGCTTTCCGGGAGATTCATGATGTTGATGCAGTCCGTGCGGTGAATGGTGATTCCCCTGCCGCGCGTCACGAAGCCGACGATCTCATCGCCCGGTATAGGACTGCAGCAGTGAGAAAAATGAACGGCGACATCATGGATACCGCGAACGGTGATGCCGCCCTTTTTCGACACCTGTTTCACAGTCGCGTTTTCGCCCGGCGCCGTCACCTCGGCGATCACGTCTTCATCCGTCATGGATGCCTTCCGGTCTTCCTCATAACACTCAACCAGTTTATTGAAGACCTGGCCTTCCTTCAGACCGCCGTGGCCGATGGCCGCAAGCACGGAATCCCAGTCCTGAAAACCATACTTCTGCATGATCTTCTTCTGGTACTCCGGTTTTACGACATCTGAAGAATTATAGCCTTTGTTTTTAATATAAGTGGCCAGAAGCTCATGGCCACGGAGGATATTATCCTCCTTCTTCTCCATGCGGAACCAGCGGTTAATCCTGTTCTTCGCCTGCGTACTCTTTACGACCTTGAGCCAGTCGCGGCTCGGGCCCTTCGAATTCTGCGAAGTAATGATCTCCACGCGGTCTCCGTTGTGAAGAACCGTCTCGATCGGGACGAGTTTTCCGTTCACACGCGCGCCCACCATACGGTTTCCGACCGCAGAATGAACGGCATAGGCGAAATCGATCGTACAGGAACCTGCGGGCAGTGTCTTGACATCGCCCTTCGGTGAAAAGACGTAGACATTCTCGTTGAACAGGTTCAGATCGCTCTTCAGAAGGCTCATGAACTCCTTGTTGTCGCTCATGTCCTGCTGCCACTCAAGGATCTGTCGCAGCCAGTTCAGCTTCTCCTCTTCCTGCTCCGGTCCCGGCTTCTTGCCATCCGAAGCCTCTTTGTATTTCCAGTGCGCCGCGATACCATATTCCGCCACGCGGTGCATCTCAAATGTGCGGATCTGGATCTCAAAGGGCCGGCCCTTGGGCCCGATCAGCGTCGTGTGAAGCGACTGATACATGTTCTGCTTCGGCATCGCGATGTAATCCTTGAACCGTCCCGGGATCGGGGTATACATCTCGTGAATGATACCGAGTGCGGCATAGCAGTCCTTCACCGATTCCACAATGATCCGGACGGCAAACAGATCGTAGATCTGATCGAGCGTCTTATGCTGGTTCACCATCTTCTTGTAGATGCTGAAAAAATGCTTCGCCCGGCCATAGACCTCAGCCTCGATGCCGGCATCATCCAGTTTCTTCTTCACTTCGATGACGATCTGATTCACGAACTCTTCGCGCTCCGACCGTTTCTCGTTGATCTGCGAAGCCAGCTGATGATAAGCCTCCGGTTCAAGGTATTTCAGGCTCAGATCATCCAGTTCGTTTTTTACCTTGGAAATACCGAGCCTCTGGGCGATCGGCGAGTAGATCTCAATGGTCTCACGGGATTTCTCGATCTGTTTCTCCGACGTCATGTACTGGAGCGTCCGCATATTGTGCAGACGGTCAGCCAGCTTGACCATGATGACACGGATATCCTTCGCCATGGCGAGAAACATCTTGCGGAGATTTTCCGCCTGTTCCTCAATTTTGTCCGAGGCGTAGGACAGCTGGCCGAGCTTGGTGACACCGTCGACGATTTCCGCAACTTCTTCGCCGAATTCCTGCTCGATCTGCTCCTTCGTCATGATCGTGTCCTCAACCACGTCATGAAGCAGACCGGATACGATGGATTCCTTGTCCAGCTCAAGCTCTGCCAGAATAATTCCGACACAGAGCGGATGAATGATGTAGGGCTCACCGGATTTGCGTTTCTGTCCCTCGTGTGCCTTCGACGCGATTTCGTAGGCCTTCCGGATCATGGAAATGTCGTCCGACGGATGATATTTCCGCACATCAGTGATCAGCTCCTGATAAAGATCCTCGGGAGACGAAAAATCATCCATCTTCTTGATGCGCGCATCTACGGCATCAACTTCTTCTTTCAGTTTTTCGTCTTTCATCGCAAGATCTTCACTCATACGCTGTTCTCTCCGTTCGTCTGGTCTTCCTTCGCACGTATGCCTCAAACATCTCTGCCCCTGATCACCTGCTCCGGGCCCGCATACAGTCTCTTACACGCTCCGCGTGCGCAGATCCTGTCTGCGATTCGAAGCACTGACAGAAAATGTCAGGCACCGGGATATTTGATCACGGATCCGATATCATATCTGGACAGTCTCTCACGGCCCTTGAGCCCCTCGAGCTCCATAACAAAGATCATTTTCACAACCTCGCCGCCGAGTCTCTCCACAAGTTTAGCCGCTGCCTCAATGGTGCCGCCTGTCGCGATCAAGTCATCAACAAGGACAACCTTCTGACCGGGCTTGATGGAATCCTTATGAATCTCAACAGTCGCTGTGCCGTACTCCAGATCATAGGTCTCGGATATCGTCTCGCGGGGCAGTTTGCCTTTCTTTCTGACAAGTACAAAAGGTTTGTGCAGATTATAAGCGATCGGCATACCGAAGATAAATCCTCTGGATTCCGTGCCGACGATCACATCGAAATCGACACCGTCAAGCAGTGCCTGCAGCTGATCGATGGCGAGATGAAGTCCGTCCGCATCATCCAGAATACTGGTGATATCGCGGAACATAATGCCTTTTTTCGGATAGTCCGGAATGGTTGTTACATAATCTTTGAGTTCTTTCATGATTTTCAGTTCGTCCTTTCTGACTGCGGAAAGCATATACTCCATGCGTGTTTTCGCGCATTCTCAATTTGATAAGTATAGCATCACGGTTCCACTTTATCAATGTGCTCGAATATCCGAAATCCAGAATACAGAATACAGATGACACCACCCGCAACACGCTCCCGCTCGTCCTCGACGCAGCGGTGGTAAGCTCGTCCATCGCTACGCTCGTACTCGCCAACCACCGGCGTCTGCGGATGGTTGCGGGTTGGTGTCATCTGTATTGCTGGATACTTGTGCTTCTATGAATGTCGGACCGTGTTCCGTCAGCGATAGCTGCGAATACAGAACTGCAGCGTCTGTGTCCCACGGAATTCATTGAGCTGCACTTCGTACAGAACAGATACCGGTCCCTCCGAAGTGCGGCGGAAAAATGCCTGTACGTCCTCCGGCTGTCCGAAATATATACCCTGTACCGTCCGACCTGACCTGTCATCTGGATCTGTCATATCCACCCGGCAGGCATTTCCCCTGCGGCCGAGGATTCTCGCTCCGGACAGCCGCACGCCGCTCCTCGCGAACAGGGCTTTGGGATTGCCGGTCCCCGTCGGCCACAGGCACTGTATATCCGCATACCGTTTTTTTGTCATATAGGTGAGAGGCATGACGGCATCAAAGCGAATGACCCGCTTCATGTCGTCATCCGTCAGCCTGCAGTTGTCATTCAGCCTCCTGCGGAATGCCTCCAGATTTTCAGGTCTCAGCGTAATGCCCGCAGCCATCGGGTGCCCGCCGTAAGCTGTCAGCAGATCATCGCAGCGGACAAGTTCCTCATACATACTGTATGCTTCGATCGACCGTCCCGATCCCCGGATCATTCCGTCGACCTCAGCGACAACAAAAGTCGGACGATTGAAGCGTTCCTTTACTTTTCCCGCAATGATGCCGACAACGCTGACGTGACTGTCCTTCAGCAAAATCACGAGCACGCGGTCATTTTTCATGGACGTCGTATTGACCTGCTCTATGGCTTCTTCCGTGCCTCTGTCCGTCATCGCCTGCCGCTCGTGATTGAGTGCGATCAGTTCCCCCGCTTCCGTCGAGGCCTCAGTCCCGGAATCCGTCAGGAGCAGATGAAGAGCTCGTCCCGCCGTATCCAGTCTGCCGCTCGCGTTCAGACAGGGGCCGATGACAAAGCCGATGTGATATACGTCTATCTGTTCCTGCACAAGATTATTCTGCACGATCAGTTCCCTGAGGCCGGGGCTGCACGTGCGCCGGATCTGTTTCAGTCCCTCCCGCACGATGATCCGGTTTTCCCCTGTCAGATCCATGACGTCGCCGACTGTGGCGATAGCCGCATATGACAGAAAGCTCTCAGCTCTTTTTTCCGCATCGGGCAGTCCCGCCGCGCGGTACAGGGCAAGAGCAAATTTCCACGCGACACCGGCGCCGCAGAGGCCGCTGTACGGGGAAGTATCATCCGCGCGGTGCGGATTGACAACTGCCGCCGCTGGCGGAAGGATTTCTTTTTTCTCACCATCTGCCTCATCAAAGGGAACCTGATGGTGATCCGTGACCACCGTAGTTAAACCGAGCTCGTTGCCGAGTGCGATCTGCTCCCGGGCAGCGATGCCGTTGTCGCATGTCACAAGGAGACTCACCCAGTCATCCGCCGCTTCTCTGATCAGCCGCTCATTCAGCCCGTAGCCGTCTTTCACGCGATGCGGAATTCGCCAGTCAGCATCGCCGCCGACATCGCCGATCGCATGAATCAGAATATACGTACTCATGATGCCGTCAATGTCATAGTCCCCGATAACGCGGATTTTCTTCTTATCACGCACAAAGGACAGAACCGTTTGCACTGCCCTGTCCATGTCTTTCATCTGCATGGGATCACTGATATCACTGAGCTGCCCATGCAGAAACATATCGATTTTGTATTCCGCTTCTGTTTTCCCGTCTGATCTTTTCTTCAGCCAGTCATTTTTGTCAAACACCTGCCTGTTGCGCATCAGGCGGATAGCCAGCGGATCCAGGCCGAATTTCCTGCCCAGTTCTTCAAACGGTGCGCCATAACACCGCTGTATCCATGTCTCTTCCATTCAGGAGGTCCTTTCTGTCATCCATTGATATCTCCTATACTATACACCATAATGCGCCGCTTCCATGCCACATTTATCCGGTCTCATTTATTCCCGGTTCTGGTTTACCCTGTCTGATTTCTCCCCGTTCTTCTTCCATTTTCTTCTGAGGTGTATCAGCATCAGAATCATTACCGATACTGCCGCTGCCACAGCCAGTGCGCCCGGATTCAGCAGGTAATACCAGAAACGCTTCCGGACATAAAACGTCTCAACCTCCTTCTCCGTCTCATTTCCCGCCTCATCCTCTGCAGTTACACGCAGCGCATGCGCCTTCGGCTCTCCATCGCCTTCAACCTGAACAGAACAGCTTTTTCCCTGCTTCTCTGTTTCTTCCAGTGCTTTCTCATCCCAGGCTGCTGCCGGCGTGTGCTGATCATCCAGATAGATCTCCAGCGATGTCAGTTTCAGATTGTCCTCTGCCAGAACAGTAATATTCTTCGTCCGTCCATCGTAGACAGCATTTTCTTCGAGATCCTGAATCTCCACTGCGGGCGGGGTGCTGTCCACGCCAAAGTTCAGCGTATTTTCCGCCTTTTCTCCGCTGGAGAACTCACTGCCGTCCGTATCGCGGCAGGTAAAAACCAGACGATAGACGCCGTCCTGTGCAAAGTTTTCTGCCGGAACTGTAATCGTCTTCTCATTCAGGTCCTCTGAAGAATCTTCTGACACACAGAAATAGTCAGCATCCTCTTCCAGCGGGATCTCACGTGTATTCCTGTAGAGTCTCACGCTCTCAAGGTCAAACGGAAGTGCGTTTCCAACGGTCACCTTCACATCCGACGCTTCCGTCACATAATGTCTGTTCATCGCCGCCGTCCCGGAATGCATCGTGAACGTCCATGATATCCCGTTTTCTTTCCGTTCTGCAATATCTCCGTCATTCTTCCAATCCTCTTCTGCGGCCTGTGCATTCTCAGTAATGTTCTCCGGAGATGCTGAACTGACCGTCTCTTCAGATGACCCGCTTTCACCCGGCAGATCATTCAGTGCTTTTCGGGGATTCTCCCTGTCAATAACAAAAATCAGCGGCAGACCCGGATTCCCAGTGTCTATTTCAGTTCCCTGCGCATCTTCGTCAGTGCCGCTCGGTGGACTGACTTTTTCAGTATCAAAATAACGCACCGTATATACGGCGTCCTTCCAGAAACAGATACGGACGGAAAAGCAGGATACCGCATCATTTTTTCCGTCCGTATCTTCCTTCCAGCTGCCCAGATGGTACGCATTCTGCACTTCATTGCCCTCACGGTCAGTGACCCGGATACGAAGCCCGTCTTTAATCTGATCCAGTGTCTTCTCTCCCCGGTAGGAAAACACAGCCCACACAGTTCTGTCGTAACCGGCCACGCCCTCTGTAATGCACAGCGGCTCTGTATCTTCATCAAAATACAGGGAAATCTTCTCGCTGTCTGATGCCGCTGTCTCATCAGCCATCTGGCCATTCGCAGCACACGGCACAGACATCCCCTGCAGTAAAAACATGAGGCCCAGAATACAGACCAGACTTCTGAGAAGTCCATTATATTTTCGTTTCTTCCCGGAGCTGACGGGAGAAGCAAGATCCTGCGTTCCGCCCTCTCCCGTCCAGACAGTACCGGACATGTCTTCTGGACTGTTTTCCCGGTTTCCGGTCTGTCTGCGGCTCACAGCATACAGGACAGCAAAAACTCCTGCCGCCATTGCCGATGCGGCCGCACCGATAAAAAACACCTCCATAGCAAGCTCAGCTATTTCCATCCCACGAATCCCCCCGCTCTCGCATCTTCTCAGAACTGAAGTATAAAATGATCAGCATCTGCAGCCACATCATTCCGGCAGCACACAGATCACACAGGTCAGCATCATCACTTATCAGGAATCTCCATCACCGGCAGACTGATGTCCGGAACAGGACTGATCTTCGATCGCACGCAGTTCGGTTACCGTCACACCATCCGCCTGAAACTGATTCCCGTAAACCTCTCCCGCCTCCGCAACAATATCTGCAAGCTGTACTGCCGCTGCATATCCATCTGTACGGCCGGCTTCATAGGCCGCAAGCTCTGCCAGATTTTCCGCAAATCTCAGATACGCACCATCTGCCGGTCTGTCTCCCACATCCGATGCCACATAGCGGTAAAAAGCGCACGCTCCTCTGTAGGCTTCCGCCGCATCCTTCCAGGTCAGTTCACTTCTGGTTTCTGAAATATTGTCAGTTTCTGAAATACTACTGCTTTCTGAAATATTATTGCTTTCGCTGTCATCCGTCTGAGATGTAGGATCTCCACATGCCCTTTCAAACCAGTCCGCGGCATCGCACGCGCGCTCCCGCTGATCCTCTTCATCACAGGTACTGCAGTACCAGTACAGCCTTCCGATTTCAAAAGCGATTTCCGCGCCGCTTTCACGGCCAATTGCTTCCATCCGGTCCACTTCATCTTCAGATAATTTTCCGTCTTCTCCACACACATGGATCATCCCGAGCCGGATATCATCTCGGTCTTCACAGCCTGGGAGCTTTACAGCCTGGTTCAGTAAATCCAGCCTTTTGGACGTATCTGAACACTCGCCCGCTCTCCTGATCAGTTCCCCGCACCGGATTTCTGCGAGTTCCGTCACGTGCCGGCGTGATAAAAGACCCGCCACTGCCAGGGCCCCGCTGATGGCAAGGGACACCCTCATAGCTCTGTGCCAGAAAATCACAGGTGAAGGAGAAGTGTTTATCGATGAAGTTTTCCTGATATGTATTAAATTATTGTTTAAAGAGATTTTTCTGATATGAGACAGCGCATTGGTGGAAAGAACCTGTCCTGTATGAAATGATGTGCTCCTGGAGCGAAGGTCTCTGATTAATTCATCTACAGAATTATAGCGATCATCCGGATCTTCGCTGAGACAGCGTCCGATAATACCGGACAGACGGCCTTCCCCGTGTCCATATTCCGGCTCTCCGCCGCGGCACATGCTCTGCATCAGTGCACCCAGACTGTAGATATCTGCCCGCTGATCGGGACATTTTTCCGCGTGATAGAGTTCCGGAGCCGCATAACCGGGTGTTCCGATCCTGCGCATCTCCCCTGCATCGGGCGGTGATTTCCTGCAGTATACACTGCCGAAATCAATCAGCGTGATACCGCCGTCATTTCTCATCATGACATTGGAGGGCTTCAGATCACGATAAACCATCCCCTTTGCATGCATTTTTCTCAGAATACGGCATATAGACATAATCACCGGTATCATATGTTCTTCTGACATCAGACCGTTTTCTCTGAGATACCGGTCCATGGACATTCCGCTCACGTAATCAAGCACAAGTACCGGAAGCCCGTCAACAGAGAAGGCATCTCTGAGTCGGGGAATATCACGCATATGAAGACTGCGCAGGACGTATTTCTCCACAGAAAAACTGCTCCGTACCATGGCGTCATTCCCGGCGTCAGGCCGTGCTGCCTTCAGCGCGCGGATTTTCCGGGTATTGCCCTGACCAGCGAGCCAGACATCGCTGACACCGCCGCTGCCTGTTTTCGCGAGAATCCTGTATGAATATCTGCCTTTTAGAACCATCCCGGTCTTAAGCATAACTCACCGACCTTTCGCTGATATCCCGGAAGCGACTCATCCTGCGAAAGAATCTTCCTGAAATCGTCCGGTCTGAAATTGAAGTATGGATCTGCGGAATTGTGTGAAATTGCGGTAAACCGGCGGAAATGAATGGAAAACAGCGGAATACCCTGTGGATTTTTTTATTCGGAAATGTATACTGATACTATAGTTCTATCACGTTCTCATGTCAAGTCCGGTATCCCAGCCGGCAAATGCTTTAAAGCCAGAACCGGTTCTCCTGCCCGCATCAGTCCGACTTCTTCGGACTGTCGCGGCGCCCGCCTCACCTCATCAGATGCTTCTGCATCTGTGAGGATGAGGCTCACTGCTCACGTAAAAAGAAACTGCCCCGCTGCCAGAACTGGCAGCGGGGCAGAATCAGAATTCTGACTCAGGTTGTACCTTTTTTTCTTGAACCTTTCTTCGGTTTCGTACTCTGCAGTTTGTCTCTGTCTTTCTTCACATACTTTCCGGAGCCCTCGCCGTTATTCTCACCGGAAGCGGCAGCACTGTCGGATTTCGATGTCTGAGACGCAGCAGCTGCTTTGCCGGCATTGCCGGCGGTCTGTGCAGCGATTTCCCGAATATCTTCTTTTCCGTTCTTCGTCTTCATGACATACCAGAGCGGGCCGGTGATAAATACGGATGAGAAGCATCCTGCCACGAGACCTACGATAATCGGAAGAGAGAACTCTCTCACACTCGGAACGCCCATGACGTACAGGCAGACGATCGTGATCAGGGTTGTGATATTCGAGTTCAGCGAACGGGTCAGTGTCTGCGTAATGGAGGCATCGACGATTGTCCGGTAACTGGAACCTCTCATAGCCGGAATGTTCTCACGCACACGGTCGAAGATGACGATGGTCGAGTTGATCGAATAACCGAGGATCGTCAGCATAACTGCGATAAATGAGCTTCCGACAGAAGCGTAGAACCATACATAGTAGGCAAATACAACACCGATATCATGCACAAGAGCGATGATGGCACTGGACGCGAAGCGGAAATCCCGGAACCTGATAAAAATATAGAGCAGCATGCAGATGACGGATACGATAACCGCGATCAGCGCATTCTGTCTCATCTCACCCGAGATTGTCGAAGAGATATTTTCCGTCTCGATTGTAGAAGTATCGATATTCGGATAAGCGTCTGTCAGTGCCGACTGCAGCTCATCTCTCTGATCTGTCGAGAGTTCCGATGTCTTGATGATAACCTGATCAGTGCCGGACACCTTCTGGAAGGTAATATCCGCATTTCCGGTCACGCCCTCTACGATCGGCTCTACATCGGAGCTGAGCGTACTGAGGCTCAGATCCTCGCCGAAATCCACCGTCGTCGATGTGCCGCCGATGAAATCAAGGCTGTAATTCAGCGGTCTCTTTCCCTGTGACGCGTGAACGCCGAGGCCGATAAAGGAAGAAACAACGAGCACAATACCAATGGTAAAAGCAACGGCTCTCTTCTCAACAAAAGGAATAATTCTCTCATGCGTCGTCTTGCCATACAGTTTGATGCTGCGAAGGCCGACGCCATAGAATGCGTAGCTGATCCAGCGGGAGATCGCCAGTGCTGTGAACAGCGACAGAATAGTACCAATGGCCAGTGTTGTAGCAAATCCCTGGATCGTACCGGTGCCGAGAATATACAGCACAGCTGCAGCGATGAGCGTTGTGATCTGTCCATCGAAAATCGCCGAAAAGGCTTTGTGGAAGCCCTGTTTCAGTGCCCGGCTCAGCGTCGATCCCTGAGTGAGCTCCTCGCGGACACGCATATAGATAATACAGTTTGCATCCACCGACATACCGATTGTCAGGATAAAGCCTGCGATACCGGGCAGTGTGAGCGTGATATCAAACGCATTCATGAATCCCAGATCCAGGAATACGAAGATCAGCATAGCCCAGCTCGATGCAACACCGGAGAGCCGGTAAACGAAGATCATGAAGACCATGACAAGGAGCAGACCGATGACACCGGCAAAAATACTGGTGGAAAGTGCTTCCTGACCAAGAGATGCACCTACGACATTCGAATAGATCTCATTCAGTTCAAGAGAAAGAGAACCGATACGGATATAGGAAGCAAGATTCTGCGCTTCCTCAAGACTTGACATACCGTCGATCTGCGCTTTTCCGCCGGAGATCTCCTGCTGAACGGTCGGTGCGCTGACTGTCTGACCATCGTAGATAATGGCGATTCTCTTGCCGACGTTGGCAGCTGTCGCCTCCTGGAATTTTGACGCGCCGTCAGAGGTCATCGTCAGCTCAACGACATATTCACGCTGACCGGTCGTCTGATTCGTCTGTGCGACACCCTGTGCATCAGCGATATCTGTTCCCTCGAGAACCGTGTTGCCGGACTCATCCTGGAAACTCAGGGAACCGGGTTTGCCCAGATCCTCGAGGATTTCCGTGGCATTGGTAACGCCGGGGATTTCCACGTTGATTCTGTTGGTTCCCTGCTGATATACATTTGCCTCCGTACTGTACGTGGTGACACGCTGCTGGAGTTTGTAGATGGTATCACTCATATCTTCCTGCGAAGGATTTGCCTCCGTTGCTTCATATGTGATGCTGACACCACCTGACAGATCCAGACCTGTGCGGATGTTCTGCATGGATCCTGTGTGCTTGCTGCCCCATCCGAAGATCACTGTATAACCGAGAAGGACGGTTACAACAGCCATGATCAGCAGAACGGCAATGCTCTGTTTTTTCTTCATCATTGTTATTACCCTCGTTCCACAATCTTTTTTAGCGGCTTTGCACAGCGACAAAGACACCCTTACTACTTTAGCCGCTGAGGCTTTAAAAAGCAATAGCCTCGTTCGTCTCATACGGCATTTTGCCGCCGGCTGTCATTTTACGGCTGCACGCTGAAATCAGCATCTGCCGGCCGGCCTCTCACAGGTTTCACAGTCGGCCTCGGAAACAGCGTATGAGCTGTGATCAACACCCGGATCTTTCTCTCCGTTGATCGCGCGGTCTCCGTCGATGCGCATCTTCGTATCACCGCCGTCGTCAGCCAGCGCCGCCTTGATCATCAGCGCACATTCGATTCTTTTTCTCTGAAGCTCACAGCCGATCTTGTATACATCGTTGATGCCACCTGTGAAGTTATAGGAGTTGGCGGCACATCCGCCGGAGCAGAAGAAGCGCGAAAAGCACTTCGAGCACTCCTCCTTGGAGTAGACATTGACATCCTTGAACGACTGCACCAGATCCGGCCTCGTAATACCATCGTCCACATTGCCGATAATGAAATCCCTGTTGCCGTCAAACTGATGGCACGGATACAGCTCTCCCCACGGTGAAACAGCGAGGTACTCCCCGCCTGCACCGCAGCCCGACAGACGCTTGTAAACACAGGGGCCGCCGGTGAGATCAACCATGAAATGGAAGAAATTAAATCCCCTGCCCTCTTTCGCGCGGCGGATCATTTCCTTTGCGAGAATGTCGTACTGCTCGCAGATGACCGGTACGTCTTCCTCGCGGATCGCATAATCCTCCGTCGGAGGTGCGACAACAGGCTCGATGGAGATCTGCCGGAATCCGAGATCAGCCATGGCGAGGACATCTTTGGCGAAATCAAGATTGTAATGCGTAAAAGTTCCGCGGACATAATATTTGTCCTGATGTCTTCTCTCGGCCCATTTCTGGAATTTCGGAACGACCAGATCCCAGCTGCCCCTGCCGTTTCTGAATGGGCGCATGCGGTCGTGGACACTCTGTCTTCCGTCAACCGACATCACGACATTGCCCATCTCTTTATCGCAGAAATCCATGATCTCGTCGTTGAGCAGAACACCGTTTGTTGTCAGGGTAAAACGGAAATTTTTGTTGTATTTCTTCTCGAGAGACCGGCCGTAGGCGACAAGGTCTTTGACCACCTGCCAGTTCATCGTCGGCTCACCGCCGAAGAAGTCGACTTCCAGATTTCTCCTGTTTCCGGATTCGCGGATCAGGAAATCAAACGCCTTCTTACCCACTTCAAACGACATCATGCCGCGCTTTCCATGGTATTCTCCCTCATCGGCAAAACAGTAGCGGCATGCGAGATTGCAGTCGTGGGCGATCTGCAGGCAGAGTGCCTTCACGACGGTAGGCCTGCCGGTAAATTTTTCTATAGCTTCCCTGTAGGGATCATCGGTAAAAAGAGCACCCGATGCTTTCAGCTCCAGACACTCACCGATCGTCTCGGATATATCCGCCCGGTCATATCGCCCGTCGGCGGAGAGCTTTGTCACAATTTCGTCTTCTGAAACACCGTCCTGCATGAGCTCCAGCACATCCCAGGAGAGGTCATCGAGCACATGGACGGAACCGCTGTTGACATCGAGACAGAGCTTATATCCGTTATTTTCAAATAAATGTATCAAATAAGAAACCTTCTTTCGTCTGATTGTATTCGACCGCATGCACCGGTATGCGCAGCGCTTTGAGCTTCATGCCGGACTTATGCACACAAAAAGAATGTTCCCGCCCCGTCAAGGAACAGGAACACTTCTCAAAACAGATATCTCTTAACTGATCACTTCGCATGCTCGCAGGTCTGGTTGCCCACGGTGCAGCTGGTCTTGCATGCGGACTGGCAGGATGTCTGGCACTCACCGCACCCGCCTTCCTTAACGCTCTGCTGAAGATTTCTAGTCGTTAAAGTCTTAATGTGCTTCATTGAACAGTCCTCCCTTCCATTAGCTCTCGCGCCAATTTATACGTGAATTATAGCATAAGCTTAACTTTTTGCAAAGAAATGTTGAACTGCTGACGTGTATTTGTTTCTGTTTCGTTTCTGTTTTCTGAATGTCAGAACACTCAGTAAACCCCATACGATAAATCGTGCCACATACTGTATAAGCTACGGATTGCTCCGTGCTTCGCACTCCCGCAATCCTACAGGTATTCGGATTTCGCGCTATCGCGCTGCATCCTCATACCTGTTGCCTTCGAAACCGCATACAGCCTCTTACACACGCTTCGCGTGTGACGAGTCTGTCTGCGATTCGAAGAGCTTATACAATAAAAAGAAAGGACAGCCCGTATATGACCGAAAAATATCCGATCACCGGCAGTATGATGACCATGTCAGCGGAATTTTCACCGTACGATTCACTGACAGGGCTGAGCAGTCTGCACCGTTTTCTCCATGCAGCACAGGAAGTTCTGGACAGAAAACGACAGGACAGTGATAACAGGAACTGCTGCTTTGTATATTTTAATCTCATCGGATTCCGGTATTACAACAACCGTCTTGGGCTGGAAAAGGGCGATGAATTTCTCAGGGATATGGCGGGTGTCCTCTGCCGCAGTTTTCCGGGAGACCTGATCTCTCGCTGGGCCGGAGACCGTTTCCTCATTCTGACAGATGAAAAAAGCCTGACAGAACGGATTGCGAAAGCGCATGAGGAAATTTCTCACGTGGGAGACGGACAGGTGGACAACCGCTGCGGTGTGTACATCACTTCCGGGGGCGACACCGTCACTGCGAGCGCAGCCGGCGATTACGCAAAAATAGCATGCGACAGCATACGTCACAGCAGAGACAGCTTTGTCTGTGTGTACGGCGGCGAGGTGGCCCGTCAGGTCCGCATGCGCACCTACATCAACGATAATATTGAAAATGCCATCCGGAACGGATGGATTCACGTGTACTATCAGCCTGTCATATGCACGAGCTCGGGCAGTCTCTGCGGTATGGAAGCACTGTCCCGGTGGATTGATCCGACATTCAGATTTCTGAAACCATCCGACTTCATCAGCGTTCTGGAAGACAGCAGGCAGATTCACAGGCTGGACAGCTTTGTCATCAGGGAGATCTGCCGCAATCTCCGCGCAGAACTTGATGCAGGCCGTGAGGTCGTACCCATCTCCTTTAACCTCTCGCGCAGGGACTTTGAAATGTGCGATATGTTCAGCGTCACCGATGACGCGGCGAACAGCTATGGCATCCCGCACCATCTGATTCATATAGAAATCACAGAGAGTATCATCATCAGCGACAGAAAGCGCATTTCTGATGAGATAAAGCGTTTCCGGGATGCCGGTTATCAGGTGTGGATGGACGATTTCGGGAGCGGCTACTCCTCTCTCAATGTACTAAAAGATTACCGTTTTGATGAAATCAAGATCGACATGGAATTTCTGCGGCAGTTCTCCGACGTGAGCCGCGAGATCATGGCATCCACCGTGCGCATGGCAAAAAACATCAACATGCATACGCTGGCGGAAGGCGTGGAGACAAAGGAACATGTGGATTTTCTGCGGCAGATCGGCTGTGAGAAAATGCAGGGTTATTTCTTCGGGAAACCCGCCCCGTATCAGGAGAGTATGCAGCACTGCGCGGAAACCGGCCTGCTGACAGATAAAATCCTGTGAACAATTTTGACTGTATTAAGCCGCCGACTGCGAGAATCGCACAGCGATGGAGCAGTCGGACTTAATACAGTACTGTGGCATCTTGTATGATATAGATGTTTACGCTCTCAGCCCTGTCAGGGGTTGCAGTTTTTGCAGGGTTCATAGCCCTGACTGATCAGATCGTCACGCGAACCCGTGTATTCCTCTTTATTGGCATCTTTCATCTTCGCCACGCTCGGGCAGTCCGGATAATGGAACTTGCCTGTATTGGTATTGATGATATAGGTCGTGCCCGATGAAGCGCCATCTTCCTGCTGAATCTCTGCAGGAGAGGGAGCCGGTGTTTCCGTGACTGTCTGCTGACTGCTCTGATCGCTGCCCGTGAATTCCGGACCTGAACTGTCTCCTGTAGCATAATCGATCGTTATACCGGGCTGTACGTCGTAACAGAATACACAGAACTGAATGCCTGCACCGCTGTCCTCGACAGATTCAGCCTCCATCAGGACCCCGTCCGCCAGCAGATTATCGCCGTTGAATTCCGGTGTCACGCGGTACAGCACATGATTTCCGGTTTCCTTAATGTAATCGGCCGTTCTGCTCTCAAACGGTTCCATTCCCTCCACATTCATATACCGCGTTCCGGTGATCAGATTTCTCTCATTGGCGTTCTCTCCCGTGAGCTGATATCCGATCAGATGGCAGCGATTATAGAGGTAGTTTCCGTCAATGCCGTTATACTTGACGAGATGCCAGCCGGTCGGTCTGACTTCACCGATATCTCCGCGTTTTTCCGTCGGCATCAGATCCTGTCCGATACACGCGACCGCCGTCGTACATCTGCCCAGCGAATCAAGCGGGCCGTAGTTCTCATAGGACGCTGTCGTCAGATCGATGTCCGGGAAATACGGTACATTGCCGTTGATCTCCACATAAGGAGAACCTTCATATGCCGGAACGGAGGACAGATCAAAGCCGGCGTCTCCCGATGTCTGTTCCTGACCCGTTGACAGCGAAGATGCGCCCTCAGTATCTGCTGCTGCAGTATCCGGTGTCGGCGCCGACGTCTCCGTAACGACCGGCGCAGATGATTCCGCCGACGGTCCGGGTGTTTCCGTGACAGCCGATGCAGATATTGCTGTACTGGCTGCTGCCATACCGGCTGCTGTCGTACCAATGTGTGCAGATGCAGAAGATGTGCATCCCGCAAGACCTGCTGTCAGGAATATACTCAGTATGACAGAGAGAATTATAAACGATCTGCCTTCGCGGTGAGCGTGTTTATCTTCGCTGTTCATGTCATCCTTCTTCATTTATCTCATTTATCGGTCAGGATTTTTTTCATTTTATCCGTATTATCTGTCAAGAATCTCTCCGTCACGGGAGATGGTAACCACCTGCCAGGGAATAAACTTACCGCTGTTCTTCAATGCTTCCTCTGCTGCGTACTGAAGTCCGCCGCAGCAGGGAACCTCCATCCTGACAACGGTTACGGAACGGATATCATTATCGCGGATGATCGCTGTCAGCTTTTCGGAGTAGTCGATATCATCGAGCTTCGGGCATCCGATCAGCGTAACTTTTCCCTTCATGAAATCCTCATGCATGCTGGCATAGGCGTACGCCGTGCAGTCGGCTGCGACCAGAAGCTTTGCATTGTCAAAAAACGGCGCGACTTCCGGAACAAGTTTGATCTGAACCGGCCACTGCTGAAGTCTCGACTGCGGTCTTCTGGCTGCATCTGTTTCCTGAGACCCCTGTGCCTTATGGTCATCGTTCTCATTCACTGTTCTGTTAAACTGCATCATTCTTGATCCGGGACATCCTGACATCTGTCTTTCCTCCTTAACCTGTGCTTTCGTGTGAAATATATTTTTCTCTTCAGATCTGTTCTTTTTGGCCATCTGTACGGCTTCCGCATCATAAGCCGGTGCCTCCCGCTGCTCAAACGTGATGGCTCCCGCGGGACATTCGGGAAGACAGTCTCCAAATCCGTCGCAGAAATTCTCGCGCACCAGCACGGCTTTCCCGTTGATCATATCGATGGCACCCTCATGGCAGGCTGTTGCACACAGACCGCATCCTGTACACTTTTCTTCATCAATGTGAATAATTTTTCTGATCATGATTTTTACAGGCCCTTTCTGTTCATTCTCACGGTTGTAAATCAGAGATGTCATCCGATTCGCTGTCGGCTCACGAACACATATCTGAACTTTCAGATCAGTTTAGCGTACTATCAGACGTCTGTATGTTGTGCAAACAACGTTTGCTTCACCCCGGTCACTCCAGCACTTTCTCCATCATGGTTTTCCGGATGCCCATGCCCATTCTCTCGTAAAAGGCTCTCGCAGTGTCATTTCCCTCCCATACATTGAGAGTCACGCTGTGACAGCTGATCTGCTTTGCATATCCGGTCACGTAATGATACAGTTCACTTCCGACGTGTTTTCCCCGGCAGCTGCTGTCGACGCAGAGATCATCGATGTACAGCGTCTTCACCGGCGTCATATTGTTGCTCTGGACCGGTTCCTGAATAACGCAGAAACAGTACCCCTGCACATGATTTTTCTCATCGACCGCCACAAAAACAGGTGTACGGTCATCGTTAAATATGTTCTCCAGCTCTTCATCCGAGTATTTTCTCGTTCCCGGAATAAAGAGATCCGGACGGATCTTCGCATGAATCTCCAGCACCTGGGACAGCAGGCTGTCCACAACCGCCAGATCACCGGCATTCGCTCTTCTTATCTTCATATGCTTATTCTCCTGTGCTTTTTTGTTGCTTTCTGAATTAATTCCTGTACAGCTGAAATCCGAAGACTATTTTTCATACAGCAAATCTTCTCTTCGTACAGCTGAACATGTGTTATATTATCCATAGCTCATTTAAACATCAGAACACAACGATATCAAGGGAGTAATTACATGCGTCCCCAGGTACTATCCGATAAAGATTTCAACCGGAAACTGATCCGGATCACCATTCCGGTATCTCTTCAGAATCTGATGCTCGCTGCCGTGGCTGCCTGCGACGCGATCATGCTCGGCCGGGTGGATCAGAATGCCATGTCAGCCGTATCTCTCGCGGGACAGATCCAGTTCATCCAGAATATCTTCTTCTGGGCATCGACCGGCGCAGCTTCGGTGCTGGGCGCGCAGTACTTCGGCAAAAAGGATCTGAAAACTCTCGACAGGATCTTCAGCCTCTGTCTGCGCATCAACCTCATCGTCTCCCTTATTTTCTGGGCGGGATGCGTGTTTATCCCGGAGAAGCTCATGATGATCTACACCAATGAGCCCGTTCTGATCGCCATCGGCGCTGAATATCTCCGAATAGCCGGCTGGTCGTACCTGATCACCGGTCTCTCCCAGACCAGCCTGACGGATCTCAAGGTCACCGGACACGTGACTGCCGGCGCTGTCATCAGCTCCTCCGCCGTCATCTGCAATATCTGTCTCAATGCGATCCTGATCTTCGGCCTCCTCGGAGCGCCGGCTCTCGGCGTCAGGGGTGCCGCGACCGCAACCCTGCTTGCGAGGATACTCGAGGCATCATGGGCAGTACTGATCACCTTCCGTCCCGGATATATACGTCTTTCCCTGAGATCACTGTTCAGACGTTCTGGGATCATTTTTAAAGATTTCATGCGGTGCGCAATGCCGATTCTCTGCAGCGGTGCGCTCTGGGGATGCGGTTTTTCTCTGTATACGGCCATCCTCGGTCATCTCGGCACGGACGCCGCCGCTGCCAATTCCGTATCTGCTGTCATCCGCGATCTGTTCTGCTGCCTGTGCAATGGCATGGCGACAGGTGCGAACATCGTGCTCGGCAATGAATTCGGTGCCGGAAATACGGAAACGGGTAAAAAATATGGCCAGCGGATTGCCGTTCTGGCAATCATCACCGGCCTTGCTACCTGCTTTCTCGTGATCGCCATCACGCCGCTGGTTCTTCGCTTCTATAAGCTCACGCCGGAGGCTGAACACCTGCTCACACAGATGATGATCATCATGGCAGTATACATGATCGGGCGCTGCATCAATACCATTCTCATCAACGGTGTCTTCTATTCCGGAGGTGATATCATGTTTGATGCCATCAGCCTCGCCGTGTGCATGTGGGGCATAGCCATACCCCTGTCCATGCTCGGGGCGTTTGTTTTTCACTGGCCGATCCCCCTGGTATTCGCCTGCACCTGTCTTGATGAAGTCGGAAAGCTGCCATGGGTGTTCGCTCACTTTCGGAAGTACAAATGGGTTCGGAACCTCACCCGCGACAATGTATGAGCCGCTCGCTTTTTATTCTTCACTGACGATCTGGAAGATGTAAAACTTCAGATAATAGGAGTCGTCCGCTGCCCAGGTGATCGGATGATCCGGCGCCTGCGTACGGAATTCCACCTGGCGGAGTCTTACATGCGCATCGCGGGCAGCCTCGCGGATGATCTCCGCAAACATCTCCTGCTCCATGAAGTGCGAACAGCTGCAGGTCGCCAGAAATCCGCCGGGTTTTACAAGGCGCATGCCCCTCAGATTAATCTCTTTGTAACCGCGGGCAGCACCTTTGACGGACGCCCTTGATTTGGTAAATGCCGGCGGGTCGAGGATCACGAGATCGAACTTTTCGCCTTTTTCCTCCATTCCCGGCAGCATCTCGAATACATCCGCCACATAGTAATCGATGATATCATCAAAACCGTTCAGCTTTGCGTTTTCTTCCGCCTGAAGGATCGCCGTCTCCGACGCGTCGACAGAGATCACGTGTGCCGCGCCGCCTTTTGCCGCATTCAGGCCGAAACTCCCGGTATGTGTGAAGCAGTCCAGCACGCGAGCACCCTTCGCGAGTTTCTGAATGGCCAGCCGGTTCAGCTTCTGATCCAGGAAAAATCCGGTCTTCTGCCCTTCCTTTACATCCACCATATAGCGGATGCCGTTCTCTGTAATCGGCACATTCGTGTCGAAAGGCGCCGACAGAAATCCGATGATGCGCGGAAGTCCTTCTTTTTCCCGAACCTTCGCATCACTCCGCTCATAAATACCGCGGACACGGATCCCGTCTTCCGCCAGAATCTCCACCAGAGACTGCAGTATCACGCCTTTCAGTTTTTCCATACCGAGTGCCAGCGATTCCACGACGAGCACATCACCATATTTGTCGACCGTGAAGCCGGGCAGGAAATCGGCGTCGCCGAAGATCACGCGGCAGGCGGATGTATCGATGACTTTTTTCCTGTACGACCAGGCGTCTCTGACCCTCTGCTTCAGAAAAGCAGGCGTCACCCTTCTGTCTCTTCCGCCCCTCGTCAGCATACGGATCCGGATCTTCGATGCGCTGTTGATGAAGCCGTATCCCATGAAATAGCCGTCGAAGTCCTGCACGCCGATAATATCACCGTTACCGTATTTTCCCGTAACGGATGCTATCTCATTGTCGTAGATCCAGAGTCCGCCTTTTTTCAGCGTACGTCCCTCGCCTTTTTTCAGCACGGCTGCCGCCGGTCGGGACAGATCCTCTTCTGATGATGTATTCAGCTTCATCTGCAGGATATCCATCGTCTGCTGCCGTTCTGCAATCTCACTCATATCTGTCTTCCTCTGATCACTGTTTATTCTTCTTCAGACTGATCTCCTGTGCGACAAGTTTCTCCGCACCGTAACGTCTGCGGAGAAGCGGCTTGTCAATCTTGCCCGTGGGATTTCTCGGCACCTCGGCAAAAATGATCTTCCTCGGCCTCTTGTATCTCGCGAGTGCCGTGCAGAAGTCATTAATTTCTTCCTCAGTCGCCGTCATGCCTTTCTTCAGCTGGATAATCGCACTCGGAATCTCTCCGAGACGCTTATCCGGAAGACCAATGACGGCAACATCGTTGATCTTCGGGTTCGTGTGAAGGAAGTCCTCGATCTCAACGGGATAGATGTTCTCTCCGCCCATGACGATGACATCTTTCTTGCGGTCCACGAGATAGTAGAAGCCGTCCTCGTCCTGTACAGCCACATCGCCGGTTTTCAGCCATCCGTCGCCCGGCAGTGCCTCCTTCGTGGCCTCCGGATTCTTGTAATAACACTCCATGATGCCGGGGCCTTTGACACAGAGCTCACCCTCTTTGCCCTGTTCAACTTCATGATAATCGTCGTCGACGATCTTGCACTCCCAGCGGTATCCGGGGATGCCGATCGCTCCGACCTTATTCTCATTGCCGATGCCGAGATGCACACAGCCGGGGCCCGTGGACTCCGAAAGGCCGTAATTGGTATCGTACTGATGATCCGGGAAATAGTCCTTCCAGTGGCGGATCAGTGCCGGCGGCACCGGCTGTGCGCCGATATGCATCAGACGCCACTGACTCAGATGATAATCCTCCAGTCTCACGTCGCCCGCGTCAAGCGCATCAAGGATGTCCTGCGCCCACGGCACGAGAAGCCAGACAATCGTGCACTTCTCATCGGAAACAGCGGAGAGGATCGTCTGCGGATCTGTTCCGCGCAGAAGGACCGCGCGGGAACCCGAGATCAGACTGCCGAACCAGTGCATTTTTGCTCCGGTGTGATACAGCGGAGGAATGCACAGGAATACGTCATCGTGTGTCTGCAGATGATGCTGCTGCTCCATCTCCGCCGACTGCGTCAGGGAGCGATGCTTATGCAGAATGGCCTTCGGGAATCCGGTTGTTCCTGATGAAAAATAAATGGCAGCCAGATCGTCATCCGTGATATGGATATTGGGCTTTCTGCTTGAGCAGTCAGCCACGAGTTCATGGTAATTGTCGGCAAAAGTCGGCGTATTCTCACCCACATAGATCAGAAGTCTTCCGCGGCTGAGCTTTTCCTCCACCGCCTCGATCCTTCCGATGAACTGCGGTCCGAAGAAAAGCACATCCACATCCGCAAGATCTGCACAGTAGAGGATTTCATCTGCGGAATAGCGGAAGTTGAAGGGCACGGCGATCGCACCGGCTTTCAGGATACCAAAATAGATCGGCAGCCACTCAAGGCAGTTCATCATGAGAATAGCAACCTTGTCATTTCTCTCCACCCCGCGGGAAATAAGCATATTGGCCACGCGGTTTGCCTTCTCATCAAACACGCTCCACGTAATCTCATGGCGGTAAGGACGTTCCTCGGTCGGCTGGATCAGTGCGTAATCCTTCCAGGTGATCCGGCGCGTCTCGCGCATGCCCGGATTCAGTTCGACGAGAGCGATCTCATCACCATAATGCTCCGCGTTTCTCTCAAGAAAATCGGTGATCGGCATTTCTGTTCCTCCCAATACTTATGTTTCGTTTTATTTAATGCTTTAGCGCGTTACAATTTAACGCGTTACGGATTAACGTGTGACAACATTTTATATATTAACAATTCAACGCATGTTTTACAAGAGTTATGCCTCATATGCATGTGGTTACTGTTCACACTTTGCCAGCCACTGTCACACCTGGAGACTTCCAGCCTCGACGCGCTCTGGCAATGTCTGAACTGTAACTGCATGTGTGAGAATGAGATTCACTGCCCGCATATATGAAATGGGAGGAGCCGCACTGCAGCTCCTCCCATCATCTGATCAATACATACAGGTTATCTGGCCTGCGTTCTTTTTGCGCAGCCGTTACCTGGCCTGCATTTTTCCGTACCCTTTATTTGGCCTGCATTCTTTTCTCATACTCGATCATCTGCTCCATCCAGTACTCACCGTAGTTTCCGTATCTCTTACGGTTGATGTTGGAACGGATGAGGGTAATCATCAGAAACAGCGCGGCGCCGATCAGAAGCACGAACGGTATCGAATCATCAACCACGCCGGTCTGTACGGCCGCTGTCGATGTCGTGGCAGACTTCTGGTTTGTTCCTGTCGCCGTGGAAACCGATGAATTTGAACCAGTAGCAGCCGCCGTACTTACGCTGGACTTGGAAGCCGTTGACGAACTGCTCTCCTCAGATGCTGACGCAGAAACGGCAGCTGTAGCTCCGGTGCCGCTGGCTACCAGATCCTTTGCCGCATATACCGGTGTCGCCGCACCCATCAGAAGTGCGATGACGGACATCAAACTCATAACTCTGACCCAGAACTTTTTCATCTTAAACACCTGCTCTCCCCTGCAACAGTTAATATGTTAAATAACTATTACAAAGTATAACATATATCTTCACATTTGCAAGGGGCGATTTTATGCAGCAAAATCAGGCGTTTCAGCGATTTTTAAGCAATATCTGGCGTGATATGGCTGTCACGGTTCTACATATTGTTGTTTCAATTTATTTTAATATTGTAACATTTTTGTAATTTTCCCATTTTGCTAAATCTGTCCGATCAGATATTCTGCACGTAAACTGTGTGCTGCGGACTTTTCAGTGCACCGGGGTTCACAGAACTATACAGATATATGACTATACCGATATATGCATCTTCTTCAGCAGGCTGACAAGCCGTGTTCCGCCCGGCAGGTGGCTGAGTTCCGCCTCGCCGATACCGGAAATTTTGATATAGACGACCAGATAGATGATCACAGCAGCCAGCACGGCGATGATCAGACTGATGCCCGGTCTGCTGGTCAGGGTGCGAAGCCCGTGATAGATCAGCCAGGCGGCAGCGCCCATGATGGCTGATGCCGCGAACGGCTCGCCGTATGTCCTTTTGATCTTGTGCCTGAGACCGAGATATTTCCTCATCGAGATGATGTTCATCACACAGCACACGACGGAAAAAATAATGTTCGAGATCATCACGGCATAGATATCCGACTGCGGAATGGCCAGCAGCAGAACGGCGAGGCTCGCGAGATTGACGCCGAGCGACACCGTTGAGTTGATCAGCGCTGTCGTCTGATGCCCGATCGACTGAAGAACACCGCCGGAGATGATGGAGAAGGAATCCGTGATGACAAAAGCGGAACCCGTGAGAAGCAATGTGCCGGCCATTTCACTCGCCGACGGAAAGAGTACGGCGACGATCGGACGCGCGAGCACCGTCAGACCGATCATCGACGGAATGCAGATGATCATCGCGAGCCGCATGGTCTCATTGATCCTGTCATTGGCAGCGCGGTCGTCTCCCACGGCATGCAGTCCCGACACCTCAGGCATCATGGCCGATGTACTTGCGGAAGCGATCGCGAGCGGAATACCGACGAGCGGCACATAATAATTGCTGTACTCTCCGTAGGCCGCGGAGATCGCGGTATCTTTGAACCCGTTGAGTCCCTGTATCGTGGAATAGATATAGCTGTCCAGATACGAGCTGCAGTTCAGGATGAACGAGGTAAAAATAACCGGAGTGATCATCATGATGAGCTCGCGGAAGATATCCCGGTAGCTCTCCTCTTCTTCCGCCAGGTCTCTTTCAGCCTTGCGTCGGAAGTATTTCCTGTTGACGTAGAAAACCCAGAGCATGAAAATCAGTCCCACCGCGACACCGGCGCCCGTACCGATGGTGCCTCCCATAGCGCCGTATATGGCATGCTCCTCATCGCTGCCGGAATGCGCCGAGACGAGAATCCATGCGGCGAGAATGCTGACCACGGCATTCATGATCTGCTCAAGGATCTGTGATATGGAGGTCGGCGTCATGGTTCTGTGCGCCTGAAAATAACCGCGGAGGACACCGAGAATCGCCGACAGGAAAATCGTCGGCGCAAGTGTGCGGAGAGCCGGCAGGGCATTCTGCTGATTGCGCGGCAGCAGATATCCGCCGAGGAACCAGCAGATGCAGGCCGTGATGCCTCCGACGATGACGGCATACATCAGTGCACCCCGGAACATTTTTGCCGCATTGCGGTATTCTTTCCGCGCCAGTTTTTCCGATACGATCTTCGAAACCGCCATGGGGATGCTGTAAGAAGAAATCAGGAGAAGGATCGTGTAAAGGTTGCTCGCATACCCGTAGTAGCCGAGGCCGACAGATCCCAGAATGCTTCCCAGCGGACTTCTGTACAGAAGACCGATGATTCTGGAAATGATGGTGGCGATCATCAGAACAGATGCATTCCGTACCAGTGAATCGCCCTGCTGATTATTACGAGACATGAAAAATAATTCCCTTCGTTGCCATTATACATTTTCAATCTGCCAGTCGATCGGCGCAAGTCCGCACTCTTCAAGATAGGCATTGGTCTTTGAGAAAGGTCTGCTTCCGAAAAATCCGTGATACGCCGACAGCGGACTCGGATGCGGAGATCTGAGAACAAGATGCTTCGGATTGCTGATCATGGATGCCTTCTTCTGTGCCGCTCTGCCCCAGAGGATATAGACCATCGGACGGTCCTGCTCCGAGAGCACGCGGACTGCGGCATCCGTGAATTCCTCCCATCCAATATTTGCATGGGAAAAAGCCTGATGCGCGCGCACGGTAAGAACCGAGTTCAGCAGCATCACGCCCTGCTTCGCCCACTTCACAAGGCTGCCGTTGTTCGGGATATAGCAGCCCAGATCATCGTGCAGTTCCTGATAGATATTCACGAGAGAAGGCGGTATGGCCACTCCGGGCTTGACGGAAAAAGAGAGTCCCTCCGCCTGTCCCGGCTCGTGATACGGATCCTGTCCCAGGATCACGACTTTGACCTCATCCAGCGGCGTCAGGTGAAAGGCATTGTAAATATCCTGCGCAGGCGGATAGACTGTGTGTGTCTTATATTCTTCACGCACCGTCAGAAACAGTTTTCTGTAATACGGTTTGGAAAATTCAGGTTCCATCGCCTGCTCCCAGGCACCTGTCAGTCCCGCCATAGTTTGCCATCCTCCTCTGCCACAAAATCCCGGTGCAGATCAGCTGCGCGTCTCAGTTGCCGGGCTCAAGCCTCACAGAAACTCCCCGCTCACGGAGATACTCCTTCAGTGGCCGGATCTCCAGCTGTTTATAGTGAAAAAGTGATGCCGCGAGGGCCGCTTCAGCCCCGCCCTCTGTCAGGGCATCATAGAAATCTTCCTTCTTTCCTGCACCGCCCGAGGCGATGACAGGAATGCGGACCTCGTCGGATACTGCTCTTGTGAGAGGCAGATCATAGCCGGCCTTTGTTCCGTCACAGTCCATGCTGGTGAGAAGAATCTCACCCGCGCCGAGTTCCTCGGCCTTTGCCGCCCATTCCAGCGCATCCAGACCCGTATCGATCCTGCCGCCGTTTTTATACACCGTCCAGCCGGTGCCGTCTTCACGCTTTCTGGCGTCAATGGCGATAACAACGCACTGTCTGCCGAATTTCAGCGCAGCCTCGCTGATCAGTTCCGGACGCTCGATCGCAGAAGTGTTGATGGAGATCTTGTCTGCGCCCTCACGGAGCAGAAGCTTGAAATCATTGACAGTGCGGATGCCGCCGCCGACAGTGAACGGTATAAATACATTTTCAGCTACACGGCGCACCATGTCCACCACCGTTGCCCGATGGTCGCTTGAAGCCGTGATGTCAAGAAAGACGATCTCGTCGGCGCCTTCTCTGTCATAGGCTTTCGCCGCTTCCACGGGATCGCCCGCGTCGCGGAGGCTGACGAAATGTACCCCTTTGACCACTCTTCCATCCTTCACATCGAGGCAGGGTATGATTCTCTTTGTAAACATATCACACCTCCGTAAAGTTTCTGAGTATCTGAAGTCCCGTATTCGAGCTCTTTTCCGGATGGAACTGTGTCGCAAAGACATTTCCCTGCTCCACAGAGGCATCGATCGTCACACCGTATTCCGTGGTGGCCCTGACGATGGACGGGTCATCCGCCTTCAGATAATAGGAGTGAACAAAATAAACGTATGACTTGTCCGGGATACCGCGGAACAGCCGCCCGTCTCCCTTGAGATCGATGGAATTCCATCCCATATGCGGAATTTTCCTCCTGCCGTCGTCAGGGATCCGCAGCACATGCCCCTTCAGGATGCCGAGTCCCGGCACACCCGGGCTCTCCTCGCTCGACTCAAAGAGCAGCTGCAGCCCCAGGCAGATGCCGAGGAAAGGCTTGCCCTCAGCGCAGATCTCGCGGATCACATCCGTGAGCCCGTACTGGTTCAGTCTGTTCATGCAGTCTCCGAAAGCACCCACGCCGGGAAGGATCACCCTGTCCGCTGCCTTCAGCACGGCAGCATCACGCGTCACAACCGCCGGCTGTCCGATCGACAGCAGTGCTTTCTCCACGCTCCGGATATTGCCCGCATCATAATCGATTATCGCGATCATATTGTCTTCTCCTGTACTCTTTCATTATTCTGCTTCAGCTGTACGCACAAAAACCCGGCCGGCAGCAGATGCTGCCACCGGGTTTTCCACCGTCTGTCAGTTGACAGGTTTCGCTGTTCCTCTTTCAGCCATGCGTTTCAGAACCAGCTCATAGCCGTCATTGCCGTACATCAGAGATCGGTTGACGCGGCTGATCGTCGCCGTCGACGCACCTGTCTTTTTCGAAATGTCCAGATAAGTCTTCTTGTCACGCAGCATCCTCGCTACTTCAAAGCGCTGCGACAGTGACAGAATTTCGTTGATCGTACACGCATCTTCAAAAAAAGTATAGCATTCATCGACACTGTTCAGCGTGAGAATCGCTTCGAAGAGCTGATCGACCGCTTCTGTATGAATGTCCTTGCTCATACATACACCTCCATAAAGGCTTTTCCAATGGAAAATCAAGGTCGATTTTATCACGCTAAAACTTTACAGTCAAGGTGTGCCGGATCGGCGTCATCCTGTCAGCATCCTGGTCATGTCTTTCCAGGTATCATCCCGGCCGGCGTGTCATTCCGGTGGCTGGAAGAACAGATCCGCGGCATTGATATCCCTGTCGATCTGAGCCTTCAGTTCCTTCAGACTGTCAAACCGGATCTCCGGGCGCCGGAAATCCAGCAGTTCCACACGGGCGTTCTGCCCATACAGATCCAGACTGCAGTCGAACAGATATGTCTCTATTCCCATACTGTCACCATGAACCGTCGGCTTCACGCCGATATTGGAAATGCCCTGATATGTCTGTCCGCCCACGCGCGTCTGCGAGAAATAGACGCCGTTCGGCGGAAGCATTTTTTCGGGGGCCGGCACCTGATTGATGGTGGGAAAGCCGAGCGAATGACCGAGATGCCGCCCGTGGATAACCTCCCCGGCAATGAAATAGGGATAGCCGAGAAGCTCGCGCACCTTGCGCACATTTCCCTTCGCAAGTTCCTCGCGGATGTAGGTGCTGCTGATGTCCCGGTCGCCATCCTTTTCTTTATCCATGATGATGGTCTCAAAGCCGTATTCCGATCCGGCTTTCTGAAGAAATTCCGGCGAACCGCCCCGGTTTCTGCCGAAATGGAAATCCGTCCCGGCAACAACGGCTCTGGCGTGCAGTTTTTCAACCAGAATCCTTCGGACAAATTCATCAGCCTCCATGGATTTCAGCTCTTCTGTAAACGGGCACTCGATGAGAATATCCACGTTGAGTTCGCGCATGATCTCGGCGCGTTCACTGTTTGTGTTCAGAAGTTTCTGCGCCCGTTCGCCCATAAAAATCTGCGGCGCCACATCAAAAGTAAAAACGGCTGTCTTCCAGCCGTTTTTACGCGCGAGCTCATGGATCTTCGCGATCAGTTTTCTGTGTCCTCTGTGTACACCGTCAAATTTGCCGAGTGTCACAGCGCAAGGCCCGTCGCTGACAGCAGACGAAAGATCTCTGATATACTCCATTATCTGTTTCCCCCGGGCATGCATGCCCCGTGACTTCTGTGGAACAGAGCGAACGAATACACACCGCGTCCTTACGACAGGCGGGATGATTCTGACTCTGCATCGATATCCTCGTCGTTTTCCATGATCTCCTGCTCACGCAGATCATGCAGTGATATCACGTGCGGTTTGTATTCCGAGTCGCCGTTGATATAAGCCTCGTAAGGCGTCTCCCTCTGATCCTTCCGTACATCTTCTTCCGCGTCATAAAAAATTTTGACCGGGCAGAACATCTGCACATCATCGTCAAAGTGATAGAGTCCGATAAATGTACCCTTTGAGTCATACAGCCGGACCTGTCCGTAAAAAGGGAGCTCAGCCGTCTTTTCAGCTGCGGCACCCTCACTGCCGGTGTCGTTCAGCATCCCTTCCAGCATGACATTTTTTTCGATATATCCCTTCATGACATTGCTGACCATGCCCGCCGGGATTTTATTCCCGTTATGTGCAAGCCCGTCGGCCACGTCGATCGTCGAAAAAGGCTTCAGGTCGGGAAAAACAGAATCGATCGGCTTCACAATATCCCGCAGGCGTCCCTCGTCGGCAAGCTGACGGATCCTGCCAAGCGTCATGGCATCCGATTCCCTGAAACGGCCGACTCTGGTTCTCGTGAGCCGCTCCATGCATCCACCGCAGCCGATCTTTTCACCGATATCATGGCAGAGCGTACGGATATATGTGCCCCTGGAACAGGTGACGCGCATCATCACGTGCGGCAGGTCAAACGACAGGACGTGGATCTCATAAAAATGGACCGGCTTCGCCTCTCTCTCAACGGTCTTCCCCTCGCGGGCGAGTTCATAAAGTTTTTTCCCGTTGATTTTTTTTGCTGAGTACATGGGCGGCACCTGCATCTGATCGCCCACAAAGGACCGGATGACAGCAGATACCTCTTCCTCCGTACACGTCACATTCTCCTGCCGCAGCACGGTTCCCGAAGTATCCTGCGTGTCGGTATCTATGCCGAGTCGCATGACCGTCTCATAGGTCTTGGTCTCCGCTGTGAGCAGATCAGCCACGCGTGTAGCCTTTCCCAGACAGATCGGAAGAACGCCCTCCGCCGCCGGATCCAGTGTTCCCGTGTGACCGACTCTCTTCTGATGGACGATGCCACGGATCTTTGCTACGACATCGTGGCTCGTGTAACCCGGCTCCTTATATACATTGATGATTCCATTAATCATGGCAATATCTCCGAATCTGTGCATCCCCCGATACATTACGATCCGGATGTTATACCCCGTGCGGCTCGTCCAGCGCCTTTTCCAGATAATAGGTCAGATTATTGATAACGTCATACTGGGATCCGTTCATCGTGCATCCTGCTGCGCGCACATGACCGCCGCCCTCGAACTTCTGGGCAACAGCGCTGACATCCACGTAATCTTTCGAACGAAGACTGACTTTCCACACGGAAGGCTCTTTTTCATACATAAAGATCGCCACTTCGACGCCGATGGTATTCCGCAGCTGATTGACAATGCCGTCCATATCCTTCGGTTCCGCACCGTAAAAAATCATGTCTCTGTTCTTGACATACCCGATGATCAGCCGGCCGCCGAGGATCAGAATGGATTCCATCACTGTCCGGCCCATGATCTGATTCTGCACGTAGGTTTTCTGATAATAGGTATCGTCAACGATTCTGCTGAACGGAATGCCCTTCTCCATGAGAACTGCAGCCGTGCGCATGGTCGTCGGTGAAGTGCAGGAATACTGGAACACGCCTGTATCGTGCACGATACCCATGTAGAGCGCCTCGGCACATTTTTCACTGACCTTCTCAGGATCCATGAAATGAAAAATAAGCTCCGAGGTCGAACTCATATCCGGATAATTGAACAGCCAGGTGTAGGAATCCCTGTTTGTGACATGATGATCGAAGCAGAGCGTTTTTCCGGCGAGCGGAAGAAGATCCTGAATCACGCCGATGCGGTCCCTGCTGCTGATATCGACAAGGAGGATCATATCATACGGCCGCACTTCGTCAACCGAAGTGCAGACCTGATCAGCATCCTCCAGGAAACGGAATTCATTGCGTACATTTTCAAGAAATACGGTTGTCGTGATCTCAGGATAATTTTCCCTGAGATACAGATGCATGCCAAGGGCAGAGCCGACACAGTCCCCGTCAGGATTGACGTGACCGGCTATGGCTATACTTCTGACACCGTCCAGATAATCACCTATATTTCCTAATCTCATTCGTTTTCCTCATGTTTTTTTCTGTCTTCTGCCATGACCTCATCGATCTTTCTGGACATGTTCACGCCGTATTCAATCGACGTATCCAGACGGAAGATCAGTTCCGGCGTATTCCGGAGATTCAGTCTCTCAGCGAGCTCATGCCGGATGTATCCGGCAGAGCTCCGCAGTCCTTCCATGGTGTCCTGTCTTGCCTTTTCGTCTCCGAGAACACTGACCATGACTTTACAGGTTTTCAGATCTGTGGCGACAATGGCCTGCGTCACGCTGGTCATCATCGCGATTCTCGGATCTTTGACGTCGGAGCGGATGATATCACTGATCTCTTCCTTCACGGCCTCATTGATCCGAATGTTTTTGATACTGTTTTTTCTCATCTCGGCACCTCTGCCATGATATAGGCCTCAATGCGGTCTCCCTGGGCAAAGCCGTCAAAGCCTTCCACAACAATACCGCACTCAAAGCCTGCCTTTACTTCCCTGACATCATCCTTGAACCGCTTCAGGCTGCCAAGTTCGCCTTCGAAAAGCTGGTCATCTCCGCGGTATACACGGACTTTGCATCCGCGCTGGATGCTGCCGTCGAGCACATAGCTTCCGGCGATATTGCCGACACCGGACGCCTTGAACAGCTGACGCACTTCTGCGTGTCCGATGACCTTTTCCTCGTAAACGGGCTCCAGCATACCATTCATGGCTGCGGTGATATCGTCGATCGCCTGATAGATGACTCTGTACAGACGGATGTCGACTTTTTCCTCATCCGCGAGTGCCTTTGCCGTCTGATCAGGGCGGACATTGAAGCCGATGACGATGGCATTGGAAGCCGCTGCCAGTGAAACATCCGACTCATTGATCGCACCGACACCGCCGTGGATGATCTTGATGACAACCTCATCGTTGGACAGTTTCTCAAGAGACTGCTTCAGTGCCTCGACAGAACCCTGAACATCTGCCTTGACGATGAGTTCGAGCTCTTTTACAGAGCCGTCTTTGATCTGATCAAACAGCGCATCGAGAGACATCCTGGACTTGGTCTCCTCCAGGAGTGCATTCTTATGCTCATTGACATAGGTCGCCGCGATATTTTTCGCTTCCTTGTCTGTCTCGGTGGCAAGAAGGATCTCACCTGCATCCGGAACGCCGTTCAGTCCCTGTACCTCTACAGGTATGGACGGACCCGCTGAGCGGACGGATTTGCCGTTTTCATCAGTCATGCCGCGGACTTTACCGGAAGCAGAACCGCAGGCGATATAATCTCCCACATGGAGAGTTCCCTTCTGAACAAGGAGGTTGGCCACAGGGCCCTTGCCTTTATCCAGCTTTGCCTCGAGCACAAGTCCTCTGGCCAGACGGTCAGGATTTGCCTTCAGCTCAAGAATATCTGCTGTCAGAAGAATCGTATCCAGCAGATCATCGATGCCCTGTCCCGTTTTTGCGGAAACCTCTACCATTTCTGTCTGGCCGCCCCAGTCGGAAGCGACGAGGCCGTACTCCGTGAGCTCCTGCTTTACACGGTCCGGATTGGCACCGGGTTTATCGATCTTGTTGATAGCTACGATGATCTCGACATTGGCCGCCTTGGCGTGGTTGATAGCCTCAACTGTCTGCGGCATAACACCGTCATCCGCTGCCACAACAAGCACAGCGATATCCGTAGAATTGGCGCCTCTCATACGCATGGCAGTGAACGCCTCATGTCCCGGTGTATCGAGGAAGGTGATCATGCGTCCGTTGATTCTGACGCAGTATGCACCGATATTCTGCGTAATACCGCCAGCCTCGCGCTCTGTCACATGCGAATGGCGGATCTTGTCGAGAAGTGATGTCTTGCCGTGATCGACATGACCCATAACACAGACCACCGGAGGACGCGGAATCATCTTGCTCTCATCCTCTTCATCCTCCTTGAGCATTTCGGCAATCACATCGACAGCCTCCTCATGCTCACAGCTGATGTCGTAGTTCATGGCAATCTCTTCTGCCTTGTCATAATCCACCTCCTGATTGACGGTGTACATCTCGCCCTTCATGAACAGATCCTTGACAACGACGGACGGATTGATCTTCATCTTCTCAGCCAGCTCACGGATCGTCAGCTTATCGCCGATCTTGATCTCCGTAACCTTCTCTTCCTTCTTCTCATCCTTCTTGTGACTGGGTTTCTGAAGAGCCTTCGGGATCAGCTGTCTGTTGTTATGTCCACCGCTTCTGCGGCTGTCATTGGTGAATTTATTTCCCCGCAGATCCTCTTTGTTCTTATCCTTGTCACGGCTTCTTGAATCTCTGGTCGGCTTTTTCACCGATACATCCATCGCTGCTCCGCCGACATGGCGGTCACTGTGCATTCCGGGACGGCCGCCGGTATGTGCGCCGAAGCGGCTGCCCGCGCCGTTATCACTGCGGCCCGCGCCGAATCCGCCGGGTCTTCTGTTCTGACCTGACTGACCGAAAGAGGATGTACGTCCCTGGCCCTGTCCCGGCCGGCTGTTTCTGTCACCGAACGGTCTTCTGGTTCCGCGATCCTGACTGCTGTATCTGCCGCCGGTCGTTCTGTCTCCGCTCTGTGCATGAGCCCTGTCGCCGGTTCCGCGGCTGTTCGTGCGATCCCCGTAACGTCCCTGCTGGGAAGTACGGTCTCCGCGATAGGATCCGCTGTTTCTGTCGCTGCGGAAAGGACGATGCTCCTCAGAACCGCCTTCCGTGTGACGCTCCTGTGCATTCTCCTGAGGTGCTGCATGCTCCGCTGATACACCGGTCTGCGCAGATGCGCCGGATGTCTCCTTCGGTCTGCTTACCTGTACATTCCTGCTGTTTTTCTCATTATCCTGTGCTGACGCATTTACTGCAGATGCCTCGGCGGCATGAGTATTTTCCGTCTGTGCAGCATCTCTGACAGCGGAAGTATCCTGCTGAGGTGCGGCAGCATCCGCCGCCCTGGAAGAAGCAGCTGCTTCTGCCGCACGCTTTTCTGCCGCCTCAGCAGCCGAAGCTTCAGCTGCTGCCGATGTCTCTGCCGCCTTAACCTCCGCTGCTTTTGCAGCTTCAGCCTGTCTGGATGCCTCTGCCTCCTCTGCCGCGCGTGTCTCCGCACTCACCGTTCTTCTCTCCGGCACATTGCTCACCGGAGGTTTCGGATTCTCATTGCGGATGACGCCGTGCGGACGCGGTCTGTGAACGAGCGGTCCCTTAACCGTATTGGCATTTCCTGCCTTGCCGACAGGTCTTCCGCCTCTGTTTTCCTCGGCTCTTTCACTGCGCGTATCCTTATGAGGAGCTGCCGCCTTGCCGCGGCCCTGCTGCGCGCCGCCCGGCCTGAAGTTTCTCACTTCTTTACTGGATGCATTCTGCGGATGGAATACCATCACAAACTTTTTCTTCTTCGGCTTTTCTGTCTTTGCCTGCGCATCCTTCTTTTCAGCACCGGATACACTGTCGGAAGCAGGCTTTTCTGTCTCCTGACTGCCTGCCGCCCCATTAGCTGATGAAGATGCCGCCTTTTTTGCCGCAGCGCCTCCCTTCAGCGCACGGCGCACCTCCTCAGCCTGTGCATCATCTATATTGCTCGCGGAAGTCTTGTCTCCGTTTCCCTTTTTTGCGAGGTAATCAATGATGCTCTTTGATTCCACGCCAAGTTCTTTTGCAAGATCCCGGATTCTCTGATTTGACAAATTACAACACCAGCCTTTCTTCCTGTCTGCCGGTCGCGCCCGAAAAGACGCGCCAGCCGTGCCAACTATTCTTCTTCCAGATATTTTCTAACGGCACCGGCCAGCCCCTCATCCGTAACGGCGAGACAGGATCTATCGCCTGTACCAATGGCGTGTCCGAGCTCCGCTTTGGAACGGAAACGGAAAACCGGGACGTGATGTCCCTCCGCCATATTAATAAACTTCTTTACTGTATTGTCAGAAGCGTCTGCCGAGAGGATCAGCAGCCTGGCTCTTCCTCTCCGCAAAGCCTGTTCTGTGGCATATTCTCCGCTTTCGACCTTTCCGGCCCTTCGGGCAATGCCGAGCATCGAGGCAGCTCTGCGGTCATTCATCCGCGGCTACCTCCTTTTCCAGTTCACGGTATACCTCTTCCGGTATCGTGACACCAAGCGCCCGTTCAAGTGAGCGTGCTTTTTCTGCCTTCTTCAGACACTCCACACGGCGGCACAGATAGGCACCGCGTCCGTTCTGTCTGCCCGTCGGATCATAGACGATCGAGCCATCCGGCCTGCGTACGATGCGGGCAAGCATCTTCTTCTCTTTTTTCTCACGGCACCCGACACATGTGCGTTCGGGCGCTCTGCGCGCTTCACTCAATTATTCTTCTCCGTCGGCTTTTTCATCTGCCGTGTTCTCTTCACTATCCGTATCTGAAACGTCACCATCCGCATCATCCGCGGAAGCTTCATCAGTCATCCCGCTTTCATCTGCTCCGGCAGCGCTCTGAAGATCATCCGCGTCTTCGTAATTCTCTGCGGCATCATCTCCGTCAAAGCCTGTCTCTTCCTCAGACTCTTCGTCGTATTCTTCTTCCTGTGCGTCGAAGATACCTTCCTCTCTCGCCTGCGTCTCATTCTTGATATCGATCTTGTATCCGGTGAGGCGCGCAGCAAGGCGGGCATTCTGTCCTTCCTTGCCGATAGCCAGAGACAGCTGATAGTCAGGCACAACGACCAGCGCCTGACGGTCTTCCTGGTCAGCCAGTACAGTGATAACCTTGGCAGGAGAAAGGGCATTCTCGATCAGCTGTGCCTCATTCTCATCCCAGTTGATAATATCGATCTTCTCGCCGTCGAGTTCATCAACGATCGTATCGACCCTGCTTCCCTTTATGCCGACGCATGCGCCAACAGCATCGACGTTCTCATCGTTGGACCATACGGCGATCTTTGTACGTGAGCCTGCCTCACGGGCGATGGCGCGTACTTCAATGATACCGTTCTGGATCTCGGCAACTTCTTCTTCAAAAAGGCAGGCCACCAGTTCCTTGCACTTTCTGGAGACGATGATCCTCGGTCCCTTCGGCGTATCCGTTACGCTCTTGATGTAAACCTTAACCCGCTCGTTCGGTTTCAGCTTCTCGCCCGGAACCATCTCACGCTCAGTGAGCAGTGCGTCTGTCCTGCCGAGGTCAATGCTGACATTGTTGTTGATGATACGCTGCACAGTACCTGTGACAACGTGTTTTTCCTTCTCTTTGTACTCATTGTACAGAAGGCTTCTCTCCTGCTCGCGGATCTTCTGAACGATGGTATTCCGCGCTGTGTGGGCAGCAATACGGGTAAACTGCCGTGAATCGATCTCAATGCGGATCTCATCGCCGATCTGCGCAGATGAATTATATTCAAAAGCTTCCTTCTGCGTGATCTCCGTTTCCGGATTTTCTACCTCTTCCACGACCCTGCGCACCTGATAAATATGCGGCTGGCACGTCTCCGGGTCGATCGTTACCACGCTGTTGTCCGTGTGGTGCTGGTATTTGTACGCCTGCTGCAGGGAATCTTCAATGGCCTGAAGCAATGTTTCCTTGCTGATGCCCTTTTCCTTCTCCAGAAGATTCAGAATCTCCACCATGTTGTCCTGCGGTTCGGCTTTTTTCTTTGCGCGCATTTCTTTTTTCTTGTCCTCCTGTTCGTATGATTACCAGTCGAAAGCCATCCGGATCAGTGAAATATCTGCCCGGTCAAATGTTTTTTCTCCGCCGTCGTCATCCAGATCCAGTGTCACGGTATCTTTGGTGTAATCTTTCAGAACGCCGGTAAAGCTTTTTTCATGATCAATGATTTTGTAGGTATGAATCTCCACACGCTCTCCGAGCGCTCTTTTGAAATCCCGTTCTTTCTTCAGCGGCCTGCCGAGACCGGGAGAACTCACCTCGAGCACATAGGCGTCATCGATGAAGTCCGCTTCGTCCAGTTTCTCCTCAAACGCACGGCTGATGAACTCGCAGTCGTCGATGGTAATGCCGCCCTTCTTGTCACAGTATGCTCTGAGATACCATGTGCCGGCTTCCTTCACATACTCGAGATCAACGAACTCGTATGTATCGCCGATCACGGAGAGCAGAATTTCTTCGGCTCTTTTTTCGATTTCTTCGGTTCTGCTCAAATAATCTCCTCCCTGCCCGCGCCTTACTGAAGCCGGACAACGAACAGGAGTGGACCTCACGGCCCACTCCTGCTATAGTCAACTATTACCGTCCATCACTCTATCACCTTCACAAATGTATTGCAAGCTTTTTCGCATACTTTCTGCTCTCCTCACGATCATGAGACAGGTTATGATGACGCTTCGCGGATATGTACATCCAGCTGGTTGAAGGGGATCTCTATACCACCATCGTCGAAAGCTTTCTTTACACTTTCATTCGTATCCCACACGGTCTGCATGTAATCGGCCGTTTTGACCGGTGCACGGAGCTGAAGGATCACGGAGCTGTCAGCCAGCTCACTGACAACAACAGCCGCGCCGGAGGCATCCATACGGCTGTCAGACCGGATGATCTTCCAGAGTATCTCTCGCGCTTTGTCAATATCCGCCGAATAGGAAATCGGACAGCTGATGATAACCAGCCGTACCCCTGATGCCGTGTAATTCGTGACCTGATTGTTCGTGAGTGACGAATTGGGAAGGGAGACGAGCTCATGGCTGACTGTCTCGATCGTTGTATAATACATCTCGATTTTGACGACAGTTCCCTCGCCGTTCAGTGCCGGCACCTTGATGTAATCTCCGACACGAAACGGTTTCAACGCCAGGATCAGAATACCGCCGGCAAAATTGGAAAGTGTTCCCTGCACAGCCAGTGAAATGCCGACACCGGCCGCTGCCACGATCGCCGCGATCGTACTGGCTTCCACGATATTGAGCCAGATACAAATCTCTACGATCGTCAGGATCATGATGCCCCATGTGATCACTGATGTCACAAAAGAGCGGACGGAGGGATCAACCTTTCTTTTTTCCATGCTCCGGTCGAGGATCCGGCAGATCTTTTTCAGTACCTTCCACAGTACAAAAATGATCAGGATCCCGACGCCGATGCGAATGAGATAATTCAGCGCCTGTTTGCCGAACGTATCAAACCATTCGCCGAAGCTTCCGCTGTTCATCGCACTCTCTGATGACTCAGCCAGTTCTTCCAGCGTCGACGGGGTGTTACTGGCTGATGAAATACCACTTACGTAATCCACTGAACCGTATCAGAACCTTTCCGGAGATTATTTCTTCCTGCGATTATTTCTTCTTGCCCTTGATGACCGTGTCCGCCGCCTCCATGATCGTCGCCGAAGCCGTTTTCCCGGCTTCGCTGACCACAGTGCCGGCATTCTTTACAGCTTCCGTCAGTGTGTCAGCTGCCTTTTCCACGCCGTCTGCAGCCACATCGGCTGCTTTTTCCATCGTCGTCTTTGCCGCCGCAGCAGCTTTTTTCGCTCTGGCGCTGACATTCGCGCTTCCGCTGCCGGCTGTCTTCAGACGCTTCGTACCCGAAGCTTTTCTCCCGGTATCTGAGGCTTTGACGGATTTCGCGCCTGCCGTTTTTCTGCCCGCAGCTGTTCCGGCCGATTTCACCGTTTTTGCCGCAGATGATGCAGATTTCTTTTCCTCACCCGGTACTGTGCGGATAACGGCCTCTGTAAACCGGTAAACCGCCACGGCGAGCGGTGCTACGCGTATCTTGATGGAATCCTTGCGCTCGTCCTGTTCCACCGCACGGCTCAGTTTGACTCTCGGGTTGACCACGCCGGTACCGCCGAATTCCACGGCATCACTTGAGAAGATCTCTTTGTACTTGCCGGGATAAGGCACACCAACCATAAAGTTCTCATAGGCGACATTGGAGAAATTCGCCACGATCAGCAGTGTCTCCTCCGTCTTCATGCTCTTCCGCAGATAGACGAGCATGTTGCGCTCCCAGTCCAGATTGCTGATCCACTCAAATCCCTCCGGATTCTCATCGAGCTGATAGAGAGCGGGCTGCTCGCGATATAGTTTCAGCAGTGCCTTCGTATAGGCAGTCATCCTCCTGCCCTCTTCCGATTCCGCTTCCTTCCAGTCGACGCCGCTGTTTGCCGTCTCAGGCGCATGCTGTCCGAAATCCTGACCCATCGCGATAAGCTTCTTCCCCGGATGCGTCAGCAGATAGGCATAGGTCAGGCGGAGATTGGCCTCCTTCAGCTCGGGCTTTGCCCCCGGCATCTGCCGGATCAGCGCCTTTCCTCCGTCGATCAGGAGATCGTGAGAAAGCGCCAGCATGAATTTCTCACTGTACATGTACACGGAGCTGAACGTCAGATCATCCTGATGTGCCCCGCGGAAAAGCGGATCGAGCTGAATGTAATTCATGTAGTCATGAACACACCCGTTGTTCCACTTGTAGTCAAAACCGAGGCCACCGCCGGATACGCTGCCCGTCACCTGCGGGAAGCCGGTTTCCTCTTCGGCAGCGGTGATGACACCGGGGAATTCTCTGTGGATCGTGAGGTTCAGATTCTTCAGGAATTCAATTGCCTCGAGATTCTCATTTCCCCCGTACATATTGGCGATCCACTGTCCCGCTTTCCGGCCGTAATCCAGATAAACCATGGTCGCGACATCGTTGATCCTGATGCCGTCCGCATGGTAGGTGGTGAGCCAGAACATTGCGCTGGAGCAGAGAAAGCTGCGCACTTCGCCGCGGCCGTAGTTGAAGATCAGACTGCCGCTGAACGGATGCACGCCCTTCTTCGGATCCAGATGCTCATAGAGACAGGTACCGTCGAAAGAAGCAAGTCCCTCGTTTCCTCTGGCGAAGCAGCTCGGTACCCAGTCCAGAATGACACCGATCCCCGCCGCATGCATGGTCTCCATAAATGCGAAGAAATCCTGCGGCGTTCCGCAGCGCCCGGTCGGCGCGAAAAATCCGCTGGTGGCATATCCCATGCTCTCGTCATCGGGATACTCCATGACAGGCATCAGTTCCACATGCGTATAACCCATGGACTTCACATAGGCAGCCAGTTCCGGTGCGGTCTCCGCATACGTGTAAAGAGAATCATCCTCCCTGCGCTTCCATGTGGTGATATTCACTTCATATACTGCCATCGGACTCGAAGAGGTATCCGTCGTCTCTCTCTTCGCGATCCAGTCGCTGTCTTTCCATTCATGAGAGATATCCGTCACAACGGAAGCGCCGCCTGCGCCCTGCTGATATCCGAATCCGCACGGATCCGGTTTCAGATAGACGAGTCCTGCTTTGGTTTTGATCTCATATTTATAGAAACTTCCGTCCGTGATCTCAGGGATGAAAATTTCAAAAATACCTGACTCGAGACGGTTCATCTGATGAATACGGCCGTCCCATCCGTTGAAGTCGCCCACAACGGATACGCGCACCGCATTTGGTGCCCAGACGGCAAAATAAACGCCGTCTGTCCCGTCAATCGTCATCCTGTGCGCACCGAGTTTTTCAAAAGCATGTGCGTAGATTCCGTTCACGAAGCGCGTCTCTTCCTTCTCCGTGATCTGGCAGGGATATGCGTACGGATCCTTTACTGCCCTGCCGCCGTCTGCCTCGTCCTCCAGGACGAAATCATACGGCGGTATTTTCCTGCCGTCGAGCATGACAGCAAAATATCCCGATTCATCCTCCTGTACCATGGGGATCTTCTTTCCGCCGGAGCGGATGCTGACATTTTCCCTGCCGGGAAAATATGCCTGCACCAGGATGCCGTCATCCGTCACATGCGGTCCGAGGATCTTCCGCGGTCTGGCCTCCTCCGCATAGACGACTGCCTCGATCTCCGCCCAGTCCATGCGGTCATAGATCCTGCTCTCCATACTTTTCTCACTGCTGCGCATAAGTCAGGTCCTCCTGTCACTGCTGTACCGGCTCTTCAGGTGTCTGTGTGCTCTGTCCGCCCTCAGCGTCCTCAGATGATTTCTCCGTAATCTGTTCCGGTTTTTTGTTCAGGATCGACATAAATTCTTCGCCGGTGATCGTCTCTTTTTCATACAGATATTTGGCCAGCTCATGCAGCTTGCCCATGTGGGAGCTGATGAGTTCCTTTGCCTTGTTGTACTCCTTCTGCACTTCATCTACGACCATCTGATCGATACGGCTGGCCGTCTGCTCAGAACATGCCAGAGATGTATCACCGCCCAGGTACTTGTTCGTCACTGTCTCCAGAGCGACCATACCGAACTCATCACTCATGCCGTAACGGGTGATCATGGCTCTTGCCACCTTGGTTGCCTGCTCGATATCATTCGACGCACCGGTCGTGATTGAATGGAAGACAAGTTCCTCAGCGACACGTCCGCCGGTCAGCGTTGCGATCTTGTTCTCAAGTTCTTCTCTGCTGAGAAGATTGTGCTCGCCCTCATCTACCTGCAGGGTATAACCCAGGGCGCCTGAGGTTCTGGGGATGATCGTGATCTTCGTGACGGGCGCTGAATTCGTCTGAAGGGCAGCCACCAGCGCATGTCCCGTCTCATGATAGGAGACGATCAGCTTTTCCTTCGTCGTCAGAACCTTGTTCTTCTTCTGATATCCAGCGATAACAGTCTCCACAGACTCCATCAGATCGCTCTGTACAACGAACTTACGTCCGTCACGAACCGCGTTGATGGCAGCCTCGTTGATCATGTTTGCCAGTTCTGCACCGGATGCGCCGGCAGCGGTTCTGGCCACCTCGTTGAAGTCGACATTGTCAGAGATCTTGATATCTTTTGCGTGCAGCTTCAGGATTTCCTCACGGCCCTTCAGATCGGGCAGTTCAACCGGAATCCTTCGGTCAAAACGGCCGGGACGCGTCAGCGCCGGATCCAGAGAATCCGGACGGTTCGTCGCGCCGAGAATGATAACGCCCTTCTTTGCATCAAAACCATCCATCTCCGCAAGAAGCTGGTTCAGTGTCTGCTCACGCTCATCGTTGCCGGTGTAGCCGCCGCCGTCACGCTTCTTACCAATGGTATCGATCTCATCGATAAAAACAATGCAGGGCGCTTTTTCATTTGCCTGCTTGAAGAGATCACGGACCTTGGCAGCGCCCATGCCGACGAACATCTCCACGAACTCCGAACCGGAGATGGAGAAGAACGGAACATCCGCCTCGCCGGCCACGGCCTTTGCAAGAAGTGTTTTACCTGTTCCGGGCGGGCCTACAAGCAGAGCTCCCTTCGGCATTTTGGCACCGATCTCGTTGTATTTCTGCGGATTATGAAGGAAGTCGACAATTTCCTGCAGCAGAGCCTTTGCCTCGTCCTCACCCGCTACATCGGAGAACTTGATGCCGGTTTCAGCCTGTACGTAGACCTTGGCATTGCTTTTTCCGAACTGCATGGCATCTCCCATGCCGCCGCCCATTCTCTTCGTGAACGACCTGGTAATCCAAACGCTCAGAAGGTAGATGATGACGAGCGGAATAATCCAGCTCAGAATGAAGCTCAGCACAGGGTTTGCCTGTGTCTCGATCGGGCTCTCGAAGTCCTCAATGCCCGCATCATACAGACGGTCTACCAGTCTGTAGTCTTCCATGATGCCGGTCTTGTACTCCTGACCGGAAGTATCCGTGAAATAGATCGTGTCATCCTGTGAGTTGACCTCGACCTGATCAATCTGCCCGTTATCGAGCATCTTGAGGAATGAACCATAACTCGAATCCTTGATCTTCTGCTGGGAAACGCTCGGAATGAGCAGCAGATTCAGCAGGACCAGGATAATCATGGCGATGATGTAATAGAAAATCAGGGGTTTTCTGTCGTTTTTAATTTCTTTCAATGGCTGTGCCTCTTCCTTTCATCCTTTCAGCGGTTCTCAATAGCTCCTCAGACGGTCGGTGGCTTCTTCTCCGGGATTCTCCACTTTCAGGATCTCCACGTCGTACTGCATGCCTCCGTTGACATTCACATGGCACACATCGCCGGCCCTGTGTCCCATCAGCGCATGGCCGATCGGGGACTCGGGTGTGATCCTTCCCTCCATGGAGTCGGCGCGCACGCTGGTGACGACTTTCAGAACCATAGGCTCGTCACGGCCCGGCATTTTCAGTGTCACTCTCCGGTTGATGCCGACCTGATCGTCATCCATCCTGTCTTCGATGATGACGGCGGTATCGATCATACGCTGAAGGTAGTTGATGCGGCTGTTGTTTTCCCTGTTGGCTTTCCTCGCCGCATAGTATTCAAAGTTCTCCGAGAGATCTCCCTGAGCCCTCGCCTCCTGAATATCTTTCAGGATCTTCGGACGGTCGACAAGCGTCCTGCGGTCGATCTCTTCCTGCATTTTCTTTATATCACTTTTTGTCAGTTTGTCATGCATAATAATACACTTTCACAATAATAATTTCATAACCCATATCAGAATAACAGCTGGCGATACCAGATACCGGGATACGACCAGGCATGCGACCGGACTTATTTCACAAATGCGCGATACGCGAGGTACGTTTCGTAGATGTCCGCCTTGCTCGTGATTTCCCACGGTGCGTGCATATTCAGCACCGGCACGCCGAAATCGATGACCTGCATGCCGAGGTTGGCAAGAATGTAGGCGATCGTTCCGCCGCCGCCCGCATCGACCTTGCCAAGTTCCGCCGTCTGGCAGGAAATATCTTCCTTATCCATCAGTCCGCGGAGAAAAGCAATGTACTCGGCGTTTGCATCGTTGGAACCGCTCTTGCCGCGGCTGCCCGTATACTTGTTGAATACCGGGCCTCTGCCGAGGTATGCGCAGTTATTTTTATCCATGACGTCCGGATAGGTCGGATCGAAGCCTGCGCTCACATCAGAGCTCAGAACACAGATCTTCGTCAGTGTGCGGCGGAGTTCAAGCTCGCTGTACACGCCGAGAGCATCCATGACTTCTGCCAGCGTGTTCTCAAAGAAACGGGAATGCATGCCGGTCGCGCCGACAGATCCGATCTCCTCCTTATCGGTAAGGAGACAGATGGAAGTGTACTCCGGATCCTTTTCGTCCATCACCGCACGGTAGGACGGATACGCGCAGACTTTGTCGTCCTGTCCGTAGCACATGACCATGCTCCTGTCCAGACCGTAGTCACGCGCCGCTCCGGCGGGAACCATCTCGATCTCAGCGGAAACAAAATCATCTTCACTGATATGATACTTATCCTTCAGAAGAGTAAGGATCTCTGCCTTTACGGCGTCTTTTTCTTCTCCCTCGAGAGGTCTGCTGCCCACGAGAACATTGAGATTTTCTCCCTCGATGACTTCGCTGGCCTTCTTGCTCATCTGTTTCGATGCGAGGTGAATCAAAAGATCGCTGACACCGAAAACCGGATCTGATGGATCTTCACCGATGCAGACGGGAATTGTCGTTCCGTCCTCCTTTGCGATCACACCGTGAAGAGCCATCGGCAGTGTCACCCACTGATACTTCTTGATACCGCCGTAGTAATGCGTATCGAAGAATGCCATGTCCGTATCCTCATACAGCGGATGCTGTTTGAGGTCGAGACGCGGCGAGTCAATGTGCGCACCGAGAAGTCTCGCTCCCTCCGTAATCGGCTTCCTTCCGATCCTCACGATCATCAGCGACTTCTTCATCATGTCGTCATAGACGAGATCACCGGGCTTCAGAGAGATTTTCTTTTCCTTCACCTCATCCAGCGTGTAGGCGCCTGCTTTTTTCAGGCCCTCTTCCATGCCCTGTACATTCTCGCGCTCCGTCTTGTGAACACTCATGTACGCCTTATATTCATCCGCGAAAGCGTTAATGGCTTCCAGACCACGTTTTTCCCAGATTGTCTTCTTTTTTTCTTCTGTCATCTTCGTGTCAGGCCTCCTGTTCACTGTATTTCATCTGCTGTAAAATTTCACAGCAGCATATGTTGTAGTTTACCACGTTACTGTCGCTTTTTCCACATGCCGGCAACGCAGAGACATCACATGGGCATTACTGCTCATCCTCCGGGGAAGTCAGTGAAGATTTGAGCAGGGAGGCCAGAAATTACAGATACTTCCAACCCGCAACCATCCGCAGACGCCGGTGGTTGATAACCTTCGTCAGTGCGTTTCCCGTCAGCGGATCGCGGTGATCGTACGTAAACAGCACGGCATATGGTACTTCATCCCCACTCTGGAGGACATCATGGATGAAAATCTCCACATGTGCCATTCTTTTATCGTTTTCCCGGCTCTCTGCCATCCACTTTTTCATTACCTGCTTCTGCAGTTCTGATTCGCCTGCCCAGGCAGGGCGTTTCCGGCTGTTCTCCCTGAGGTAGAGATCGAGCAGCAGTGTCTCCTCGTAAAACGGCAGTTTCTCCGGAAAATTCGCCGCAGCGAAACGGCGGAGCAGACTGATACGGTCTGTCCGGGACATTTTTCTCCCGGCGAGGGAATCTCCCGGCGCTTCCTGCCCGGCATTTTCTTCCTTTTCGAAGGCTGCCAGTGCTTCAAAGGTGTGAAAGGCATCTCCGAAGTCTTCCGTGAGATGTCCGATCGTGACGGAATACTGCAGACTGTTGTAATACAGGTCGACGGCATCGCACACATCATGCAGGTGCAGGACCTCATCGCAGGACAGAAAGTCCGTCACCAGCACCTCATAGGGAGGATGACTCTGACAGCGAATACCGTAGTCAGCGGCGCGTTTTTCCATATCGGAGCCCTTCAGCACCTTGAGGAATCCGAGCTGCAGCTGATGAGGTTTCAGACTGTACACATCGTTAAAAGATCTGTGAAAGCTCTCCAGCCCTTCCAAAGGAAGCCCGGCGATCAGATCGAGATGCTGATGTACATTCCTTCCGGCGGCGATTTTTCTCACAATCTCAGATAAATGGAAAAAATTCTGTCGCCGATGCACTGCCTCCAGCGTCTGCCCGTTGGTCGACTGCACCCCGATCTCCAGCTGAACCTGTCCTGGCCGCAGAGAATTCAGAAGGCGGATTTCCTCATCCGTGAGGAGTTCCGCCTCGATCTCGAAATGAAAATTGGTGATGCCGTTGTCGTGATCTCTGAGATATGTCCAGATCTTCAGTGTTCTTTCATGATCACAGTTAAACGTCCTGTCGACAAATTTCACCTGGGGCACGCGGGCATCCAGAAAAAACTGAAGTTCCGGGAGCACAAGTGAGAGTGAACGGAGTCTGACCTTTTTCTCGCCGGCAGACAGACAGTAGCTGCATCGGAACGGACATCCCCGGCTGCTCTCATAGTAAATGATGTGGTGTGCCCAGTCCGCCGCCGACTCATCCCGGTAGAAAAAAGGAATGCTGTCCATATCGACAGGCTCCGCAGGACCCGGGTTCCTGAGGATTTGTCCCACCTCGTCGCGATAAACGATTCCCTCCACATTCCGGAGAACGCCCCTGCTGCACACGAGCTCCGTGAATATTTTTTCTCCCTCACCGACCATGACCCCGGTGAGTTCCGGCAGCTGCCTTAATTCTTCCTCCGGGTCGAAGCTGACCTCCGGTCCGCCGACCCAGAAATGCACATCGGGCATCACCTTTTTCAGATCCCGGATCAGCATCCTTATGATAGGCATATTCCAGATATAGCAGGAGAAAGCGATCATGTCCGGCCGGCGCCTGCAGATGTCCGCAAAAATACGGTTCACCGGTTCATTAATCGTATAGCCGGCCACTTCCAGGCCGACATCCGGCGGCATCTTCTCCCGCGCGCAGGCCGCCAGCGTGTGGACAGCCAGATTACTGTGGATATATTTTGCGTTGACCGCTGCCAGCAATATCTTCATCTGCAACTCCGGCTCCTGTTATATTTCCACTCATTTCTCATCCGCTTTGTGTAATGTTCCATCGGTATCGACGGTCACCAGATCGCCTTCATCGATACCGCGCTCCCGGAGGATCCGGTCAGCCGCCTTCAGTGCCGTCTGACTTCCATCCGCATCCTCGAGGATCACGCGCACCTGCGGCTCCTGTCCCTCCGGCAGTTCCTCACAGCCGTAGTCGTCTTCCTCTATCCTGACGATTCTCCACGTCTCTGCCGGCGCATCATCCGCCTTCGGCCGCTTTATCGAAAGCGATTCGTTCTCAGAAGCGGCGGCCATATCCTTCTGCCCGTCATCCTGGCAGATAAATGACGCCGTTATCTGCATCGTATTCTGCAGCGTCTCCAGATCAGCCATGATGTCACCCGTCTCCAGCGAGTGATTGGCATTTTCGGTGATGTAAAGCGGTACGTTTTTCTCCATGCACGCATTCACGACAAGCTGATGCTCCACCCATGGATCTGACGTTCCGTGAAAAGCAATGCCGCTCTCCGGTCTCATAAAGGCGAAGGTCCCGGCCACAGGCGTAAAATAAATATGACGCACAATTGTACCTGCGGAAGTGAATCTGCTTCTGTGTCCTGCATCATAGGCAGCAGCCACAGCCGTGCCCACGCTCTTGGAGATGAAAAGCACCTCATCCGCTTTGGCCAGTTCGTCGATATCCAGCTGTTCCTTTGTCTGCTCCAGCGCATGCTCGAAGACCTTTTTCATCTTCTTCTCATTGCCGATCAGATTTTTCTTGCCGCCCAGATGTTTGAAGCTGAGCCGTATGATCTGATAGCCATTGTTCTGCGCCAGCTTTCCGGCAAAATTAAGAAGCGGCCGGTCGCATGTATATCCTATTCCCGGAATAAGTACTGCAATTTTACTCATGATATACCTCCCGATGTCTGTCTGCCTTCTGTGGCGGGAACATGAATACTCCGGTTGAGATGCAGCAGAAGGCGATGTTTTCACACTCATTTTCTACCCAGAAAATCCAGGATGATCTTTGCAAGCTTTTCGCTGCGGACGATATAGCTTCCGTGACTTTCCCCCCGGAAGAATCACTTTCTCTGCACCCGGAATTTTCGAAGCGATATGATCAGTCTCACTCTTACGAATCAGATACTCTGCCATATCCCTGTAATGGAATTCCCCGGTCCATTGGTTCTTTCCGTGTCACCGGGAATCCGGAAGATAGCAGGTGTATTTCTTCTCTAAAAGATGAACCGTCCGGTCGAAGACAGTATGATCTTCACCGTTCCCGTGGATCAAAACCACCGGCCGGCCCTGTCCGATCATCTCATAAAAGATGTCTACGTGATTTACATGTATCTTCTCCAATTTCTCATTCCCCCTGTTCGCCATTCTTATCCAGGCACTTTTTTCATGCTGCACCCGCCGCATTTCCAGATAAGCATGCACGTAATCGCTGAATCCCCGTGAATCCAGAACGGCAAAAGCCGCCTCCTCCATCCAGAAGGACATATGCTTCGGATAACAGACAACATACGTGTTCTTCCATTTCGGGTTGAATTTGTTTTTGGCGACATACAGGGGTTTAAAACCATAGATATAATTCATGTTTTCATAAATATAGTGCTCTGCCTTCTCGATCAGGCAGGGATGGTCTTCTGCCTCTGTATTGAAAAACGGAGCCACGCCGAGACTCGCTTCCTGTATGCCTTCTTTCTTCAGTGTCTCCATAATGTCGTGAAATAAAAGTTCCATCACACCATGAGGACACCCCTCCCGGCGCCGCATGATATCCACGATCCATCCTTTTCCTCCCAGATACGGATTCAGCACATTGATACCCTGAATGACACCATCTGGATCAACAGCATAGAAATATCTCTTGTCGCACTGCCTTTCCAGCATCAGACTGCCGACGGCAAATTGCAGTCTGGCTGTATGTTTTTCTTCAAGCCATGCATCTGTGATTTCATGAAACTGTTGCTCGATGTTCTCATCCCGCTCTGACTGCGGCCGGTATTCATGCACCGTAAGGCCGTAATTCATCGCCGTATGGCAGGAAGATCTCACCTTGGCGCAGCGTCCTCCCTGCATCGACCAGGTCTGTACATCGAAGACTGCCTCTTCGCCGCACTTAAAACAGCCCAGTCCTTCTGACTGGTACTCCGGTATATGGGTTTCATTGGTCATCAGAAAAACCAGATGTTTTCGCTCTGCCGCCGAAAAGGAGCGAAGCATCGCCAGTATCTTTGGAAAACTCTCTGCTGCACAAATCGGATCCCCGCAGACCACGATCGTATGCCCGGACCGCGCAAAGCTTACCATACCTTCCGGATTCTCGGAAAACAGCCATTCCTTATCCGGCTCCAGAGCCAGATATGCCAGAGAATTTTCCGCGTACTTTCTCAGATACGACAATGCGCGATTCCATTCTTCCGGAGAGGCTGACGCAGCCGCGGCTGTTTCAAATCCGAAGCTTCTTCCCCGCTTCGAAACAAGACAAAGCTTTTTCACCACTTGTTACATCTCCAGGCTGTCTTCATTCAGAAGGAAATCATAAATTGACATAATCGTTATTCCCCGCTCATTTCTCCAGAGCGGAGAATTCGTACCTGTAATAATGATCTTCTTAAACGAATCGGATACCCGAATCAATGATTCCTGTTCCTGATTCATTTTTTCTTGATCCGGAATTGCGAAAGCTGACTGCAGATAATAACGCCTGCTGCCTTTATTGGCTATAAAATCTATCTCAAGTTTCTTACTGATGCTTGAATTGTTTTCCCGCACGCGAATCGGAACCACTCCGACATCGACAGAATATCCACGGTATAACAACTCGTTGTAAATCACATTCTCCATAAGATGTGTTTCTTCAAATTGCCGAAATTCAAGAAATGCATTTCTTAATCCGATATCTGCATAATAATATTTTACAGGTGTAGAAATGTATTTTCTTCCTTTGACATCATACCTTTCCGCTTTGGAAATCAAACAAGCATCCTGAAGATATGTAAGATATTCCGCAATCGTAGGAGTAGAAATTCCTTTTATACCGGAACTTTTGAAGGTATCAGAAATCCTTTGAGGATTTGTCAGTGATCCGACAGAAGACGCAATGACTTTCATCAGTTCTTCCATACCCCTCAGATTTTTTACATCATACCTTTCCTGAATGTCCCGCAGATAAATTTCTCTGTTCAGCGAATTCAGATACTGAACTTTCTGTTCGTCATCATGCAATGAGAGAATATGCGGCATTCCTCCGTAATACAGGTAATCCCGCCAGGCATCTTCCTTTGATTGATTAACTGCAGAACAGAACTCGGAAAACGACAGTGGAAAAATATGGATTTCATCACCTCTCCCCCGGAATTCTGTCAGCACATCCGTGGCAAGCAGTTTTGAATTGCTGCCAGTAACATACACATCAACATTACTCCTTCTCAGTAATCCGTTCAGAACACCATACAATTTTACATTCGTTTCTTTCTGCTTCAGTTCTTCTCTCGAAATTGCAAGCTGTATCTCATCCAGCAAAATAAAGTAGTGCTCTGAAGAATCATGGATTTTTCCTTTCAGAAATGTATACAGCTTCTCCGGATCACGGTATTTACTGTTATCAATATCATCAAGCGAAAGCGTAATAATATGATCCGCAGAAACACCGTTTTCTACCAGATAATGATAGAACAGATTAAACAGTAGCACCGACTTTCCAGATCTTCTGACGCCAGTGACAACCTTGATCATCTTGTTGTCAATTCTTGATATCAATCTGTCCAGATATTTCTGTCGTTTAATGAGCATGAGCCCCTCCAATTTTATTTTTGGGGTACGATTACCATTTTTCTAAAATTATTATAGGGTCTCTAATCGTCTCAATCAACTTTATATTTTGAGTAATATTACACGTTTTCTAAAACATAAATTAGGAGATAAGATACAGATTAATAAAGTTTATTGCAAAACTTTCTGATCATTAGATATTGAAACAGAAAAAAGACGTTTATCTGCCGTCTAAACGGTAAGTAAACGTCCGTTGATAATTACTTTATTCTGTTTTTATCAATATTCCAGAGCGGGAGCCTTCAGGATGCTGTTCTCCCGGAAAGAATAGTAGCGATCGTCATTGCCGATGATGATATGGTCCACAATCGGTGTACCAAGCAGCTCACAGATCTTTGCCATGCGGTCTGTCAGGGAAACGTCCTCCGGCGATGGCATAAGGTTCCCACTGGGGTGATTGTGGAACAGCATGACCGATCCCGCATTGGAGAGAATGATGCTCTTTAAGATCTCCCGCGGATGCGCAAGTGACTGATTCAGTGTCCCGATGGACACGATGTTCATGTTAATCGGCTTCAGATCATTTCGAAGGTTTACTACTGCCAGCACTTCCCGGTCATATCCCTTCAGCGTCTCTGACATCAGGCGGACCGCAGCCTGCGGAGAATTGACTGGCTCCGCACTGTAAAGCGGCGGTTCCTTGACCATACGGATTCCCACCTGATCCAGCTTATAGGGTTTACTGGAACTCATCTGCATCACCTCCAATCGGGATCACAATGACCACATTCGTTTCTTCCAGCTCTGGCAGCTGGTCACGGATTGTCCCGGTTGTAGAGAAGATCTCTTCCTTTAGCTTCTTTACTTCTTCGCTCATAGCGGTCTCCTTTCCGTTCAATAGGGCATAAAGAAAGACCGTCTGCGGTAAGACAGGCGGTCTGCATAGCTTGTAATGATTTGTTCATTCCCATTCTCTGGAAATGTGATTCCAATGTCCGGAAATATGCTGCCATCGAAATTCTCCCGTTCGGAAATTGTCATGAGATCGTAGAAATCTTTATATCGACTGTTCACCACGCCAAGGGAAACGATTGCCTCCATTTTTTCAGAAACGATCGTATAAACAGAATATGCATACAGTTCTACAGGGTCATCATCCAGCAGTGTTGGATAATTCATTTTCTGCCGTTTCGGATAAACGGCATCACCGAATCCGATATCAATGCCAACGCGAATTCTTGTCCGGTCAAGATAAGCAGTTACTGAAATCCTTGCACCATGATACTTTTTAAATTCCGTAATATTGACTGCCTCAATGGTATTCATATCAAAGCGGATTGGGTCATCAGCCTCTGTATTCAGTATTTCTTCAAAAATTGCCTTCAATGTCTCAAGATCATTTGAGATGTGTTCTCCAAGCAGGTCGATGTCCGTTGTAGCCCTCGTAAAGTCATCTGTATACAAACCATAGAGAAGTATGCCGCCTTTCAGCGTAAAATCATCTGCGTATCTGGAAACAGAAATCCGGTAGAGAACCCGTTCGAGAATATAAACAGTTAATGCATCCTGAACGGTTCTTCCGCTCTTTTTCGCATAGTTCTTCAGCCTGTCTTTCACTGATGAAGCATTTCTCATACAAGCACCTCCAGAAACTGCCGCATGGCAGTCTCCACGCGCAGTTTTTTCGCATATTTCATCAGACGATTGATATCCCTGTCGCTACGGTTCAGATAATTTTTTACGATCTTGACAGCAGGCTCAAACCCGATCTTATTCCGATAGAATACAATGTCGCATACTGTCTTTTCCATGTCGTAGATGCGATACAGATTCCCGTCTTCATTCACCGTTCTGATCCCTGTTTCATATCGTTTCTCAGAAAAAAGGAAGAATTTCATGGCAGGCCAGTCCGGCTGTGAAGGCATTCTGGTGCCTCTGGGAAGTGCGGCCTCCACTGCTGACGGCCTTTCTTCAGACAGGTCGTAATATACCGCTGCACTGATCAGGCAGACCACAGCTTTATCAGAGACTGCGGAAACAGCATAGAAGTCATTCGGCTCACCGCTGAAATCAAGATTCTCATAATACTTTTTATTCACTCTGGCAAGCCTGCCAGCATCTTCCAGCTTGTTGATATCGTAGTAAGAATATCCTTCCCTCTTCAGTTCCTGCATGGAAATGAATTGCTGTGGTGGCTTCATATACATCATTCACCTCCTGCAGATATTTTAACAAATGTTTGCAGTTTATTCAATCTGCTTACATTCATTTAATTTTCATATTCAACCAGTCTCAAACAGAAACTGACTGTACGGTTTTATTCGTCTTCAGATTCAAGGTCTTCTTCCGGATCCTCCTCTTCCGGAAGATCGTAGCCATCCTCATCCTCCCGGTAGTCCGCATCCGGATCCGGCTGGTTCGCCGGCTTCTTTTTCTTCTTTGCCTGCAGGAAGATCCAGATGGCAATACCGCCGATCACAATGATCAGAACTCCGGCCGCCGCAAAGAGACTCACGTTCTGCTTCTTTTCCACGGTTTCTGCCGACGGTTGCGTGGTCTCCTTCTCCGGCTCTTTTGTTGGTTCCGGCGTCTCTGCTGTCTCTTCCGCTTTTGCCTCACTTGCCGGAATGATGTCTTCAACTGTATAAACGATGTAAGCCCTGTTCAGATCATCAAACCATCCATTTTTCATTGACAGGGAAAGGCGATCCAGCATCAAGCCGTAAAGAAGCTTTGCTTCAACGGAGACTTCGCGGAAATCCTCGCCCATAATCAATGTCTTCGGTATTCGATAGAACAGAAACTGTTCCGCATCTTCATGACCATAGAAATAATCAAATGTCATCGTCGTTCCCTCCTTTCTTCTGGAATCAAAAAAGACGTCTACCTGCCGCGTGTGCGGTAAATAAACGTCTTTTATGTATCAATATTCGATTGTAAGCCGAATCAAATTTCTTTGAGTTCTTTCAGAATAGTTCCAATATCGCCGTCAATACAGATCGATTTTTTCTCAATCTCCTTCGGAGCAACCGATTCGCCAAGATTCATGCATGCGTAAGTAGCATCAGGCCATTCATATGTCATCTTCCAGAAGTTGTACTTGACTATGGTTGGAGTATTCATCCCGACACCGAGTTCCAAATAGATGATCCGAATCTTTCCATGCCGACGGAGAAAATCCTGATACCTTTCCTGCGCTGCATACCAGCCATCATCCTGCACAAACGTATCATCACAGCGAAGATTGATCGTCATGTCGCTCCCGTCGTCCGGACATTTCGGAATCAGTTCCGAAGGCACACGCATCAGAAGTTTTCCATTTTCCGGCACCTGAAATACGCCGTTTTTATCCTTCACAAAACCCTGCGCTTCCATCATCTGTATGACGAGTTCCTCGTTGTCATAAGTCTTCTGCAGCTTAGGAGCAACGCTCTGCAAAAGCCCGTAGTCACCCTGCGTATAGAAGAGCCTTTTTTTATCGAATCCTGCGAGCTGGAACTGATGGTCCACATTGGTGGTCAGAACAAAATAATCCCTGTCTCTGACCAGCGAAAGCAGAGACGGATAGACATCGGAAGGTGCTTTGATATAACGATTGTAATATATATGGCGGCTCCACCAGGCCCAGTACGTTTCCAGGTCCTCGAACGGATAAAACCCTCCTGAGTACATATCCCGTATTCCATATTTCTTCGAAAAATCACCGAAGTATTTCTGAAAGCGTTCTCCGGAATAAGTCAGGCCCGCTGCTGTAGACAGACCTGAGCCTGCACCGATGAGTACCGCATCAGCCTGATCCATCTGACTTTTCAGAATCCTGATCTGCTCATCTTTATCCACCGTAATTCCCTCACTTATTCTGTTTATATATCCTGAACCAAACATTCTGAACATCTCTATCCGGTAGGCGATGTGCGGGATCTGGCAGATCTGCACATCCTTGCCATGGAAAATGAGGCAGCTGACGGACAGCGTTTCATCGCTGAATCTGAGGAAATGACCATGCCTGAGATGGCTAAAATTCTGAAAGAAGCTTACCCGGACCGGAAAGTCAGCACTATGGTCATTCCCGACTTTGTTATTTCCATCATGGCGAAATTCCAGGTACCTATGAAGGTTCTGAATACAATGATCGGACTCAGGTATCACAGAGATAACACGAAAGCCAGAAAGCTGCTCGGCTGGAACCCACGCCCTGCAAAGGAAACGGTACTGGATACGGCAGAATATCTGGTTCGTTATAAGATTGTTTAAATATATGTTTTTAATGTTTCTTTTTATCGTTTCAGATTTCCGCGCAGCTGCACAAGCCTGATCAGCATCTCCGCCGTCTTCTCCATTTCCTGCACACTCGCGTATTCAAACCGGCTGTGATAGTTGTACCCTCCGGTACACAGATTCGGGCAGGGAATGCCGCGGAAACAGAGTACCGCGCCGTCCGTTCCGCCGCGGATGGGGCTTGTAACACAGGATTCTCCCATGTCTGTCAGAACTTTCCGCACGTGCTCTACAAGATCCATATGATTCGCCATGACTTCTGCCATATTGTAGTACTGGTCACGGATCGCCACTTCCACTGTACCCTCGCCGTATTTTTGATTCAGGTACTTTGCGATCATGCGGACTGTTTCCCTGCGCGCCTCGAACCGTGTCCGGTCATGATCCCTGATGATGTACTGGAGCCCTGCCTGTTCGACATTTCCCTCCATACGGCCGAGATGGTAAAAGCCCTCATATCCTTCCGTATGCTCCGGTGTCTCGGCAGGCGGCAGCATCGAGGCAAATTCCATCGCGATCAGGCATGCATTTTTCATCTGGTTTTTCGCACTTCCCGGATGAACATTCTTTCCGTGAATCTTTACTCGCGCCTCTGCCGCGTTGAAACACTCGTATTCGATGACGCCGAAGGCCCCGCCGTCCACTGTATACGCCTCTTTCGCGCCGAAGCGCTCCGTATCAAAATGCTCTGTGCCGCGTCCGGTCTCTTCATCCGGCGTAAAAGCAATGCGTACGGCGCGGTGCCGGACTTCCGGATGGTCGTGGAAATACTGAACGAGGTTCATGATCTCCGCAACTCCTGCCTTATCATCTGCCCCTAGCAGCGTCGTCCCGTCTGACGCAATAAGATCTTCCCCGTAATGTTTCGCAAGCTCCGGGAAATCTTCCTCTTTCAGGATTTCGTCACCGCCCTGATAATTCCTGATGATTCTGGGCTTCACACCGTTCCCGCTCACCTCAGGTGATGTATCCAGATGAGAGATGAATCCAAGTGGCGGCATCGATGCAAAATCGCTGCCCTGCGAAGCGATGGATGCGTATACGTAGCAGTGCCCCCTGTCATAATCCGTCTGTGCACCCAGACCTTCCAGTTCCTTTACCAGAAGTTCTGCGAGGTTTCTCTGTTTCGCCGTCGTCGGCTGTTCTTCAGCCTCATCATCGGACTGCGTATCGATCTTAACGTAATTAAGGAAACGGTCAATTAAATTTTTGTTTGCAATCAAGTTATTGCTCCTCCTCTTTCTGCGAATTCACAATTTCTTTTCCGTCATCGTAAGATATCTTATCAAACCTTTATGATAAAACGCGTTTCTATCTCGATATCGCGGCGTTCGCCGCAGCAGAAGATTCATTTTCCGTTGCCAGCAATAGCCCCATATACAGAACGACCGCTTCCCGGAAATTTCTCGGATTATAACCCGTGTGATGCCATATGCCATCCAGCTGATACTGCAGTGTATTTTTGTGCAGAAAAAGCGCTTCGGCAGTCTCCTTCAGGCGGCAGCCGTGAGCAAAATATGCCGTGAGAATCTCCTTCTCTTTTTCCGACAGAACGGAAACCGTTTTCTCCTGATAACGCTCACGGGCATCTTCAGGGACTACAGAGAGAAGCATGGCAATGTCCAGATCATCATAACAGGCAAAATATTCGTTTTCTTTTCCTGCCGTCCTTGCGGCAAGAACCGCATTATCAAAAGATCGATTCTGACGGCGAAGCGGCTCAGCGCTTCCCACACCGATGACGAGAATACCTTCGCCTGAATCGGCAAGTTTCCGCAAAGCTGCAACGGAAGTCTGATATTTTTCTTCTTCTATAATCTCCAGATATTCCCTCGGATAGTTAAATGTATAGAGGCTGCTGCCTGTTCTTTTGAAGCAGTTTTTTATCTGCTGTTCGATCATCGGGACATTCGTTGGATTCCATCGGTCGTTCAGCCTGATGACTACGGTGCGGCAGAGTACACTCTCCGAGAGGTTTTTTGATTGCAGGAAGTCGCTGAGATAGGAAGGTGAAATCGCCACTCCTTTTGTCAGTGCCCGGATGATATAGGCCTCTTCCGCCTGCTGATTTCTGATACGCACATCAATCTCATTCTCACGCAGCACGAGCCATGAAATCCTCTGCGCCAGAAAGGCATATTTCCTTACATCATCCGGATTCCCGGAAATGCCGATCACGGCGATGGTTTCCCCGTGCCAGGCAAAAGGCATATTGATACCTCGCTTTGAACCGGAAAAATTGTCATCCGAAAAAACTTCCAGTGTCTGTCCGGTTTGGGCCGCTTTGTATCCGATCTCATGAAATGTTCCAATTCGACCGGGATCTGTGCTCGCATCAATAATCCCGTCAGGACGGATAAAATTAATGTCGTATCCGCAGACATCTTTTACAGTCTCTACGATTTCCTGTGCCGTGCGCTGACTGATCATATTGGACATAACGATCTCCTCCTGCGATTTGGTCTGTATAACATAATATAGCAAATATTCTCCATATAATATAGTATGCAAAACATTTTATTAATACCCACCGAAAAATATAATAAGCGCAGTTGATAGATAAACAGTTCCTGCGAAATGAAAAAGGAGAAAAAATATGAAAGCAGTTGTAGCCATTGATTCTTTTAAAGGCAGTCTCAGTTCTCTCGAGGCCGGAAATGCTGTCAGAACCGGTATCCTGCAGGCAGATCCGGAGGCACAGGTTATCGTAAGACCGCTTGCGGACGGGGGAGAAGGAACTGTCGAAGCACTGACGATCGGTATGGGTGGAACCCTGATGACGGTTCAGGTGACCGGACCTCTCGGCGAGAAAGTTGTAGCAAAATACGGAATACTTGCCGACGGCAAAACAGCCGTGATGGAAATGTCCCAGGCCGCCGGAATCACCCTGGTCAGAGATGAAGACAGAAATCCGCTGAAAACCACGACGCGCGGCGTTGGTGAGATGATCCTCGATGCGATAGGCAAAGGCTGCAGACACTTTATCATGGGAATAGGCGGTTCCGTCACCAACGACGGCGGCATCGGAATGCTGCAGGCTCTGGGCTTCGGGCTCCTCGATAAAGACGGAAAGCAGGTTACACCCGGCGCACAGGGCCTGGAAAACCTTGCGGATATCACCAGTGAAAATGCAGTACCTGAACTCGCTTCCTGCAGCTTCCGAATCGCCTGCGATGTAACCAATCCTCTTTGCGGAGAAAACGGATGCAGTGCAGTCTACGGTCCTCAGAAGGGTGCTGACTCGCCCATGATCCTGCAGATGGACAAATGGCTGTCAAATTACGCCGATATTGCAAAGCAGAAATTTGCAAAAGCTGACCCTGAATATCCAGGAACCGGCGCAGCCGGCGGCCTCGGATTTGCTTTTCTTACTTTTACAGATGCAGTACTTGAATCGGGAATCAGAATTGTTCTGGATGAGACAAGACTTGAAGATTACATCAAAGAAGCAGACATCGTCGTAACCGGCGAAGGCAGACTGGATGGGCAGACCGTCATGGGCAAGGCACCGGTCGGTGTTGCCGAAATTGCCAAGCGCCACAATAAAAAAGTGGTCGCTTTTGCAGGCAGCGTGGCAAAAGATGCCAAAGCCTGCAATGCACACGGAATTGACGCCTACTTTCCCATTCTGCGCAGAATCTGCACACTGCAGGAAGCTATGGACAAGGGCACGGCAGCTCAGAATCTCTCAGACACAGCGGAACAGGTTTTCCGTCTGGCAAAAGCAATGGTAAAAGGAGCATAAAATGGATATAACTTTTTCTACCCCCGGTGCACTGATCGGCCTCGCAATCGCTATTTTTCTGATTATTAAAAAAGTTCATCCGGCTTACTCTCTGATTTTCGGTGCGCTTATCGGCGGCCTCATCGGAGGCGGCGGACTCCACGCCACAGGTGGTTCTGTCTATATGAGCATCAACGAGCGTGCGAAGCTGATTCCCTATGAGGCAATGATCGGACTCACCAGCACAGTAGCAGCAACAGTTATCTATCTGCTTGGATTCTGAACAATCGAATTGGATACATGCGCCGCGGGCGCACAATAAAGGCCGCCTCTCCATGCATTCCTGCATGGCAGAGGCGGCCTTTATTTTTTCTGAAAACATTTCACAGATATCAGATTTTTTCAGGTTGAAAAAACTTACACCTGTCAGAACAGTTTATCCTGCTGATCTGATTCGTATTTCATTTCTTCCGCCTGTCTCTCTTCCGCAGGGCTCTTACCTTTGCGAAGGAGCAGATTGACGATGATGCCAACGATCAGAGCTGTAGCGATTGAGGAGATCTGCACAGCGCCGAAGTTCAGCACCAGTCCGCCGATACCGAGAACCAGTACCGCGCTGACAACAAACAGATTGCGGTTGTCGTTGAGATCGACTGTCTGGATCATGCGAAGTCCGGAAACAGCGATGAAACCATACAGGGCGATGCAGATACCGCCGACAACGCAGGTCGGGATCGTGTTGACGAAGGCGACAAACGGAGTGAAGAAACTCATCAGCAGGCAGAGGATCGCGGTCAGTGTGATGGTCGAAATTGAAGCGTCTCCCGTGATAGCTACGCAGCCGATTGCCTCACCGTAAGAAGTATTCGGGCAGCCTCCGAAGAAGGAACCCGCGATGGAGCCGAGGCCATCGCCGAGCAGTGTGCGGTGCAGGCCGGGATCACGGATGAGATCGCGTCCGATGATGGATCCGAGGTTCTCATGATCCGCGATATGCTCAGCAAATACAACCATGGCTACCGGAGCAAACAGAAGAAGTACATTGAACACGCCAGTACTGCCGAGCTGTGAAGCGCCCTCTTTGAACATACCTACGAAGGTAAAGTCCGGTACGCTGAAGAAGCTGTTCAGCGTCAGCGGTGTGAAATTCTTCACGAGCGGGCTGTAATCGATGATCTTCAGATAGTCAATGCCGGCTGCCCAGCCGATGGCGGTGAAGACAGAGCCCAGCGCATACCCCGCAAGGATACCGATGATGAAGGGGATCATGCGTACGCCATTACCGCCCTTCACAGAGGCATAAACGGTGACAAGGAAAGAAAAGATACCGACCAGGATCGCGATCAGATTATAATCGCCGCTCTGTGAGGTCTGCAGATTGCTCACGGCTGAAGTGCAGAGCGACAGTCCGATCAGGGCTACTGTCGGTCCGATGATGACCGGAGGCATCAGCCTGTCCACCCAGCGCGTTCCTGCCATGCGAATGATAATGGCAAGAATGACATACACGAGTCCGGCAAATACCGCACCGAGGAAAATACCGAGATAACCGAAGCTCGCCGCTCCGATCAGCGGATTGATAAAAGCAAAGGAGCTTCCGAGAAAGATCGGGCTTCTCCTCTTCGTACACAGGATATACACGAGCGTTCCTACGCCGGCACCGAAAAGCGCGGCAGGCTGACTCATCGTCACAGTTGTGCTTCCGCCTGTTCCCACGTTAACCAGCGTCGGAACCAGCAGCGTGGCTGCGATAATTGCCAGCAGCTGCTGAAAAGCATAGACGATATTTTTCCTGAATGGCGGCGTTTCTTCGACATCGTAGGTAAGATTCTTGTTCTTCAATGATCTTTCCTCCCTCATTTGGTAACATGTGGTCAAAATCCTTCGTTTATATTACGCGGATTGACGGCTTCGCGCAACACCAAAAAATAAGCATTCAGACATACTTCCTCATATGGAGAACAATATGTCCCTTCCGCGTCTGTCCGGCTTCTTCATCGCAGAGCACGCGGCCCCAGCCTCGGATCGACATGCTGTCTCCGGATGAGATTCGTGTGCTTCCATCCGTGACCAGCCTTCCGTTGATAAACACCCGCTGCTCACGGAACAGCTCCGTGATCTTTGATCTCGCAGAACCGGTAAGTCTCGCGACTACGGCATCCGCGCGCGGAGAGGGAACGATCAGCTGAATGTCCTGAAAACGGACACAGGCCTCCTCCGGTAATGAATCGGTCTTTTCCACAAAGACGTGCGTGTGACGCACCTCATCCAGTTCCTGCATGATCATCGGTGCCAGCCGTTCCACTGCGCATACCCACGCATGGGTGCCGGCGATCCGAATGTCACCGATGGTATCGCGTTCAATGTTCAGCGCCATCAGACTGCCAAGGTAATCCCGATGGCTCAGTTCTTCGCCGAATTTTTCCAGCACAGGTGAAATCCTGAGAATGGTTATGGGAAAATCCTCAGACCACCCAAATTCATCTTCGTTCCCGAATCTCGCCATCTGCCGCTCGGCGCCTTCAAAGCCGCCGCTCAGAGATACCCAGCGGGCGTCGATCTGACCGCTCCTGATCATATCCTGAAGAACAGAGATGTCCGCTTCGGACAGGAAATCCGTAAAACAGTATCTCGTATCTCTGGAAGCCCTGTTGTACAGGTCGGAAAATCTCTTTTTTATCTGCTCTGTCTCATTCATCTTCTCGTTCTGCCCGGTAAGTTTATTCTTTTTCCTGTGCTCATTTTTCCGGCATGTTCATTGTATGCACTGCAGCTTACTGCACCGCAGCTCACGCATTTTTCTGGCTGTCCCCGGAATTCGCCATGTACATATCCAGAAATGCCCTGAATGCATCTCCGGTGCCGAGTTCGAAAGAATCCTTTTTCATGGCGATCGTGAGCTGACCGCGGAGAAAAAGGACATACATATTTTTTGTTTCCTTATAGCCGACGATATTGTCGATGGATACTTTGCGCTGTGTATTGCTGACGGTCGTATGAATCGTCTCGTCGTCGATCTCAATCTTCAGCCAGGGCGCATCTGTCTTGAACGCCTGACGAATATTGCTCCGCTCTTTGCTGATGGACTGAGATTCCTGTACAAAGAGAGATATAAAACCTATCAGACCGATCAGAGCAGGAATCAGGAACATCTCCGTTTCAAAGATCGGACTGAGAATAGTAAAAAATGCGACCATGACGCCCAGTACCCAGTAAGCCTTTTTATTTTTCCAGCGCCAGTAAGCGCCCATCGCCTCTTTTGCCGCTTCCTTATCATAGCGATAACGGTTGATAAATCTGTGTTCCATGACCGCTCCTTTCTCACCCTCCATGACGTTTTCCGTATCTGTCCCGCAGCGTTCGCGTATTTTGTGCGCCAAAAGTGCATCTAAACGTCAGAATCAAGCCTTTTCCGTATTGAAAATTCAGGCATAAAAGAAGACCGGAAACCCCTTATTTTACTGGATTTCCGGCCTGTCTGGAGCATATCGGATTCGAACCGACGACCTCCACAATGCGAATGTGGCGCGCTCCCAACTGCGCTAATGCCCCAAATCAATCACTTTTGCTATTCTACTCCTGTTTTTCCCAGACTGCAACCGGAAAATCTCCGTGCCATCCATCGCACGGTCGCCGGTCACCGACACAGTCAGCGCACCGGCTCCACCGTGAACACATCCACAGCCGGTCCTTCCTTCTTCACATATCCGGCAGCTTTTTCAGCTGTCATTCGATCCCGGAATATTCCGAAAACAGTTGCGCCGCTCCCGCTCATCAGCGCTCCGACGGCACCCTGCGCCATCAGCTGCTCTTCAATTCTTCCGATTTCCGGATGATCCGCCGCAGTCACGATCTCCAGCACATTTCCGAGATTTTGTACTACACCATCCAGATCTGATCTGCGGAGAGCATCCACCTGCGCATACACATCGGGATGTGCATATGACTCCAGCGAATCCAGATCATGGTACACCTTCCCCGTAGGTACATCGACGTCCGGTCTCGCGAGCACGACCGCGCAGTCGGGCATGGCGGGAAGCGGCGTCAGCTTCTCTCCGATACCCTCTGCCAGCGCCGTGCCGCCCATGACACAGTAGGGCACATCAGCACCGATCTTCAGGCCGTGACGGCAGAGTTCTTCGTCCGTCATTCCCATATCAAAAATATCGTTAACGGCATGCAGTGTCACCGCTGCATCACTGCTTCCACCGGCCAGTCCCGCCGCATGAGGGATTCTCTTGTCCAGATGTATGCGGATACCCTCCGCCGTGCCTGCGCTCTTCATAAGCATGTCTGCCGCCTGCCACACAAGATTTTTCTCATCGCAGGGGACCGACGGATCACTGCAGGTCAGCCGGATACCCGGTTCTTCTGTTTTCTCAAAGGTCAGTTCATCCGCCAGGCTCACCATCTCCATCACCATGCAGACCTCATGGTAGCCGTCATCCCGTCTGCCCGTAACGTCCAGACTCAGGTTAATCTTTGCATGCGCGTATCTCTTAATCATTTATTTCTCCATTCATCACAAAATCCCGGGATGACTCGTTACAGATCAGATGCTGTCAGCCTTGCAGATGCATCCGTATACCAGTATAATAGGAAAGGTTATAAAAAGCACTATATCAGGAGAAAAACAAATGTTTCGTTCACTGATCGGCATTATTTTTGCAGTTCTGTACCTCATTCTGACGCTCCCCGTTCTCGGAATTCTCGCCCTGATCGGCAGAAAAAATCCCGAAAAGCGCGGGCGCATCGCCCAGCGGATGATCACATGGTCTTTCGGCGTTCTGCTGAAAATCGCGGGGACAAAGATCACCGTCATCGGCACAGAGAATATTCCCGACGAGCCGGTTATGTTCACGGGAAATCACCGGAGCATCTGGGATATCATCATCACCTACCGGTACATGAAGAGGCCATGCGGCTATGTGGCCAAGGAATCCATGCATAAAATTCCGATCTTCTCCATCTGGATGAATTACATCGGCTGCCTCTTTCTCGACAGAGACAATCTCAAATCCGGAATGCAGATGATGCTCGATGCCATCAAAAAAATCAAAAGCGGCTCCTGCGTGTACGTGTTCGCCGAGGGAACCCGCAACAAGGCCAGAGAAGAGCTGCCGCTTCTTGAGTTCCACGAGGGAAGTTTCAAGATCGCCGTCAAGAGCGGCTGTAAAATTGTCCCCGTAGCCATCAACAACACACAGGATATCATGGAAGCGCACAATCCATGGCTGAAGCCCGTTCACGTCTGTGTGGAATTTCTGAAGCCCATCGATCCGACGGTTCTCAGCAAAGATGAGAAAAAGCATCTCGGAGAGCGGTCCTGCGAAATGATCACAGAAGCAATGAAAAAAAATGCTACGCTAATATCGTAAAAAATCCCGTTTCGGCTTCATATGCCGGAACGGGATTTTTTCAGGGCTCGATGTAATCAAATACAACCGAAGCGCCGTCGGTCTTTGCAGTCTCATAATCATCAAGCGAGCGAACCATCGTGCTGACTCTCGGTACACGATAAACCAGCTTGCACAGGAACAGACTCGGGTTACACTTCTGATCGATCGGCGTCGAAATAAAATCCGGCTCCGAGAGGAAATTGATCAACAGGCTGCTCGTCAGGAAGTCGATCAGACGGCTCATGAAACTTGAGCCGCTTCTGTAAGTGTAATCGGTCTTCTGTCCGCGTACATATTCATTGCGCTGCTTCTTATACCAGCGCAGAACCCGCGCGTCCATGGACTCGATGGCGAAAACGCCCTCGTACTCGTCTACTGCCTCGCAGACTTCATCGCAGAGGCTGTCCACATTGTCATCCTCCACCTGCAGGTCAAGAATGACCGGAACCTGTCCGTTCACCAGTTTCAGTGCCTCATCCAGCGTCAGAACTTCTTCATCCGTGCCGGAGAGCTTCAGTCCGCGAATATCTGCGAGCGTCGTATTCTCAACGGAACCACTGGCTCCTGTCAGACGTTCCAGTCTGGTATCTGCAAAAATCACCGGGATACCATCCCTTGTGAGACGCACATCCATCGTAATGCCATAGCCGTGATCAATGGCATTCTGGAATGCCGTTTTACTGTTCTCAGGAACCGCAGGGTCATTTCCTGTGAATCCCCTGTGTGCATAGTCATAGCGACGCAGCTCGGAAAGATCCGGCTTGTTGAAGATTCTGGGTTTCACTGCTACTGTCCACGCGGCCAATGCAGCTACACATGCACCGATCACTTTCTTAGCGTTGTTCTTGCCCATTTCACAGCCTCCTGTTTCTTCCCTGAAATTTCAGGGGCAAGTTTTCAAACCGTTATCTCATATGATTTAAATCCCGCGCCTGATGTCAATTCATACATTCGGCCGGACGATTACAGTATACCACATACGCTCACCCGATGGAACCGGCATAAAAAATTAAGATGATTCAGACAGCAATATGCAGGATGTGTGTCGCCAGGGCAAAATAAATGCTGAGCGATACAGCATCAACGATCGTCGTGATAAGCGGGCTGGCCATAACGGCCGGGTCAAATCCCATTCTGTCCGTAACCATCGGCAATATGGCGCCGATCGTCTTCGAAAAAAGAACGACACACACCAGCGTCAGGCAGACGATCAGAGCTATCTCTGCCGGAATCCTGTCCAGAAGCAGAAGCTTGAAGAAATTGACAACCGCCAGAGTCACGCCGCAGCAGAAAGCCACGCGTATCTCCTTCCAGACGACACGGAACAGATCACGGAATTTGATCTCCTGCAGCGAAAGACCACGAATGATCGAAACGCTTGCCTGTGATCCGGCATTACCGCCGGTATCCATCAGCATCGGGATATAAGCTGTCAGCACCACATACCTGGAAAGCGCGTTTTCATAGCTTGTGATGATCGCCCCGGTAAATGTCGCGGAAATCATGAGGAGAAGCAGCCAGGGAATTCTCTTTCTGAACGTCTCGAAAATTCCCGTTTTCAGATAAGGCTTCTCCGAAGGGATGATAGCGGCCATCTTCTCGATATCCTCAGTGGCCTCTTCCTGCATGATATCGACTACATCATCGATGGTAATGATTCCGACCATGCGGTTTTCCTTGTCGACGACAGGCATAACCGTGAAGTCGTATTTCTGCATGAGCTGCGCTGCTTCCTCCTGGTCAGTCATCGTCGTCACACTGATGACGTTATCATTCATTATTTTTCCGATCAGAGCGTCCTGCGGCATAATAAGCAGATAGCGCAGTGCCACGGTTCCCTTCAGCACCCGTTTATTGTCGAGCACATAGCAGACGTTGATCGTCTCGGAATCCAGACCGATCTTGCGGATCCTGTCGATGGCGTCCTGAGCCGTCATCTCTTCTCTGAGATCGACAAACTCTACCGTCATGACCGATCCGGCGGAATCATCCGGATACTGAAGAAGGTGGTTGATATCCTTTCGCGTCTCAGGAGAGGCGTTGGCAAGAATTTTTCTCACGACATTCGCCGGCATCTCCTCGAGCAGGTCCGTCGCATCATCGGCCATCAGATTGTCAATGATATTGGAAGCCTCTTTCTGGGAGAGCTGCATGATAATGTACTTCTGATCATCGACTTCCAGCATGGGAAACACATCCGCTGCCAGGTCTTTTGGCAGAATCCGGAACATTTTCAGAGACTCTTCATCTTCCATGGAGTCCATGACAGCCGCGATATCCGCTTCATTCATATCGGCGACTTCATGTCGCAGCTTACTGTACTGCTTTGTCTGCAGCATCTCTATCAGTTTGTCCCGAATTTCTTCGCTGTCCTGCTCCATTTCTGTTTCTGCCATGGAATGCCTCCTTCCCTGTCCGGTAACGTTTTCTGAGCCATTACTGTAAGCTGTATCATCTTAACAGAATCCGCGTAAAATTGCCACACAAAAGATGTTGACAATTCCGCAGGAGTGCGTTAATATACCATTTGCTGGTTGTGAAACAGAGCAATCAGATGTGCGTTTAGCTCAGCTGGATAGAGCGTTTGGCTACGGACCAAAAGGCCGGGGGTTCGAATCCTCTAACGCACGGTTCTTAAAACCGCATAAGTAAAGCAGTTCTTAGTGGTTTAGTAAGAGAGCAGTTGCATTTGCAACTGCTCTTTCGTTATTTCTGTTCATATTTTTTCAAAAATCTTGAATATGCTTTATTCGCCCTGTGCCCAATATAACAGCCATAAACAGGAAAAACAATTTCCAGTTTTAATCCCCGGCGCTTATGCCACACATTTTAAAAATAAAACAATATAAGGAGTAAATTCAGATTTTGAACTTATATATGATCGGAGAAAGCAGCAGCAAACGGCTCTCCAAAAAGCAGACGAATTCGAACCGTCCTTCATGCGGTTTTGCAGACCGCATCGACCGCCAGACCATACGCACAGACAAAGAGATGAGGTTTAACACAGTGGCCATGCACACTCTGAAGTATCATCTCCATCGCATGCCCTGGGCCATAACGTCCGCAGCGAACTGTGTACTCACCTCATCTCCGATTACCAGTCTACCTGACGTTATCCGGAAATGATAGCAACCTGTAGTTAAATCCTGCCAGTTCATCCGGATTCACAATTTTAGACAAATTATACTGATGGTTTAATGACATAACGGGCCGGAAGTGTTATCTTTTATTTGTATTCAGGTGTATTCAGAGAATTTTTATTTAGTGTCTGTCAGAGGCGTAAAAAGCGAAACGAGTTCGTTGATCTTCCCGCTCTGATCCTTCAGCGGAACCAGCGTATTGCGGATCAGAAGATCCTTCCCGTCTTTCTTGCGCATGAACATCTGCATGGACTGCGTTTTGCCCGTGGCAAATGCGACCATCGCCGGACAACTGGCAGCCGGAATGCGGTCTCTGCTCGTAAAGGAACATCCAAGGGGCATATCCACGCATTTCATGCCCTGCATCTCAGAAGCAGAAAATCCGAGAAGCTTTTCCGCCTCGCGGTTCCAGTAGAGGATTTTCTGATCCGGCCGCAGAATATAACAGCCGATTGGCATGGCATCCATCAGAGTCAGCAGAGCCCTGTTTTCTTCTGCCATTATATCTTCCGTCTCATCATCCGATATGCCTGCAGCTGCATTTTTCTCTGCATCTCCTGATATATCCGCTGCCATACTGCGCGATGCCTCAGCCGACACGTTCGAAGTGTCGAAGAGCATCTTCATCAGCTGTTTTCTGACTTTGAATACTTCGTCCGCATACAGCACCCTGACCTTTGCATACAGCGAGCAGGAAATATCTCCGACCTGATGTATGGCATCGATTCCCTCACGGATCCGCTGCGCCATGTCAATAAGTTCATCAGCAGATACATAAGGGATCGCAATGGCAATCTGACCGATTCCCGTGTACGCCACCGATCCGGCATGTCCCACTGCCTGTCTGATCACTTCTGAACAGGCGTGTCCAACAGCATACATGGCACTGTGGCCGAAATCATCTGATATCCGGGTAAATTCCGGAATCCAGACATAAATAACACCGTAAGTTCTCCCGTTCAGCTGATAATCCGTTTCATAGGCGATGAGATCATCCATGAACTGAGAGGCTGTCCTGAATTCAGACATATGACACGGACCGGGAGCGCCCTCTGCCTTTCCTGTATCGCGCTCCGTTGCTGAACTGTCGAGGAAATACCCCATCAGACCGGAAATCCTGCCATCCCGGTAGGTCGGCCATTTGGTGGCAAAAATATTCCGCGGCGTTCCGTTCAGGATACATCTTCCCGGCACATTGACATGAATGTGGCCTGTCCTCAGAATCTCATTTTCATCCGTCTGATAGCACTCATTATTCGTATGCCATTCCATATCTTCATCGGTTTTGCCGACGATATCATCTGCAGACGCGAAGCCGTAGTAGTCGAGAAAATACTGGCTCGCACCAAGAAATCTGCGGTTTCTGTCCTTCCAGAAAAGCGCAAGCGGAATATGGAGCATGAGGTCATCCCAGAGCATGGCCTTTTTGTCAGATTCCGTTCTTTCACCATTTTTCTGCTCTGTCAGCGCCGCATAGGAAACCCCCGCCGGAGCGGCATCCGTATCCGCCAGGGTGATCGCATAGATGATCTCTCTGCTATTCGAATTGGGTACCAGAAGGAACCTGTGAGACATGCTGACAAACCGGCCCTTTGCGTCCTGCGTTCGGAATACAGCACTGATCACTCCATTCTCAGCGTGTTCCAGCCGGGACACCAGTGTATCCGGAGACAGAAAATCATCGTAGCTGTTCTGATCCGCCGCAAAAACAGCAGGCAGCAGCGAAGAATATACGCCGTTCCCGTTGCGAAGTGCCACGGCATTGCTCTGTGCCGCCGTTGCATCGGTGAATCGGATACTCTGGATCGTCATTCTGTAAGCGTCTATGCTGTAGATATACCGGTAAAAATAAAGCAGATTCATCAGCATCCTGTTTTTGGCAGAAAGCTCGTCACTGCCTGTCGAATGGACAAAAATATTGACGGAAAAAATACTGACATCATTATATCTGCCGAGTGGCTGATACCGGAGCAGACGCTCCTCACCGTTAAACGGTATGGATACCTCTCCGGCATGCCAGGAAATTTTTGCGTATCCCACAGCTCTGTGCAGTTCACGGCTGGCAGCGTTGCGGGTGTCATTTAATTTTTCCGCCAGTTCCTCTGTATTGGCAAAACCATCTCTGCTCAGATTCCTCCTGGTCCCCTCACGGATCGGATAACGGATAACCTTTTTCTGCTATTTTAGCATATAACGCGCAGCTTCTCACGGCCAGTTGCTCCCGTAATCCCACAGAACAATGGCTTTCCCGTACACGGCAAGTCAGAATTCAAGTGAAGCCACGGATTCTATGTGAACCGTCTGATTAAACTGCTCGCAGGGCTGCACATTTTTGATCCGGAAGCCCCCGTCGACGAGTATGCGCAGATCGCGCGCCAGCGTGGCAGGGTCGCAGCTCACGTAGATCAGCCTGTCCGGTTTCATCCGGAGAATCGTCTGCAGAAGTGCGGCATCGCAGCCTTTGCGCGGCGGATCGACGACGACCACATCTGCGTGAACGTGTTCCTCTTCGTAAAGTTTCGGAACGATCTCTTCCGCTTTCCCCTCGTAGAAAAATGCATTCGCCGTTCCGTTCAGTTCTGCATTTATCCTCGCATCGCGCACAGCCTGAGGAACCACTTCAACGCCGATAACCCGTCTGGCCTTCGAGGCGAGAAACAGCGAAATGGTTCCCGCACCGCAGTACAGATCCATCACTGTTTCGCTGCCGGTGAGTGCTGCGTTTTCCAGCACCTTCTCATACAGTTTCTCTGCCATCTCGTGATTCACCTGATAGAAAGAATTCGGTGAGATTCTGTATCTGGCGGATATGCCGAATTTTTCAGACCGCAGAATATCCGTGATGTAGGGAAGGCCCCATATGGTGCCGATCTTATCGGTCATCACGGTATTTACCGGCTTCGTCTGAACGCAGTACGTGATACCGGTCATACCGTCAATCTGTTCCAGTTTGCTGATGAGATCTCCTGCGGCCGGAATGCCGTTTCCATTGATGACGAGGCAGACCAGAATCTCCCCGGTGGCAAAGCCCTGTCGGATCAGAATATGTCGCACGAGACCTCTTCGCGTCGTTTCATCATAGACCGGAACGTGATGTTTCTTCATCCAGCCGAGAATGATCCGCAGAATATCGGCATTTGTCTCCGGCTCCAGAAGACAGTCTGTGCAGGAGATCACCTGATGTGTCCTGCCGGCGTAAAATCCCGCCACTGGTTCTCCGTTTCTGTCTTCCGCCACAGGGTACATCGCCTTGTTGCGGTACCGGTACGTATGCCCCGACGCAAGGATCTCCTTCATCATCGAAGACACATCATCAAAATGGCCGATCCTCTCCAGATCATTTCTGACCTTTTCCGTCTTCATCCGGAGCTGTGCTTCGCGACTCATGGCCTGCAGCTGGCAGCCGCCGCATCGTCTGGCCTCCGGGCAGGCCTCCGGCACGCGGTCCTCTGAAGGTTCTGTCACACGCATCAGACGTCCGTAGGCATAATTTTTCTTCAGTTTGATGATCCGCACGTCGGCGAGATCGCCGGGAACCGTATCCTTCACAAACACGGTGAATCCCTCATCGGCGCCGGCACACACATGCCCGATGCCCTCGCCGTTCTGACTGATGTCCGCGATGCGCACTGAAACCAGCTGATTTTTTTCCATTATTTCTCCCGTCTATATCTCCTGTCCCGCACAGCGGGATAAAACGCGCTTTACGCAAAAAGGCCGCCACCTGGCGGCAGCAGCCTCATTATTTTCAGAAATACAGTAAACCTCATACGATACGTGTCACATTCCGTATAAGCTGCGGATTGCCCCGTGCTTCGCACTCCCGTTCCGCTTTCGCGTCATTTCAGATCCGACAGATCTCCCGTCCTGCGGATATTCGAGTCGAATACGCGGTTGAAGCCGAGCCACTCGTCATTCGGCCGCTGCGCATTGGCTTTGAAGAGCTCCGTGACAGATTCCAGACGCGCATCCGCATTGTCGGCGAAATTCAGCGCCATGGCTTCCGCAAGTGCCGGTTTCTTCGGCGAACCGAATTCATACTCACCATGATGCGCGAGGATACAGTGTTTCAGATCGGATTCGAGCTGTGCGGGAAATCCGGGGATCTCCTTTGCCGCATCATGGATCATTTCAGCGCCGATCATGATGTGGCCGAGAAGCTGACCGTCATCCGTGTAATCATTCTTCGGGAAGGCGGAGATCTCGCGTGTCTTGCCTATATCATGGCACATAGCCGCGGTGAGAAGCAGATCTCTGTTCAGCACCGGATACTGCCGGCAGAAAAAATTACAGATGCTCGTCACATAGACCGTGTGCTGCAGGAGACCGCCGACGAAAGCATGGTGGATTGTCTTTGCCGCTGAGGATGATTTGAATTTCTTTACGAACTCCGCATCCTCCACGAAAAAATGCTGCAGCAGCGTGTGCAGATAAGGATTTTCCACCTTATCGATAAATTTCAGCAGAGCGCTGTACATCTCATCGATATTGAAAGGGCTCTGCGGCAGATAATCCGCTGTGTTATACTCGTCCTCATTTGCGCGGCGGATTCTCGTGAGAGAAATCTGCAGAGCGCCGTTATAGCGGGACACACTTCCGACGACATCGATGTAATCCAGTGCTTCGAAATCATCGATAGCGGCCGAATCCGGTTCCCAGATCTTCCCGTCGATAACGCCGGTCTTGTCCATCAGCACGACGTTGTTGTATTCCTTGCCGTTCTTTGCCGTAGCAGAAGTCTTTGACTTGACGAGATAGATGCCGCTGACTTTCATGCCTTCATTCATTTCCTGAATGTATAACATCCGATTTACCTCTTCTTTATCTGGATCCGATGCTCACATTGAAGGATACAGCCGTGTATCCCTCAGCTCCCTTCCGCATCGCCGTGACCGTGACAACATCGCCCGGATGCAGCGAATACAGCAGATTGTGATAATCGCGGAAGGTAGTAATCGTTTTTCCTGAAATTTCGGTGATAACGTCATACGTCTTCAGTCCCGAAAGCATGGCCGGCGAATCATCTGCCACGTTCGTCACCAGCACGCCCGCAGGCATACCGGTCTGCTGCGCTATGGTATCCGACACCTCCTGTCCTGTGATGCCAATGTACGGGATCTCGGTATTATTGGATAGTGTCTCGATCAGGGGTTTGATGCCGGAAACAGCAAGCGCCGTAACGGTTTCACCGCCGTCAGGGCTGAGGTTCTGATCGATGACACCTATGACGCTGCCATCCATATCGACGAGCACGCCGCTGCCGCCCGAAGCTCCCTTGACATCCGTCGCCAGAAGTTTATACACGTTATCCGTCAGATAGGCATTGCTGCTGACTGACGTCACTGCACCGAATTCAACGGAATCACTATACCCCGACGGACTTCCGAGTGCAAGTACCGGTTCCCCTTTTTTTACAGCGTAGGAATTGCCGAGCGTTGCGATCTGACAGGATGTTTTCGTTGACTCCCCGAGCAGAGAAAGCGGGATGTAGAGAATGCAGAGTCCCGTGCCCGCATCCGCCTTCCGCACATGGGCATCCGCCAGCGTTCCGTCCGGAAGCTTAACCTGGATCGACTCCGCATCGGAGATGACCCTGTATTCAGTGAGGATATACATCTGCGTGCTGTTTTCCGCGACGATCAGTCCGGAGGCTTCCCGTTCGCTCAGGTAACCCTGATCAAAGTAATCCATCTCACTTGTGATACCCGTCACAGTCACAATAGATGACGAGACGGTATCTGCGAGATCCGCCATCTGCTGATACAGCTGTCCGTACTCTTCCAGCGTTATTCCGCTGTCGGCGATATCCTGATTTCCGCTGTTTCCGGCGATACCGTTATCTCCGTTCTCCGCATCCGTCGCTTCTGATGAACAGGACACCGTGCCGCTGTTTTCTTCCGCCGGTGTGTCTCCGTTGCCGGAGGCGATGTGAATCCTGTTGTGGCTGTCTGTTGTCACACCGGATGTCTCCGATGAAGAAGAAACAGATGAACAGTCCACGCTTTCCGACGCGCTGTCCACGGCATCGCTGACCGATGAAACCGGAAGATTCTCCGTGGATTCTGCAGACGATGTGCTGACTGAAGAAAGGCTGACTGAGGAACTGCTGTTTTCATCTGACGATGAGGATGATACGGCGACAGCTTCCCGATATGCCGGATCCTCGTCCAGCGATATGGTGATGGTTCCGCCGAGCTTATGGGAGACGTAGGCCTGCTTCAGTTCCGGCACCATGCGCACGAGAACGGCAGCCGCGATCAGACCGATCAGGACGCCGGCCACCACGATCCATACGAAGCGGAGGACAATCTTCTTCCAGTCAACAGGCTTCTTGCGGATCACCTGATCCATAAAACGATACTCTGAATCCGTCAGATTTTTTGTATCCTGATGATCCTTATCGGATTCTCCCGGTTTTCTGTTTGCTTTATTCTCTGTATCCATGATTTTATGCAAAGAAAAATTGATCGAACATATGATTTTATCTGCTGTGGCTTTTTGAAAATACGCCAACTTGTACTTTATCATTTGAATATGAACAATCTATGAATGACGCGTAACATAGTTGCAGGGAAACGGTGCAGGGAAGCCTGCCCCGGGATTTAACTCTTTCCTAAGGAATTAAATTAAGGTAATATAAAAGCATGAATGAAAAAGCTTTAAGAACACTGGAATATTCAAAAATCATACATATGCTGTCGGCCCGGGCTACTTCTCCCGCCGGCCGCGTAAAATGTGAGGCACTGAAACCGCAGGATCGGACCGATGTGATCCGCCGGATGCAGAAGGAGACGACGGATGCCGAAGGGCGCGTCATGCGTTCCGGCAGTATATCATTCGGCGATGCGCAGCTGATCGGCCCTTCTTTCAAACGGCTGGAGATCGGCAGTGCCCTCTCACAGGCGGAGCTCCTGTCCATCGCGGACCTCGTGGATAACTGCGGCCGTGTGAAGTCATGGGGTACAGGGGATGAGGATACAGCGCCCGACAGCATTGACCCCTATCTGGAGCTGCTCGATCCTCTTCCCGATCTCTCGGCGGACATCCGCCGCTGTATACTCTCGGAAGATGAGATCAGCGACAATGCGAGTCCGAAGCTGAGACAGATCCGGCGTGAGATCAATGCATCCGGAGACCGTATTCACAACCAGCTCAATTCGATCATCAACGGTTCTCTCCGGTCATGCCTCATGGAGCCTGTGGTTACCATGCGCGACGGCCGCTACTGTCTGCCTGTGCGCGCTGAATACAAGAATTCATTTCCCGGCATGGTGCATGATCAGTCCTCGACGGGTGCAACGCTCTTCATCGAGCCGATGTCCGTCGTGAAGCTGAACAATGAGGTCCGGGAACTTTTTGCGCAGGAAAAGCAGGAAATTGAAAGAATCCTCGCCGAGCTTTCGGCTAAAGCAGCCGCTCACACAGAGGAACTCTCCTACGACCTGGAGAACATGGCAGAGCTCGACTTTATTTTTGCCAGAGCCGCTCTCTCCATCGATATGAAAGCTTCCGAACCGGAATTCAACACGTCCGGGCAAATTGATCTGCATCAGGCGCGCCATCCGCTGATCGATGCCGATAAGGTTGTGCCGATCGACGTCCGTCTCGGAACCGGCTTCGACCTGCTCGTGATCACGGGACCCAACACCGGCGGCAAGACCGTGACGCTGAAGACCGTGGGTCTGCTCACACTGATGGGCGAATCGGGGATTCACATTCCCGCTGCAGAACACTCGCGTCTTGCTCTCTTCCGTGAGGTGTACGCGGACATCGGCGATGAACAGAGCATCGAACAGTCCCTGTCGACATTTTCCTCGCACATGACCAACGTGGTCTCTTTCCTCGGCAAAGCGGACACCGATTCTCTGGTGCTCTTCGATGAACTCGGCGCGGGAACTGATCCGACAGAGGGCGCGGCGCTCGCCATGTCAATCCTCTCCTGGCTGCATGAGAGACACATCCGGACGATCGCGACCACGCATTACAGCGAGCTCAAGATTTTTGCCCTCTCGACAGAAGGCGTGGAGAATGCCAGCTGTGAATTCGATGTAAAGACGCTGCGTCCGACATACCGTCTTCTGATCGGTGTTCCCGGTAAAAGCAATGCCTTCGCGATTTCCAGACGGCTCGGACTTTCCCAGGAGATCATCGATGACGCTTCCGCGAGGATCGGTGAGCAGGACAAATCCTTCGAAGACGTCCTCACCACGCTTGAACAGAACCGCGTGGCTCTGGAGCGTCAGAAACAGGCGATCGACAGGCAGGCGGAGCAGCTCGACAGGCGCGAGAAACAGCTTCACGAGAAAGAGCGTGATCTCGAAAACAGAAGAGACGCTGTCCTTGAAAAAGCCAATGAACAGGCGCACGCCGTCCTGCAGGAGGCAAAAGATTACGCGGATCAGACCATGAAGGATTTCCGCCGCTTCGGAAAAGCCGGCGTCAATGCCGACGAGATGGAGCGCAAACGCACTGCCCTCCGCCAGCAGATGACAAAAACCGAAAAGAAAACGGAGATCAGGCAGAAGGAACAGCGTCATACAGAACTTCAGGCAAAGGATCTGCACAAGGGCGACACCGTAAAGATTCTCCGTCTGAACCTCACGGGAACCGTCAGCACACTCCCGGATGCCAAAGGCAATCTGTACGTCCAGACCGGCATCATCCGGACAAAGGTCAACATCCTCGATCTGGAGCTGGTGGATGAAGACGCGGATACCGCCTCAAAGAACAGGGGACGGCGGGGAACAGTTACCGGCTCCGGCTCTGTCCGCATGAGCAAGGCGATGAATATATCCCCGGAGATCAACCTGCTCGGCAAGACCGTCGACGAGGCGACATCTGAACTAGATAAATATCTGGACGATGCGCGGCTGGCTCATCTGGAAACCGTGCGCATCATTCACGGCAAGGGAACGGGTGCGCTCCGAAAGGGCATTCACGAGTACCTGCGCAGACAGCGGAATGTGGCCGATTTTCATCTGGCAGAATACGGAGAAGGCGACGCCGGTGTGACGATCGTAAAGCTCAGGTAAATGTACCGGCACCTGACGGCCGGCAGAGATGCCGCCTGAAGAACGACACGGAAAAGGAACGGCAATGGCTGAAAAAGAAAAGATACTGATCGTCGATGACGATGAAAATATAGCGGAGCTGATCTCGCTCTATCTCACCAGAGAATGTTTTGAATGCAAAATTGCCAATGACGGTGAGACAGCTCTGAAAGAGGTGGAAAGGATTCATCCCGATCTGATCCTGCTGGATCTGATGCTTCCGGGCATGGATGGTTATGAAGTTTGCCGCGAAGTGCGGCATAAGTCCAACGTTCCGATCATCATCCTCTCCGCCAAGGGAGAAGTATTCGACAAGGTCCTGGGGCTTGAGATGGGCGCTGATGACTATATCATCAAGCCTTTTGACTCCAAGGAACTCGTTGCCCGCTGCAAAGCCGTGCTCCGGCGTTTCCAGGTGACGAATCAGGCAAAGCCCGCTGAGGAGGAACATCCGCAGAAATACGTCGAATATCCCGATCTCATTGTAAACCTCACCAATTATTCGGTGATCTACCGCGGACAGCCGATCGATATGCCGCCAAAGGAGATCGAGCTTCTCTACTTTCTCGCCTCACAGCCCAATCAGGTATTTACGAGGGAACAGCTTCTCGATCACATCTGGGGTTATGAGTATGTGGGCGACACACGGACGGTCGATGTGCACATCAAGCGCCTCCGTGAAAAAATAAGTGAAAACGAACACTGGGCGATCGCAACGGTATGGAGCGTCGGCTATAAATTTGAAGTGCGGAACCGCCTGCCGCGGTAAACCCCATACGATAAATCGTGCCGCGAACTGTATAAGCTGCGGAATGGATTTGAAAAGAGAATTCTGAAATCATGAAGAAAAAGCTTCTGTACAAACTGATCATTCTCATCGCCTCCGTCGGCGTGGCCGGATTTATTTTTCTCTCCACGGTGGCGGCGAATGCCGTACAGTCACGGCTGATAGAAAACGAAGGACAGAATCTGTACCGCGAAGCATCTTCCATAGCAGGTGACAAATCCATTCTGACGATCAGCCACATGAATGATCTGGATACGGAGACAGAAGACAGCGAAGCTCTGTATGAAAGCCTCAGCAGAGTCGCGCTTTACCAGGGCTGCGAGATCTGGCTGATCAGCACGGACGGAACGATCCATCTGAACACAGAAAAGCCGATGCGTTCCGCAGGCACGGAAAGCCTCGAAAACTTTGACCCGGTGGCACTCGGCTCGGGTTACTATACTGTCGGAAAATTCTTCAATTACTTTGACGAAGATCACCTGAGTGTCATGGTGCCCATCGCCTCTGATCTGAATATCCGCGGCTATGTGGCGATCCACACGGATATGTCCCGGATCACCGCGCGCCGCGAGCTCATCACCGCTCATGTAGATCTCATATGTCTTATTATCTATGTGGCATTCATTCTCATTTTTGCCTTCTTCTATCACACGGTCATGCACCCGATGCGTCAGATCATCGAGGGCACGCATCACTATGCAAAAGGTGACCTGAAGTACAATATTCCTGTGAAATCCAGTGACGAAATGGGCGAACTCGCCTCGTCGCTGAATTACATGTCCGACGAGCTGAACAAAAGCGGCGAATACCAGAAAAATTTCATCGCCAATATCTCACATGATTTCCGCTCTCCGCTGACTTCCATCAAGGGATTTGTCGAGGCAATGCTGGACGGCACGATCCCGCCCGAGGCTCAGGAGCACTATCTGAAGATCGTCCTCGGCGAAACGGAGCGTCTCACCAAACTCACCAACGGCATCCTGACGCTGAACAGCATGGGCCAGAATAAAAATATGCTGAATATCACCCGCTTCGATATCAACGGCGTGATCCGCGACACAGCTGCGACCTTTGAGGGCATCTGCCGTCCGCGGCAGATTTCCATCCGGCTGTCACTCACCGAAGACGAACTGTACGTCTCAGCTGACAAGGAAAAAATACAGCAGGTCATCTACAACCTCGTTGACAACGCCATCAAATTCAGCCGGGATAACTCCTACATCGAGATCCGGAGCGATATACGGCACAGCAAAGTTTTCATCTCTGTAAGGGACCACGGCATCGGAATTCCGCGGGGTTCCATCAACAAAATATGGGATAGATTTTACAAGACGGATGCGTCGCGTGGACGCGAAAAGAAAGGAAACGGTCTCGGCCTGTCGATTGTGAAGGAAATCATCAATCAGCACGGGCAGAATATCACCGTCATCAGTACCGAAGGCGTCGGTACAGAATTCGTATTTTCACTGGATGCGGCGGAAGACTGAATTCACCGCCCGGCCGGATAATCTCACAGCTGTGTCAGAGCATACCGTCTACACGCAGCAGACTGTCAGGCTGCGGACGGTCCAGATAGCGCACTTCTCCGCCGTTGTGAAGGATACGCTGCGGACCCTCTGTCGTCCTGCCGATCAGAGCAGCCGGAATACCGGCCTCTTCAAGAATCCTCACCGTCTCTTCGCCGTTTTCCGTTGCGATCAGCAGAGAGCCGGCTGAAAGCGCTTCATAGGGATTGACATCGAAATATTCGCAGATCTCCACGGTCTCCTGGCGGATCGGTATCTCGCGGATATCCACGTCCAGCCCTGCCCCTGCGGGGTCTGCAAATTCCCATAGCGCTCCGAATATACCGCCGCGGCTGACATCATACACAGCCGTGACACCCGCTTCCGGGTGATCCCGGAGGACTCGCACCTCCGGAAGAACACTCATCATTTCTCCGAATTTTTCCGCATGATCCAGCAGATCTTCAGTAAAACGCTTGCGCAGTTCGGCTCTTTGTGCCTTTGTCAGAAGCCATGCCGCTTCCATTGCGATATGCTTTGTCAGAATCAGATCTTCTCCCGGATGCAGGTCTGAGATCTGCCACCGGCTTTCTCCGTTATCTGACCCGGGCAAAGAGCCGACACCTGTCACGGACAGCACCGGACGGCAGACGGCGTCTGTCACCTCCGTGTGTCCGCCGAGGATTTCCATCCCCTGCGCAGCGCAGGTGCTGTCTGCATCGGCGATGATCTGCCGGAGAACTGCTTCATCCGTTTCCTGCGGAAGAAGCAGGGAGAGCATCACGCCCGCAGGCTCTGCTCCCGCCACTGCCAGACCGTTGACGGCCTCCGTCACACCTCGCATACCGATGACTTCTGCCGGCCCGGAAACCGGCGCTACAGTCAGCACAGCCGGTGCTTCAGCAGCCGATGCAGAGACTGAACTGCCATCCGGGTTAACCGTCATCGAATCAGCTTCTCCCGTCGTGCTGCCGTCCCGGTGATGTATCAGACGGAGAACAGAACGGCGGAGAACCGCCGGAGATATTTTTCCCATTCGAAGCATAAGGTTTCACCTCTGTATCGCTGCCATGCGGCACTGCATTCTCTCATGCATCATCCAACCGCTGGATAAAGCTCAGCGTATCATTATCCTGTCGTAGAACCGTTCAGCACTGCACTGCGGACAGCGTTCAGGCTTCCGCTTGCGATCGCCGTGGTGATATTGGCAATGGTCGCTGAATCTGCATCGGAGATTCCGACAGTGTAAGTGAGCGGCATCATCTTGTACACGGATGTGGTCACGAGATCTCTAGACTCTTCCTGACCATCCACCGTGACAACCTTGTACAGATCTGCGGTCACGCCGCCGATTCCGCCGCTTGAGCTGATATAGCCAAGCTGGTAGGCGCGGCTCATGATGAACTGTGTATCCACATCTTCATAATCACTGGTCTCGTTCACATAAGTGACTGTGCGGTTTGCCGGCCGGTATTCCTTGCCGAAAATATTGAAGGTAAGCGTCCCGTCGCCCGCTTTCGCCTGAATGTAAATCGGAGCATTGGTGTTGTTGACGAACTTCATATCCCAGACGATATCGCTGTCGTTGGTGATGGAGGCGTCGAATCCCGGCTGCACATAGGAAATCAGGTGCGAATGATTATGATGCTCCGTGACCTCCAGCTCTGCGCCGAGCACGGCGTTGTACAGGGTCGTCGAAACCTGACATATGCCTCCGCCGTACGTCTCGACAATCTGACTGCCGCTGTATGATGCGCCCGGACGGAATCCGTTATCCTGGGTTGTCGGTCCGATCGCCGTATCTGTGGAGAACTCTTCTCCCGGATATACGACAGATCCGTCGATATGCTGTGCCGCAAGTTCAATGTTCGTAGCATGGTCCTGATCTATGGTGCTGTACTGCGTCGTCGCTGTTCCAAGGAGATCCGTGATTGAGGAGAGGTCTTCCGTCGTATCCTCATACGGTGTGATATCCGCATCAAGCGTGATACCGCCCTCGCCGCCGTTCCATTCGTTTTCCATATAGTTGACGACCTTCTTTACAGAAGCATCCACATTGACGGATACTCCGTCCGTACCCTTCTCCAGTTCGAAGGTATAATCGTCGTTCAGCTTCAGACCGTTGGACTGCGGCTCACAGTTCAGATTATCCAGATATTTATTCAGAACCGAGCGCACCGTGTCTTCCGATACGGTCAGATCTAGGCAGAAAATAATCGGCGTGTTCTCTGACAGCTGACGATCCGCGATGAACCGCTTGAAGATATTGCCCTTCTTACCCACCGAATACGCCTCTTCAGCGACATAGGTATTGGCATAGCTGAGGCCGAAATCGCCGGCCGTTACACGGACGGATTTCTCCCCGGCATAAAGAACGATCGTATCATCAGCGAGCTCAGCCATGAGATTGTTCACGGCACTCTGAATCTCAGATTCCGTCATGTCCGTCACATTGATGTCATTGATATACACACCGGCTTTCTTTTCCGTGTCCGCTCCGGCATTTCCTGACGTGGAAGATACATTCCCCGCACTGCTGCCGGTAACGGATTCTCCGGCATTTACCTCTGAATTCTGCGCTGCGCTGTCCGCTGCGACAGGTTGCGCCGAATCCGAAGAAACCGCAGAAACCGAAGATGCTGATGCAGATGAAGCAGCTGATGAGGATGAAGAAGACGCATCCCCTGTATCTGCATAGACAGCTGCAACCATGAGGCCCATAACCATCATGACAATAAGAATGATGGCGACAACCGCTGTAATCCGCTGCCGTCTCTTTGTTCTTTTCTCTCTTTCACTCAATTTAGTATTTTTTCCGCTCATTTTATCCTCTTGTTTTAAAATCGCCGCTGTCTTCAGCTGCATACTGAATCCGGCAGGTAACGTGATCTTCTGATGTATGATCTGTTGATGTAATAATATTGTATACTATTCTGTCCCGGTTGAAAACAAAAAAGTTACAAAAAACCCCGGAAATTTTCATTCCCGGGGAAATTCATCGAGCGCGAGACGGGATTCGAACCCGCGACCCCGACCTTGGCAAGGTCGTACTCCACCCCTGAGCCACTCGCGCATATATCTTGGCCTCATATACAGGGCCTTTTTATCAGCCGTTCGAACTGACAAAGGCTAATATACCAGACCGGAATTCATTTGTCAACTATAAATTCACGCCCTGTCGTCAGTCATCTCTACATGTACATTGTCATCATTTTTCAGGATGACGCTGAGCACGTAGCGTCTGCCGGGATACGTCGTCTCATCGATATCTCCGAGATGGATCAGATCCACATCGATCCAGAGTTCTTCCGCGGCGATCGTGATATTGGCGAAAAGTCTGCCGAAATCCAGGCTCTCCTGGCGGTGCCGCGCCATGCTCTCCAGTCTGTGCTTCTTCGTAAACACATCGATCTGTTCCTTCGCGACGGCAAAGCGCCACGGCTGTGAATCGCCTGAAGAAGGCGCAAGCCGCGCAGCGCAGAGAATCTGCGTCGTACACTCCTCCGGCATCTCCCTGCACTGGCAGAGTTTTTCCAGCGGCAGCCGGTTGAATTCGCTTTCCTTATGTGTTGACGGCTCCGCCGGTACGCCGAAGGCCAGCATCCCCATAGCGCGCAGTGTCCCCTTAAACTGAAAATCCCTGCGCAGCTGAAGATTCGTCACATGACACGAGCCGAACCCGAGCGTACACAGAAACAGCGACATATACTGCATCAGATAACCGACATTCATCAGGTCATTTACGCATTTTTCAGAGTAAAATATGAGATAGTACGGTGCATTCACTTCTCCCGGCAGCTGAACGCGCACATTGCCGGCGGCATTGCTGCATATGGCCGCTGCCGTGCTGATCTCCCCGAACACCTCCGGTATCTCATTGAAATAATGGAGGATCTCATTCTGCGTATCCTGATCTACAGGTTTTTTCTTAAAATTACGAACCGACTTTCTGCAAAAAATCGCTTCATATAAATCCATCTTCTGCTTCCCGTATCGTGATATTTTGATATAGGTGTCATAAGTATGATAACCGGATCGCTACGCGCTACGCGCTCTCGCGATCCTCCCTCAGCTCGGGCTCTCATGTGGCTTCGCCCCACTACGGCCTCGCTGAGGGGGCGTGTCAATAAGTCATTCACCCACTTTTGCACAAGTGCAACGTGGGTGATGACTTTTGACACTGTTATCATATTTTTAAATTATTTTTAACAATATTGTAACATAATCACGACTATCTGCAAGTCATGTCGGCATTTTTGCGGATCTTCATAACAGAAGTGCATCTCTCCCCAAGGCGGTAAGGCTATGGCTGCGCGGTTTTCAGCCTTTCGCTCTCTGCAATTTCACGACTGCCTCTACATTTTTTGTAAAAGGAAACATATCCAGAGGCCAGATGTCACCTGCCCGGTAGCCGAGTTTCCGGAAAAATACCAGATCCCGTCCCAGTGTTTCCGGCTCACAGGAGATGTAAACAATGCGGGAAGGGCGGATGGCCGCTGCCGCGCGCATGAATTTCTCCGTACTTCCGGTGCGCGGCGGATCCATGAAGATCACATCGGCGTGTTCGCCGGAAGCAGCCATCTTCTCCAGAAAATCGCCCGCGTCCTCAGCATAGAACGTGATATTATCCACCTTATTCTGTCTGGCGTTGATCACCGCATCTCTGACGGCATCGCGGTTCAGCTCTACGGAGATCACCTCGCGCGCCTCTGCGGCAGCAATGATACCGATGGTGCCGATACCGGAATAGGCGTCAAATACCTTCTCCGTTCCCGAAAGCTCTGCCAGATCAATGGCCTTTCTGTAAAGAAGCTCCGTCTGTACGGGATTCACCTGGAAAAATGACGACGGCGAAATCCGGAAGGTCTTTCCGCAGAGCGTGTCTTCAATATAGCCTTTTCCATATATGGTGATATTGCGGCTGCCCAGCACCATGCTCGTCCTGCGGTCGTTGATATTCAGAACGACTGAAGTGATCTCCGGGTGCTTTTCGCGGAGTGCGCGGACAAAATTATTTTTTGACGGAAAGACAGGTGAGGCCACAACCAGTACGACCAGTATCTGTCCGCTCTGTCTGCCGACGCGGATCAGCACATGGCGCAGCAGTCCGAAACCTGTATCCTCGTTATAGACTCTGATGCGGAAGGAGGGGATCAGGTGTCTTATCGTACCGATGATCTCATCCGCTTTTGCATTTTCGATCATGCAGGAAGAGACAGAGATCACATGGTGCGTTCCCTCCTCATAGATGCCCGATACGATCCTGCCGTCTCTGTGCTGCTGAAAAGCAGCCGTTACCTTGCAGCGGTAGTGATACGGATCCGCCATGCCTTCCACCGGCTGCACCTTTCTGCTGCCGCCGGTCATCCTGCGCACGTAATCTTCCTTCTTCTTCAGCTGTTCTTCATATGGTATGTTCAGATACGCACAGCCTCCGCACCGGTTGCTCACTCTGCATAAACTGCTTTTTTCAGCGGTAACTTCTGCCGTATCTTTTTCAGTATTTACTGCAGTATCTTTTGCAGTATTTTTAGCTATATTTTTCGCAGTATTTTTCGCAGTATCTTTTACCGTATCTTTTACCGTATATTTCTTATTATTTCTGCCGGAACCGCGCTTTCTGAAAGCATCCTGACTGTTTCTGTACATATCTTTCTCCTGTTGAAAAGGCCCCGGGAATTCCCGGAGCCCGTATCCATTTCTACGCACGGTTATTTGAAATCCGGCGTTCCGTACATATCGTACGGCGTCGTCTGGTAGATATAGTAATTGATCCAGTTGGCATACAGTGCCGCCGACGTGGCACGCCATGTGAGAACGGGTTTTTTCTCAGGATCATTATCCGGGAAATAGTTGACCGGAAGATCGATCTCAAGTCCCTTATCCGCATCTCTTCTGTATTCCTTCGCCAGCGTCAGGCGGTCATATTCCGGATGACCCTGTACGAAAATTTTTCTCCCCTCATCGGCCATGCCAAGGAAAAATCCAGCCTCCTCGGAATCTGTGAGAATCGTGATCTCACTGCACTTCTGAAGTTCCTCAAGCGGGATCTCGGTATGCCGTGAATGCGGGCACCAGAACTCGTCATCAAAACCGCGCACGAGCGGAATCTTCCGGTTGTGCACCCTGTGGCGGTAAAGGCCGAACATTTTTTTCGGAAGCAGACGCTTCTGAATGCCGTAGAAGTGATAAACGGCCGCCTGTGCGCCCCAGCACTGATACATGGTCGAAGTCACGTGCTTTTCTGACCAGTCCATGATCTCAGTCAGTTCGTCCCAGTAGTCAACCTCTTCGAAGGGAATCTTCTCGATCGGTGCCCCTGTGACGATCATGCCGTCAAAATAGCGCCTGCGCACACTGTCGAATGTCACATAAAACTTATTGATATGGCTGACTGCGCCCTGGTTCTTGATATGATGCGTGGCGGGAATCATGAAGGTGATATCCAGCTGCATCGGCGAATTGGAGAGGCAGCGCAGAAGCTGAAGCTCTGTGTCTTCCTTGAGCGGCATCAGATTCAGAATGAGGATCTGGAGGGGACGGATGTCCTGATGCATGGCACGATTTTCATCCATCACAAAGATATTCTCATTTTCAAGCACTTCCTTCACAGGAAGATCATTCTGGACTTTAATCGGCATGCTGCATTCCTCCTTGCTGCAATTTTCTGTAGTTCATGATTATCTTTTTCATATCCGAACTGTATCATAACAAAATATTCGCGGAAAAAACGGCCTGTCAGCGCAAATGCACCGTTTTTTGTTACACTTTTCCTGTTTTGTCCATCCACAGCGGATAAAATTCCGGTCACAGGGCGAGAAACTCATCCTCTGTGATGATCGGTACACCGAGCTTCTGCGCGGTCCGGTTCTTCGTCGATGACGATGTGACATCGTTGTTGATGAGATAGCTCGTCCTGCTGCTGACAGATCCGGCCACTTTCCCACCCTGTTTCTCGATCAGTTCCTTCAGTTCATTTCTGTTGGCAAAGTGCCTGAGGCTTCCCGTGATGACAAAGGTTTTGCCGGCAAATTTCTGCTCGCCGGGATGATCATATTCCTTTTCAAAAGTCAGATAGGGAAGAATCTCATCTACTGCCGCGCTGTTCTTCGGATTTTTCCACCAGTCGACGAAGGCCGAGGCAATAACGTGTCCTATGCCCTCGATTTCCGAGAGCTGTTCCATGCCGGCGTGCCGGATAGCATCCAGATCTTCATCAAAAGCCTTCGCGATCAGCTTTGCCGTGGCTACGCCGATATTCGGAATGCCGATCGCATACAGGAACCGCGAGACCGTCGTGTGTCTGGAACGCTGAATGCCGTCCTGAATTTTCTGCCAGGACTTCTCCCCGTAGCCATCCATCGCCGTGATCTCTGTTCTGTGTGCATCCAGGCGATACAGATCGGCAAAGGAATGGATCATCCCGTGCGCCATGAAATCCTCCAGCGTCGCCTCGGAAATACCGTCCATGTTCATGGCTTCCCGCTCCACGTAGTGGCACCACGCATTGATCGCCTTCGCCGGGCAGTCCGGATTCATGCAATATAACGTCTCCACATCATTTTCCAGGTGGATCTCCGTGCGGCCGCCGCAGGCAGGGCAGTGATCCGGAACCTGTACATTGCCGCTGCGTGTGAGGTTGTCGGCGATCTGGGGAATGATCATATTCGCCTTGTACACCTCGATCTCATCGCCGATGCCGAGCCCGAGCTGCTTCATAATGCTGACATTGTGTACGCTTGCCCGTGAAACTGTCGTCCCCTCGAGCTCCACCGGATCAAATACAGCCACCGGATTCAGAAGCCCCGTCCGCGAAGGACTCCACTCAATTTCCTTCAGATGCGTGACCGCTTTCTCATCCGCCCACTTAAAGGCATAAGCATTGCGCGGGAATTTGGCCGTCGTACCCAGCGAATCGCCGTAGGCGATGTCATCATACAGAGCGACAAGTCCGTCAGACGGGAATTCGTTCGTCTTCACCTTTTCGGAAAAATAATGCATGGCGTCATCGAGCGTGTCGGCCGTCACCACGCGGTATTCCACCGTCTGGAAGCCCTGCCGCTGCAGCCAGAGGAACTGCTGCTCCCGTGAGTTGTGAAAATCCGGTGCCGGTATGCCTCTTTCCTCAGAACCGGCTGCACTCACCAGCGAGAAGACATACAGATGTACTTTCCTCTCCGCCGTGATCTGATTGTTCAGCTGACGCACCGATCCGCTGCAGAGATTGCGGGGATTTTTATACTGCGCATCCGCATCGCCGATCTCCTCATTGATCCGGTTGAAATCCGGATAAGTGATGATCGCCTCACCGCGGATCACCAGATTTCCGCGGAAGGGAATGCGAAGAGGAATATTGACAAAAGTTTTCGCGTTGTTGGTCACGACCTCGCCGATGATGCCGTTGCCGCGCGTCACGGCCTTGGCGAGTTCTCCGTCCGTATAGGTGAGAACAACGGTAAGGCCGTCCATTTTCCACGAGAGAAGCGTCCGGTTCTGGCCGATGAAAGCGCGCAGCTGTTCCACATCCTTTGTTTTGTCCAGAGACAGCATCGGGCGCTCGTGCCTCTCTTTGGGCAGCGAATCCACTGCTTCATAACCGACATGGATCGTCGGGGAATTTGCCAGCGTTACGCCGGTCTCCGCCTCCAGTGCCTGCAGTTCATCGTAAAGGGCATCATACTCGTGATCACTCATGATCTCCCGGTCTTCTGCATAATACGCACGCGATGCCCTGTTCAGCAGTTCGACGAGTTCTTCCATCCGTTTCTTTTTATCCATATCCGTACCTGGTTCCTCTCTCATGCCCCGGTAAGTCTGATGAGTTCACGCTGCTCTTCCGCCGTCAGAGGCCGGATCTCTCCCGGTTTCATTCCGCCGATTCGCACATTGACGACGCGCACTCTTTTCAGCCCCCGTACACGGAAACCGAACACGGCGCACATCCGCCGGATCTGCCGGTTCAGTCCCTGCGTCAGAACAATGTGAAAAGACCGCTCGCCCGTCTGCCATGCGCGGCACGGCCGTGTCGTGACACCCAGTTCTTCCAGAAACACCCCTGACTCCATACCCCGCAGGAATTCCTCCGTCACGGGGCGGTCAGTGGATACCTCGTACTCTTTCTCATGTCCGTTCCTGGCACGCATCATGCGGTCGATGAGATCTCCGTCGTCCGTCAGGATCAGCAGTCCCTCGGAATTGCGGTCGAGTCTTCCGGCATAGGTTACGCGCACCCCCAGTCCGGACAGATATCTGCCGAGATTGTCCGGCTCTGACGCTTCAAACGTACAGACGACGCCCTTCGGCTTATAAAAACAGAAATATGCTTTATCCTCTCTCCTGCGCACAGCTTTTCCATCCACGCGCACCTCGTCTGCGTCGCTGATGTCCATGCCGGTGACAGCGCATTTTCCATTAACAGAAACATGACCGGCTTGTACAAGCCGGTCAGCTTCTCTTCTGGAGCAGATACCACACTCACTCAGAAATTTGTTGATTCTCATATCAGTCGGCGTCTCCCGTCGATGAAGAAGATGTCGATGCCGCAGACGAAGATGATGTCGACGCCGCTGGAGCTGCAGATGCAGACGATGTCGATGCTGCAGATGCATCCGTGGCTGAGGATGAAGATGCTGCAGCCGTTTCATCAGATCCCGCTGCCAGACTGTTCATGTAGCTCTCCAGCGCCGGATCCGATGAGATGACGGAATCATAGGCACTCTTCACCTGATTGATGAGCGTAGACGCCTCCGCTGACGAAGCTGCGTCGGTCAGCTGCTGATCCTGCGTCTCTGTTGTCTCATCGACAATCTGTCCGTCGGCGATGTAGAATTCTGTAAGCGCCGGAATATTTTCCGTGAAGTTTCTGTACTTGTACGTATACTCTGCAAAAGCGACGGTCCCTCCGTCTACAGGATATACATAGGTCGTAATCTGTGAATAAGATTCAATCGCAGGATTGGCCTCTGTCGTCAGCAGATTGTTAAAATATGCCGTCACCAGATCTGATGTGGCCGTATCCGCCTGATCAAGCTGAATCGACGCCGTGTCCAGCTTCAGGGAATCCGCCGCCGTCACTGCCGTGTCGGATCCGCCGGAAGAAGCCGAGGTCACGCTCTCATCCGGGCCGCTCTGTGAAACTGTACTCACAGATTCCTGAGCAGATGTCGATGCCGCCTGACTGGCGCTGTTATTGCTCACCTTCCGGACAATAACTACGATCAGAATGATGATCAGGATCAGAATGACCAGAACGCTGATATAACGACCGGCGCCGGCGTTTCCTCCGCTGCGGGAATTCTTTCTGTTCCCTGAACTCCTGTGTCCCTGACTTCCGCTGCGTTTACCGTTTGTTCCGCGCGCACCGGAAGCACTGTGTCTGTCTGAGCCCGTGCGGGAAGTGCTGCGGCTGCGTGAACCCGTGCTGCGTCCGGATTTCCCGGAACCGCCGTTTTTACCGGTGTTTTTCCTGTCAGCCGTATCCCTTTTCTGTCTCAGATCATCATTGCCGGAATCTCCCGTATCATCGGAATCCTCCGCATCATCGTTGAAATCTTCCGGATCTTTCAGATCAGCCAGTGTAATATCCAGTCCCTTCAGATCATTCTCCACATCAGCCCATCCGTCGTCTTCCTGGATGCTGTGATTTCCACTGTGGTGATCATTTCTGTCTTTTCCTGACATATCCGTACCCCCTTGACTGTAGAATGCAGAATCTGAAATTCATTGTAACACATCCTTCACCGTTTGGCATCGCCGTATTCCTGATATATACACGTTGTATTCCTGATATATACACTTTGAGCCGGCGACCCGGAAACCCGGACCGCCGGCTCTGCTCACCGCGTCTGGAGGGATTCGAACCCCCGCCACACGGTACCGGAAACCGTTGCTCTATCCCCTGAGCTACAGACGCATACGGCTCTGTTTTCGCCGAACTGCACGAAAAATATTAACACTAGTCCGTCTGATTGTCAACGCAGCCGGGGGCGAATACATTTCAGAAGGTTATTGTTTACTCTATGCCAGCCACTGTCACACATGAAGACTTCCAGCCTCGACTCGCTCTCGCTTGTCCTCGGCGTAACGGTGGTAAGCTCGGCCATTGCTTTGCTCGTCCTCGCTAACCACCGACGCCTGCGGAGGTCTCGGCTTGGGAGTCTCCATGTGTTCCGTGGCTCTGGCAATGTCTGAACCGTAACTTCAGGAATACATTTAAACAGCCGGAACAGGAATGCCCTCCTAATGTCAGATATCAAAACCGCCGCACAAACGGCTGTAATGATATACATGATCTGACAGCACTTCCGACGGGTCCACCTGTGTGTCATTCACCGATCTGACGAGTTCATTCAGGAATTCCGTCTTATAGGATCCATCGTCCGGCAGGATCAGACATTCGTGGATACTGCTGGGCAGCACGTAGTAATCGCTCCGGATATTCTCGGCAATCATCTCCGCCTCTCCGGGGATGGCAATGGAAATCGCACCGTAGCATTTGTCCTGATTGGTCAGGATGTAAAGCGGACAGCGCCGGTTATCTTCTTCTGATTCTGTCTCTTCTCCATATTCTGCATTTTCTCCATATTCTGCGTCATCTTTATAACTGGCGCTTTCTTCCTCATGCACGGCGCCTTCTTCTTTTTCAAGCTCGCTGAGCACGTTGCTTAGAGGCCGCAGAACCGGATGCATGGCAGATGCCGTATTTTCCCACGCGTTCCGGAACAGTTCCTCGCTGTCGACGCCCCATCGGTGCAGATGTTCCCGCTGGATCGTGATCGTTCCGCCCTCGACAAGCGTCGGCTCCATGCGATAGTAGACGATCACGGCGAGATCTGCCCATGAACAGTTTGGTACCTCAGCCAGCAGTTTCGCATTCTGCGCACGGCTGACGAGCTTGCAGTAAATCCGGCCGGAAACTCTTTCGTAACTGGCGAAAAAATCACCGGGAATGCTGTATTTTTTCTGCACTTCCTGATACTGATGAATCAGCAGCTTGGCCAGATGACGGACAGACACGCCCTTTCCATACTCCTGATAGAGGATATTCATGTCGATGGACGGCAGAAATTTACCGTAGCCGCTGCCGAGCATGATAGCCTCCGCGTGAATGTCATTATTGCTCTGCATGTCACGGAAGGATATCTCAATCTCCTCTCCTGATCGTCTGCTGATTTCCTCCGTTAGTGCCCTTCGAAATTGCCTGTAGTTCATCTTTTCCTCCTGTCTGCTGCGAAAAGGACAGAAAAATCCCTGCAGCCGTCTGAACAGATTCCGCCTTTTCCCGACGGAACGTGAAATGGAATCGCGGCGCGGATTATCTCCCCCTGAACCTGCCATACAGCAGACAGTTACATACCTGCGCCGGATAAAGACACGGCTCATTTATCCCGTAACGGCAATGAGCAGCGTAAATATGTATACCCGCTTGGATAAGCGGATATCATCGGATAGAAAAATACTGACGCACGGGAACGTCGAAAAAAACTGAATACGCATACAGATTCAGAAAGTCAACGAATCTGAAAAATGAAATAGAAATGCAGAAAAAAACGAAAAAATTGCAGAAAAAAAACAGATAATGAAAAGAAAATACAGCGATTGAAAAAGAAAAACAGATAATGAAAAGAAATTACAGAGATTGAAAAAGAAAACAGATAATGAAAAGAAATTACAGATATTTGAGAGAAGAAAGGCACGGGCGAAAGCGTCTCCGCCCGTGCCGGATATGACATGATTAAATTGCCTGAAGGCTCAGACTCTCTTCAGATACTCACCGGTTCTGGTATCGATCTGAATACGGTCACCCTGGTTGACGAACAGCGGAACAGAAACCTCTGCGCCGGTCTCAACGGTAGCCGGTTTGGAAGCACCCTGTGCTGTATTGCCTGCGAATCCGGGCTCTGTCTCAGTTACCTCAAGTTCTACGAACAGCGGAGCCTCTACAGCAAATACGCTGCCGTTGTAGGAATTCAGTTTGACAACCTCGTTCTCTTTTACGAACTTCAGAGAATCGCCGACGGTCTCTTTATTGACAGCAACCTGCTCAAACGTCTCCTGATCCATAAAGTAGTACAGATCTCCATCATTGTAGAGATACTGCATATCATGACGGTCGATACGTGCTGACGGGAACTTCTCGGTAGGACGGAAAGTCTTCTCAACAACACCACCGTTAATCACATCCTTTAATTTGGTTCTGACGAAGGCGGCGCCTTTACCAGGTTTTACATGCTGGAACTCCATAACCTGATATACCTTACCTTCAATCTCAAGGGTGATTCCATTCTTAAAATCACCTGCTGCTACATCTGCCATCGGTACTCCTCCTTCGATCAGCGAGTCTGATTATCATATTTTTAAATGAGAACTAACCACCATTATATAGAGCGGTCAGACATTTTTCAACAAGATTCTTCGTTACTGATGATACGTCGACAGGAAATCTCCCAGCCTGTCACATGCCATGCGGAGTGTTCTCCGGTGCGGCAGATAGACAATGCGGAAGTGGTTCGGATCCGGCCAGTTGAAGCCGGTGCCCTGTACGATCAGCACATGCTTCTCATGAAGAAAATCGTAGGCGAACTTCATATCATCTGTGATATGGAATTTGTCAGGATCCAGCTTCGGGAAAATATAAAATGCCGCCCGCGGTTTGACAAAGCTGATACCCGGAATCTTCGAGAGCTCTTCACAGATGCATTCGCGCTGTTCATAAACCCGTCCGCCGGGTACGAGATACTCATTCACACTCTGATAACCGCCGAGAGCCGTCTGCACGATGGACTGTGCCGGCACGTTGGAGCAGAGACGCATGTTGGAGAGCATGTTTATGCCCTCGAGGTAATCGGCGCCAAGAGCCACATTGCCGGAGATCACCATCCAGCCGATGCGATAGCCGGCGATCATGTGGGATTTTGACAGGCCGGAAAATGTCACACAGAACAGATCGGGAGCCAGTGATGCAATGGAGGTATGCTTGATACCGTCCATGCAGAGCCTGTCGTAGATCTCATCGCAGAAGATCATGAGGCTGTGCTCGCGCGCCACGCGGACGATATCCTTCAGAACATCCTCCGGATAAACCGCGCCGGTCGGATTGTTCGGGTTGATAACCACGATAGCCTTTGTCTTATCGGTTATCTTTGATTCCATATCAGCGATATCCGGATACCAGTCTGATTTTTCATCACAGAGGTAATGAACCACTTTGCCGCCGGACAGCGTCGCGCAGGCGGTCCACAGCGGATAATCCGGTGCGGGGATCAGGATCTCGTCACCGTCATCGAGCAGAGCCTGCATGGACAGGTGAATCAGCTCCGATACGCCGTTGCCGGTGTAGATTCTCTTGACATCCAGATTCGGGATATTTTTCAGCTGATAGTACTGCATGATGGCTTTTCTTGCGGCAAAAAGGCCGCGGGAATCGGAATATCCCTCGCAGTCGGCGAGGCTGACCTTCATGTCGTGAACGACTTCATCCGGCGCCGTAAAGCCGAATGTTGCCGGGTTGCCGATGTTCAGCTTGAGGACTTTTTCTCCTTCCTCTTCCATGCGGGCCGCTTCCTGCACGACCGGTCCCCGGACATCATAAAGTACATTTTCAAGTTTTGACGATTTGCTGAAAGTACGCATGGCGTACACCTCATTTCCTGTTTAATAGTTTCTGAAGTTCATCCATAAAGGTATTAACATCTTTAAACTCGCGGTAGACAGACGCAAAACGGACATAGGCTACCTGATCGAGATCCCTGAGCCTGTCCATGACCATATTGCCGATATCGGAGCTTTTAATCTCCTTGTCTCCGCGGTTGTAGATCTCATTTTCCACGGCGTCGACCAGATCATTCATCTGCTGCACGGATACCTTCCGTTTTCTGCACGCGAGCATGACACCATTATATATCTTGCTTCTGCTGTATGGCTCACGACTCTGATCTTTTTTCACGACCATGATCGGGATGATCTCCACTCTCTCATAAGTCGTAAAACGTTTGCCGCACGAATCACATACTCTTCTCCGCCGGATGGAATTATCCTCTTCCACCGGACGGGAGTCGACTACTTTTGTATTTTCACTTCCGCAATATGGACATTTCACCTGATTTCACCCTTGTCATACTATCTTGTGTCCGCAGTTGGAACATAATTTCGGCGATGCGCCGTCAGATGCCTGCGGTGCCTGTATCTGTATCCCTGTAATTGCGGTGCCTGTATCTGCATCCCTGTAATTATAAAATGAATGCACATTTTTGTCACGTAAAACGTCCGCAGGCGATCATCCGGCGATCGCATGCGCGGCGCCGAACACGCCGGCGGATGCGAGACCCATGATCACACCGGCCATGGCCACACCGCAGAGAACCGCGATCACGCTCTTCTTGAAGCCCATGTCGAGGATGCTGGCGGCAAGTGTGCCGGTCCACGCACCCGTTCCCGGGAGCGGAATGCCTACAAAGATCATCAGGGCGACAAAAGTGCCCTGGCCGCCCTTCTCCATCAGCTTCCGGCCGCCCTTATTTCCCTTTTCAAGGATCCATGAAAAAGGCCTGCCGATAACTTTCTTATCCTTTCCCCACTCCAGAAGTCTCCTCGCGAAGAAATAAATAAACGGCACCGGAATCATATTGCCGATGACGGCTATGATGTAGGAGGGCAGCAGGGGAAGGCCCATACCAACGGCGATCGGGATAGCTCCGCGGAGCTCAACGACCGGAACCATCGAAACAAGAAACACAATGAGATATCTGGTAAACACGGATGTCTCCTTTTCATATACATTTGAGACATGCGGGCCGCACCCGCATGTCTGCTGTTGCACAGAGTGATTATGCATGTACCAGACCGGCTGCAGCCAGGATCAGCACCAGTACGCCGACGATGATACGATAATATCCGAAAATTTTAAAATCATGCTTCCGGATATATTTCATCAGAAATCTGATGACAAAAATGGAAACAACAAAGGCGACGGCCATGCCGAGCAGCAGAATGCCGATCTCACTCCCGGTGAAACCGCCGCTGTATTTGGCGATCTTCAGCACAGATGCCCCGAGCATGGTCGGAATAGCCAGGTAGAAAGTAAATTCCGCAGCAACCGGCCGCGAGAGTCCGATCAGAATACCGCCGATGATCGTCGCGCCGGAACGGGAGGTTCCGGGGATCATGGCGAGACACTGGAACAGACCTACGATCAGCGCATCCTTCCACGAAATCGCGTGTATGGATTTCACACGGGGCGTCTTCCCCGCATTGCGGTTCTCGATCACAATAAAAAAAACGCCGTATACAATGAGCATGATGGCGACGACAATGGCATTGTACAGATGCGCATCCAGCCAGTCATCCAGCGGAAAACCGACGATCACCGCCGGAATTACCGCCACAATGATCTTCAGCCAGAGAACGATCCTGTCCATATGCATCCAGTTATTGGCGAAATGCTGGAATCTGCCCGCCGCGCCCTCAGTCTCCATATTTTTAAACTGAGATCTGGCAGGTGCCGTTGCCGGCGTGTGAAACGGCCACAGCTTTCTGAAATAGATGACCATGACCGCAAGAATGGCGCCGAACTGAATGACGACATCGAACATGCTCACAAACGCATCGCTCATGTCCAGCGGCATAAAGCTGTTGAACAGGATCAGATGACCTGTCGAACTGACGGGGAGCCACTCCGTGACACCCTCGATGATTCCGAGGATGATGGTTTTGATAATATTTCCCATGGCAGAGCCCCTCAGCTGTTGTTACCGCGTTTACGGATTTTGGCAATATCGATGAGTTCCAGTTTCTGGATGTCCGTGTTCTCCAGAGATGTCACCAGCGCACGCGCCGTATCAACGGCTGTGATGACATTGACACCCGTCTCTATCGCATTCCGGCGGATGACGAAGCCGTCTTTCTGGTGCTCGGCTCCCTGCTCCGGGATATCGATGACGAGGTCGATCTTGTGTCCGAGGATCAGATCCATCAGGTTCGGGCTCGGCTGCTCGATCTTGTTGACTGCAACGCAGTGGATATTCTGTTCCTGCAGATATTTCGCCGTACCTCTTGTTGCAAAAATGTGATACCCGAGCTTTTCAAAGCGCGCGATGATCGGTGCCATCTCTTCCTTCTCACTGTCGCGGACGGTGACGATCATGTTGTTGTACTTCGGCAGACGGACGCCCGCGCCGAGGAACGCCTTATAAAGCGCTTCATTGAAGGTCTGCGCAATACCCAGGCACTCACCGGTGGATTTCATCTCCGGTCCGAGCGACACATCGGCATCACGTATTTTTTCGAAGGAGAATACCGGCATCTTGATTGCCATGTAATCCGCCTCCGGCTGCAGTCCCGGCTCATATCCCAGATCGCGGATCTTGTGTCCGAGGATCACCTGCGCCGCGAGCGGAACGATCGGAATACCCGTTACCTTGCTGATGTAAGGCACCGTTCTCGAGGACCTCGGATTGACCTCGATCACATAGACCTCATTGTGATAAACGATGAACTGGATATTGATCATACCGAGCACGTGAAGCGCATTGGCGAGCTTCTTCGTGTCAAGTTCAATTTTCTTCTTGATCTCCGTTGTAAGATCCTTGGCCGGGTATACGGAAATGGAATCACCCGAGTGAATACCGGCTCTCTCTATATGCTGCATGATACCGGGGATCAGGATATCCTCATCGGAATCACAGACTGCATCGACCTCGATCTCCGTGCCGTTCAGGTACTTATCGATCAGGATCGGGTGATCCTGCGTGTACCGGTTGATGATACCGATATATTTCCGGATATCTTCATCGCTGATGGCAATCTGCATACCCTGACCGCCGAGCACGTAGGAAGGACGCACGAGCACCGGATAGCCGAGTTCATTGGCCACGCGGACGCCCTCTTCAGCTGTAAATACAGTGCGGCCTTCAGCCCGCGGAATACCGGTCTGGCGCAGAATCTGGTCAAAGCGCTCCCTGTCCTCCGCCGCATCCACATCGGATGCAGAGGTTCCAAGAATCGGCACACCCATCTTCATCAGAGCTTCCGTCAGCTTGATAGCCGTCTGACCGCCGAACTGAACGACAGCGCCATCCGGATGCTCCACGTTCACGACGTTCTCCACATCCTCCGGCGTGAGCGGCTCAAAGTACAGTCTGTCCGCGATATCGAAGTCGGTCGAAACCGTCTCCGGGTTGTTGTTGATAATAACGGTCTCCCAGCCCTCTTTTTCAAAGGCCCAGGTCGCGTGCACGGAGCAGAAATCGAATTCAATACCCTGTCCGATGCGGATGGGTCCGGAACCGAGGACGAGTACTTTTTTCTTCTTTGTCCCGCCCTGCTTCGCCGGATCGCTCACATATGCCTCATCCTCACCGCCGTACACGGAGTAAAAATACGGCGTCTGTGCGGCAAACTCCGCGGCGCAGGTATCGACCATCTTGTAAGATGCCGTGATGCCGTTGGCAAAACGCATTTTCTTTACGTCTTCTTCCGTCACCTTCCCGTTCAGATCCGCGATCAGGTAATCCGGGAATTCCATGCGCTTTGCCTCGCGGAGAAGTTCAGGTGTGAGCTCCTGCTCTTTCAGCGCCTTTTCCATCTCTGTGATGTGGGCGATCTTGTCGATAAACCAGAGATCGATCCTTGTGATCTCATGAATTTTTTCAAAATCCATGCCGCGGCGGCAGGCCTCAGCGATACGCCAGATGCGCATATCGTCGACGATGGACAGATCGCGCTCGAGCTGGCTGTCATCAAGTCCCGTGAAATCATAGGACATGAGGGAATCCACATGCTGCTCGAGAGAACGGATGGCCTTCATCAGCGCTCCCTCGAAGTTTGTGCAGATACTCATGACCTCGCCGGTCGCCTTCATCTGCGTTGTCAGCGTTCTCTTGGCCGTAATGAACTTATCGAACGGCAGTCTCGGTATTTTTACCACGCAGTAATCGAGCATGGGCTCGAAGCTCGCGTAGGTTTTCTTCGTGATGGCGTTCGGAATCTCATCGAGGGTATAGCCGAGGGCGATCTTCGCCGCCACCTTGGCGATCGGATAACCGGTCGCTTTTGAGGCGAGAGCTGAAGAACGGGACACACGGGGATTAACCTCGATGACACAGTACTCGAAGCTTTCGGGATTCAGCGCGTACTGTACGTTGCAGCCGCCGGTGATACCGAGCTCCGTGATGATGTTCAGCGCGGAGGTACGGAGCATCTGATATTCCTTGTCGCCGAGAGTCTGCGACGGTGCCACGACGATGGAATCGCCGGTGTGAACACCCACGGGATCGATATTCTCCATGTTGCAGACCGTGATCACGTTGCCGGCGGAATCGCGCATCACCTCATATTCGATCTCTTTCCAGCCGCCGATGTAGCGCTCCACAAGTACCTCATGCACACGCGACAGACGCAGGCCGTTCGCGAGAATCTCGCGGAGTTCCTGCTCGTTGTGCGCGATGCCGCCGCCGGAACCGCCCAGCGTATAGGCGGGGCGCAGCACAACCGGATAGCCGATCTGCGCGGCGAAACGCATGCCATGGTCCAGACTGTGTACTACTTCGGAAGCCGCCACCGGCTCACCGATTTTTTCCATGGTGTCCTTGAACATCTGACGGTCTTCCGCCTTCTTGATCGTCAGAGCGGTCGTTCCGATCAGACGCACATTGTGCTCGGCAAGGAATCCTCTCTCATCGAGTTCCATGGCGAGATTGAGACCCGCCTGACCGCCCATGGTGGGAAGGATGCTGTCGGGTTTTTCCTTGATAATGAGCTGCTCAACGACCTCAACGGTCAGCGGCTCGATGTAAACGCGGTCGGCGATATCGCCGTCCGTCATGATCGTAGCGGGGTTCGAGTTCAGAAGAACGACCTCAACGCCCTCTTCCTTCAGTGACCGGCAGCACTGTGTGCCTGCGTAGTCGAACTCAGCGGCCTGTCCGATGACAATGGGGCCGGATCCAATTACCAGTACTTTTTTAATGCTGTTATCGCGCGGCATTACTGATCGCCTCCCATCATGCGGATAAACTTGTCAAACAGATATGCAGAATCCTGCGGTCCGGGGCAGGCCTCCGGGTGGAACTGTGTGGTAAAGATCTTCTTTCCCCTGTACTTCAGTCCCTCGTTTGTCCCGTCATTTACATTCACATAGGCGGGTTCTGCAACGGCCGGATCGATGGCATCCACGACATAGCCGTGATTCTGCGACGTGATATACACGCGTCCGGTCTCCAGATCCTTCACCGGATGATTTCCGCCGCGGTGGCCGTATTTCATTTTCTTTGTGGCAGCGCCTGTGGCGAGAGCCATCAGCTGATGTCCCATGCAGATGGCATAAATCGGAACATCGGAGTCATACAGTTTTTTCACCTCGCGGATCTCATTCGGACAGTCGGCCGGATCTCCCGGACCGTTTGTCAGCATGATGCCGTCAGGATTTGTTTTCAGTATTTCTTCTGCCTTCGTCCAGGCCGGATAAACGGTCACATCGCAGCCTCTCTCGTTGAGTGAGCGGATGATGTTGTACTTTACGCCGAAATCCATCAGCGCAACACGGTACTTTCTGCCGGTCTTCTTCCCCGCAGCCGGCTGGTTCGGCTCAGCCTCCTCATACGCGGGACTGGTGATGCAGCCGATCCTGCTGTCTGTGGCGGGCCAGAACTCCACGTCTGTGCAGCTGACTTTTTCCACCTCACAGCCGGTGCGGTAGGCACGGATCTGATCAAGGACGCCATCCGCAGGCTTTCCGTCTTCTGTCAGGCGGGAAGCGTCTGTCGTGATCATGCCGTTCATCGTTCCGGACTCACGCAGGATTTTTGTCAGAGCTCTGGTGTCAATGCCCGCGACACCCGGCACATTGTATCTCTTCAGAAAGTTCTGAATGGTGTCTCCGCTGCGGAAATTACTCGGCATCCGCGACAGCTCGTGTACGATATAGCCGTCCATATAAGGGCGCAGGGACTCCTGGTCGCTGTAACATATGCCGTAATTTCCGATCAGGGGATAAGTCATGCAGACAGCCTGTCCTGAGTAGGAAGGATCTGTGAGCACCTCCTCGTATCCCGTCATGGATGTATTAAAAACAATCTCGCTGATCACTTCCCGCCTTGAACCTATGCTGGTTCCTGCAAAGACATGACCATCCGCCAGTATCAGATATGCTCTCATCTCACACGTTCCTCCGGGGTATCCTTCATGCTGCTGTCATAAATAAAGCCACGGGAACACTTTATCCGTGTCCGTGGCCAAATGCTCTGTATCTGTAAACGTCGTCGAACCCAACATCTTCCGTCCTTCTCTACAGGTTGTATCAATGCTGTACGCTGCGTCTGAATATCTAGTATTTTGTATCATGTTTTCCGGGGTGTGTCAAGAGCCACGGCAATCCGCTTATACAGTACTGTGGCATCTTGTATGATATAGATGTTTACGTTAAGATAAGGTACAGTTTAAAGGAGGAAGGTGCTGATGACCGCCGGCTGACTCCGCGTACAGTGCCGTAATATTAAGGATATGAAGATCAGTGAAATTTTGAAGACAAAACAGGTGACGATCTCCTTCGAGTGTTTCCCGCCGAAGACGCAGGCAAGGTATGCGTCAGTCGAGGCCGCCACGGAAAAGGTGGCAGCGCTGCAGCCTGATTTCCTCAGCGTGACATACGGCGCCGGCGGAGGAACGAGCGAATACACACTGAACATCGCCGCCAACATCCGTAAAAAATATGGCGTCGATGTGCTTCCGCACCTCACCTGTGTTTCTTCGACAAAGGAAAAGGTTCATGAGATGATCCGGAAGTACAGAGAAGGCGGTTTTGAGAATATCATGGCTCTCCGCGGCGATATCCCCGAGGGCGGTTCGCCGGTGCACGACTACCGTTATGCCTCCGAACTGATCCGTGATATCCGGGATAACGGCGGCGATTTCTGCATCGGCGGCGCCTGTTATCCGGAAGGCCATGTGGAATGTGCACACAAAGATGAAGATATCCGTCATCTGAAGGAAAAGGTCGACGCCGGCTGCGATTTCCTGACGACACAGATGTTTTTCGACAACAGCATTTATTATAATTTCCTGTACCGCATCCGCGAGGCCGGTATCACCGTCCCTGTTCTGGCAGGCATCATGCCGATCACGAACCCGAAACAGGTCGGCAATGCCGTGAAGCTTTCCGGCACGATTATGCCCGCCCGCTTCATTTCCATGGTAGACCGTTTCGGAGATAATCCCGAAGCCATGAAACAGGCCGGTGTGATCTACGCCTGCGAGCAGATTCTTGATCTGATTTCCAACGACTGCACGCATATTCACGTGTACACGATGAACAAGCCAGATGTGGCGAAAATGATCCTCGACAATCTCTCCTTTATTCTCGGAAGAGAAACAGCATAAGCGTACTCGTTTTGTTGCCGGCGCAACAGATATATCGGAAAATGAATGTATTATGAAGATATACCGTTTGTTATCAGCCGGACAGCAGAAAGCGATACTACATGATGATAGATTTTAACAGAAATGAAATGCTCCGCTATCTCGGCTTCCGGAACGGCGTGAAGCCGGATGCGGAGATGCAGCAGAACATCGACCGGCTGACGGAAGAGCTTCAGCAGGTCATCACACCGAAGAGCGTATCAGAGATCTTCGACGTCACGGTGACCGATGATTCGGTATCATTCGCAGGCATCACCATTCCCAGCCGCGATCTCGCCCGAAATCTGAAAAACTGCAGCAGGGTCTGCCTCTTCGCAGCCACGCTCGGCGTCGGACCGGACCGGCTGATCGCCAGGTCGCAGGTGAGAAAAATGAGCGACGCCCTGATCTGTCAGGCCGCCTCCGCCGCCATGATCGAGGCGTACTGCAATCAGATCGACAACGGCATTTCCGAAGAGGCTGCCAGAAGCGGGCTGTATTCACGCCCGCGTTTTTCTCCCGGATACGGGGACTGCCCGATCGAGGTACAGACTGATTTTACGAGAATCCTCAACACGCCCAAAAAGATCGGGCTGACACTGACGGATTCCCTTATGATGATGCCGTCAAAATCCGTGACTGCCGTCATAGGCCTCACCCCAGTTCCCACGCACCATCACGCGGGCGGCTGCGCCACCTGCACCGTCAAAGACTGTGCATTCCGGGAGAACTGATCATTCTGCATACAAAACGCACATTCTGCGTTACAGTTTAAACGTCCGCCAGAGCCACGGAACACATTGGGCCGGCTGAGAGTGAACAGTAACCATTCTGAAAAAACGATACAGACAGATAACAGGAGCATGCATGAGCTGTAAAATACCGATTGATAAAAGAAGAATTATTTTTGACGGAGGAACCGGAACGCTGCTCCAGTCCATGGGGCTGAAGCCGGGTGAACTTCCGGAAAACTGGAATCTCGAACACCCGGACCGGATCATCAGACTTCACAGAGGATATCTTGATGTCGGCTGCGATATCATCACGACCAACACTTTCGGTGCCAACCGGCCCAAGCTGGGCGACCGCACCGCAGAGATCGTGCGCGCTGCCGTCCGGCTGGCCAGACAGGCGCGGGAAGAAGCCGGACGTCCGGACGCTTTTGTCGCACTGGATATGGGTCCCACGGGAAAACTCCTCGAGCCGCTCGGCGATCTGTCTTTTGAGGAGACAGTCAGCATCTACGCCGAAGTTGTGCGCGCAGGCGCCGCAGAAGGTGCCGATCTCGTCCTGATCGAGACCATGACGGATTCACTGGAGACAAAAGCCGCCGTGCTCGCAGCCAGGGAGAATTCCGATCTCCCGGTTTTCGTCACCATGACCTTCGATGAGACGGAAAAAATGATGACCGGAGGCACGCCTGAGTCGATGACGGCCATGCTTGAAGGGCTGGGCGTTGATGCACTCGGCGTCAACTGCAGTCTTGGTCCTGACCGCATGCTGCACATCGCACAGCGTTTTGTAAATGTCTCCTCACTTCCCGTCATCGTCAACCCGAACGCCGGACTTCCGAAGGCCGACAGCGAGGGGAATACCTATTATGATATCGGGCCGGATGAATTTGCCGACGGAATGCGTGAAATAGCCGCACTCGGTGTTCAGGGTATCGGCGGCTGCTGCGGTACCACGCCGGAATACATCCGCCAGATCATCGCCAGAGTAAAAGATCTGCCCTATCAGCCGCCGCAGAAAAAGAACACGACCGTCGTCAGCTCCTTCGCCAGAACGGTTGAATTCGGTAAACGGCCCGTGATCATCGGCGAGCGCATCAATCCGACCGGCAGAAAGAAAATGAAAGAGGCGCTCCACAACAACGACATGGATTACATCCTGTCGCTGGCGCTCGAGGAAGAAGACGGCGGTGCCGACATACTCGACGTCAACACCGGACTGCCCGACATCGACGAACCGTCCACACTGGAAACCGTCGTGAAAAAGCTGCAGGCCGTCACCGCTCTTCCGCTCCAGATCGACACCTCCGACAGGGATGCCATGGAACGCGCTCTCCGCGCATACAACGGAAAACCGATGATCAACTCTGTCAACGGCGCAGAGGAAAGCATCCGGAAAGTCTTCCCTCTCGTCCGGAAATACGGCGGCGTTGTCGTCGCCCTGCTGCTTGATGAAAAAGGCATTCCGGAAACTGCGGACGGACGCCTTGCCATCGCGCGTCACATTTATGAGGAAGCGGACGCCTATGGCATTCCGAGGAAGGACATTGTTTTTGATGCGCTGTCTCTGACCGTATCTTCCAATGCCACATCGGCACTTGCCACACTGGAGACTGTGCGCAGAATCCGCGACGAGCTGGGCGGCAGATCAATCCTCGGCGTTTCCAATATCTCCTTCGGTCTCCCGAGGCGGGAGCTCATCAACAGCTCATTCTTCACGATGGCCATGCAGAACGGGCTTTCCGCCGGTATCATCAACCCGAACAATGAAGCGATGATGAACGCCTACCGCACTTACCTTGTTCTGGCAGGTCTCGATCCGCAGTGTTCGGATTACATCAGACACTACGCCGGGACAAAAGCACCGGTTTCCAGTGGAAACACCGGTGCGGGTACACCTGCAGCCAGCGGAAACACGGCAGGAAATGCAGGAGGTGTATCTCAGGCTTCCGGTCATGCCGGAAACACTGCCGGCACTTCTGCTGACAGTCTCGGAAACTGCATTGAACGGGGTCTGGATACCAAAGCCGTCAAAATCGTCAGCGCAGAACTCGCATCCGGTACGGATCCCATGAACATCATCAATGAGGAACTCATCCCCGCCCTCGACCGCGTCGGCAAAAATTACGAAAAGGGCATTATTTTTCTCCCTCAGCTGCTTACCTCTTCCGAGGCCGCTACCGCTGCTTTCGGCGAGCTGAAGAAGCACATGAAGGGCGATGCCGGGAAGACCGGCGACAAGGTGATTCTCGCGACCGTCAAGGGCGATATCCACGATATCGGCAAAAATATCGTCAAGGTTCTGCTGGAGAATTATGGCTACGACGTGATCGACCTCGGACGGGACGTTCCGCCGGAGAAGATCGTCGACACGGCCATCCGTGAGCACATCCGGCTCGTCGGGCTCTCTGCTCTTATGACCACGACCGTGCGCAGTATGCAGGACACCATCGAACTTCTGAGAGAGAAGAAATGCGATGCCAAAGTCGTCGTCGGCGGTGCCGTCATGAATCCCGACTATGCGGATCAGATCGGTGCGGACTTCTACGCCAAAGACGCCATGGCAACGGTGCGCACAGCCGATCAGGTCTTCGGACACGAGGGCCGCTGAAACAGCAGAGGGAAAAACAGCCGGCGGAAAACGACCGAACTAAAAAAAATCGTTGACATAGAAGATCTGTTTTGATAAGATATGTTCGTTGCGACGGAACAGCGGCGCAGCGAACATATGCAGGAATGGCGGAATTGGTAGACGCGCAGGCTTCAGGTGCCTGTGACAGCAATGTCATGCGGGTTCAAGTCCCGCTCCCTGCACGATATCATCTGAGAAACCTGTATTTATGGATGAACACCATGAATACAGGTTTTTTATTTTTATTTTTGCTTTAGGGAATGCTCTGTCTGACTGACTGGATGGATCTCTATGGAAAAAAAGAGGAAAAAGCCGAATATCATCATGGCTGTCGGGAAGGATGTGCTGAGCGGCATCGGCCACCGGCATATGGGAACCTATGCCTCAAGCACGGCGCTGTATTATTTCCTGGCAATCGTTCCGATCCTGATTTTCATCTCTGCACTTCTGCCTCTCACGGGTATAAAAGAACTGGATCTGATCGTGGCCGTCACTTCCGTAACGCCGGATATCCTGGATAACCTCGCCGCGCAGATCATCACGGAGGCGTACACCCATTCCGCCAACCTGATCCCGATCGCCGTGGTCTCACTCCTCTGGACATCGATTCAGGGCAATCTCGCTCTTCTGCAGGGGCTGAACGACGTCTACCGCGAAGAGGAACAGCGCCCTTATTATCTGCTCTGTCTGATCTCACTTCTGTGGACGGTTATTCTGATGTTCATGTTTCTGGTTCTGGTATACTTTATTTTCAGCGATCAGATACGCAATTTCTTCATGGTATATATGCCGGGCAGCAATTTCAGACTCCGGCGCTTCACCTGGGCCAGGCGGATCTTCTGCTTTTTCATGGCTGCCATTATTTTTGCCGTTCTGTATACCTACATGCCTGCCGGCAGAAGGAAATACATGCGCCAGATTCCCGGCGCCGTCTTCTCTGCTGCTGTGTGGGTTATCTTCTCGATCTTTTTCGCAAAATACGTAAACGGCGTGAACAAATACACGATGTTCTACGGAAGCCTCACGACGCTGGCCATTCTGCTGTTCTGGATGTACTGCTGCTTCTATATACTTCTTCTGGGCGGCTTCATCAACGACTGCTTCGGGGATTACATAGAACGAATGTATGCGCGCTTTCCTGAACTGCCGCACAGAAAACTGTGCAGCCGGATACAGGCATGGCATGCGCAGCATAAGAAAAAACACAGCGTGAAGAAAGGAAAAGAAAATGTCCGTGATGGAAGAAAATCACAAGATACAGTTTGAAAAGCCCGGCAATATGCTCTATCCCGTGCCTGCCGTGATGGTGAGCTGTGCGGATAAAAACGGCAGAGCCAATATACTGACGATTGCCTGGGCCGGAACGGTATGCTCAGATCCGCCGATGGTCTCCATCTCTGTGAGGAAATCCCGCTATTCCCATGATATCATCCGCGACACAGGGGAGTTTGTGATCAATCTGACCACGGAAAAGCTTGTGCGGGCAGCGGATTTCTGCGGCGTGCGGTCCGGCCGGGATATCGATAAATGGGAGGCCTGCGGTCTCACGCAGGCCGGATCGACGGCCGTCTCAGCTCCGCTCATTCTCGAATCTCCGGTGAATATCGAGTGCCGCGTCAGGCAGATGCTTGAACTCGGCAGCCATGATATGTTTCTCGCCGAAGTCGTCGCTGTCGACGCTGACAGCCGTTACATGGATTCTCAGGGCCGCTTTCATCTGGAACAGGCCGGGCTTATTGCCTACAGCCACGGTAAATATTTTTCCCTCGGAAAAAATCTTGGCTTCTTCGGCTGCTCCGTGCAGAAAAAACGCAGAAAGAGATGACGGACCCTGAGATCTCCGTCTGATCACAGTGATGCGGTAAACCGGTCAAAAGCCGCCTGGCCCTCAGCCGTGCGCTTGAAGACACCGGCATCCTCCAGCACATGAAGGAATACCTTTCCAATCTCATCCTGAAGAATGGCGTCGATGTTCGTCTCATCGATCTTCTCATAATTCTTCCGGAACGCGTCAACCCAGTCGGCGTGCTTCGCGATCTTCTCATCTGCCCTGATATCACTGCCGCCCAGAATGGCACTGCGGACGCCCGCCATCTCGCCCTTCAGACGGGCCGGCAGAACTGCGAGGCCCATAACCTCGATCAGGCCGATATTTTCCTTCTTGATATGATGAAGTTCCGCATGCGGATGGAACACGCCCAGCGGATGTTCTTCGGTCGTGATATTGTTGCGGAGAACAAGGTCAAGCTCATAGAGATCGCCTCTGCGGCGGGCGATCGGTGTGATCGTATTGTGCGGCACACCATCCGTCTCTGCAAAGACAAATGCCGACGCATCGGTATAACTTCTCCAGGCACGGAGAATATGATCTGCGAGATCGACAAGCCTTTCCGTATCGGGGCCTGAAATCCGGATGCAGGACATCGGCCACTTTACGATACCCGTCTGTACATCCTCATATCCCTTCACCGTAAAGTTTCTCTCCACAGGGGCCTTGGCCATGGCGAACGTATAATGACCGCCCTGAAAATGGTCATGCGAAAGGATGGATCCTCCGACAATCGGCAGATCTGCGTTTGATCCGACGAAGTAATGCGGGAACTGTCTGACAAAATCGAACAGTTTGGCGAAGGTGCCTCTCTCGATCTTCATCGGAATATGCTGTGAATTGAACACAATGCAGTGCTCGTTGTAGTACACGTAAGGAGAATACTGAAAATACCACGGGGAATCCTGGATCGTCACCGGGATCACGCGGTGATTTTCGCGCGCGGGATGATCCACGCGGCCGGCATATCCCTCATTTTCTCTGCAGAGCTGGCATTTCGGATAGCCGGACTGCTTTGCATTTCTCGCAGACGCAATGGCCTTGGGATCCTTCTCCGGCTTGGAGAGATTGATTGTGATATCCAGATCACCATACGCTGTCTTTGTCTTCCACTTCACGTCGCGCGCGATGCGGCTCCGGCGGATATAGTTTGTATTCTGCGAAAAAGCATAGTACCAGTCCGTCGCCGCCTTCGGGCTCTCCGCATATCTGTCACGAAACGTGCGGAGCACCTCGGAAGGGCGTGGTGTCAGCACACCCATCAGTCGCGTGTCAAACAGATCGCGGTAAACGACAGAACTGCCGCCCGTCAGTCCTTTTTTCACTGCGTAATCGGTCAGCTCGTTCAGCGTTTCTTCAAGCTCGGTGCCGTCCGCAAGGCGCTCATCAGAAAGCGTGACCGCATAGGAGACGGCCTCCGCTGCACTGCCCTCATAATCATCTTTTCCCAGTTCTCTCAGGATGCTGTTGATCGCCCAGACCACATCATCCTGTCCGATCAGCCCCGCGGCAAGGCCATATCCGGCCAGCCGCGTCACTGCATTGTCAGTATCGCTCATTTTCCTTCCTCTTCTGTCTCTTTTGTTCCTTCCGCCTGCGGCAGTATCCCGATCTCAGACTATACGGGGACCTCCGCCGATGGAAACCACGTAAAAGCTTGCATCGTAGCCGATCTTTTTCTTATAGGCTTCGCCCACCTGCTTTACAAAGGTGTCAACAGCATCGTCTCTTACGATGGAGACGGTGCATCCGCCGAATCCGCCGCCTGTCATACGCGAGCCGATGCATCCGTCGATCTTCCAGGCCTCCTCGGCGAGCGTATCCAGCTCTTCGCAGGAAACCTCATAGTCTTTGCTGACAGATACATGAGCCTCGTTCATCAGCTCGCCGAACCTCTTCAGATTGCCCTCCTTCAGGACGCGGACAGCTTCAATCGTGCGCTGGTTCTCATAGACCGCGTGTTTTGCACGTCTCTGACGCACAGGATCCTTGATGGCATCCTTGTACTGCTCAAACTGCTCATCCGTCAGGTCGCAGAGGTTCTTGATATCCACCACGCGCTGCAGCTCTTCGAGCGCCTGCTCGCACTCACAGCGTCTCGTGTTGTATGCGGAGTTGGTCAGTTCATGCTTTTTATTCGTATTGGAGATGACGATCTTTGCGCCCTCCATCCGGATCGGAACATACTCATAGGACAGATCGGCCGTATCCAGGAAGATGGCATTGTCCTTCTTGCCCATGGCGACGGCGAACTGATCCATGATGCCGCAGTTCATGCCATTGTAATTGTTCTCGGAATCCTGTCCGATGATAGCCAGAATCTGATTGGAGATCTCAAAGCCGTACATATCACGCAGAAGAAATCCCGTCAGAACCTCCAGGGAAGCGGAGGAAGAAAGGCCTGATCCGTTCGGGATATTGCCGTATACAGCCATGTCAAATCCCTGTGTAATGCGGTATCCGTGCTTGTTAAATGTATAGATGACTCCCTTCGGATAATTGGTCCAGCCGTACTGATCGTCCGGCACCAGCTCATCAAGCGATGTCTCGATCACGCCGCTCTGCGGAAAATTCACAGAGTAAAAACGAAGCTTGTTATCCTCTCTCTTCTTAGCCGCCGCATAGGTGCCGATCGTCAGCGCACACGGAAAAACGTGTCCGCCGTTGTAATCGGTATGCTCACCGATCAGATTGACACGTCCCGGTGCGAAATAAACTTTTCCGTCTCCCAGCGGACCGAACTTCTTTTCAAATTCGGCTGTTACCTCCGCCTTCATTTCTTCAGGCGTCTTATCTATATCTGACATTGTTCTACCTCCTGCCCTTACGCGTTTTATCCCGTCATTGCGGAGTTCGCGTATTCAAAGTTCACCCGAATATTATAGCGTGCCTGTCGTGTCGTTTGCAATCACAGTCGCTCAAATTCTGCGCATATTCAGCTGTTCTCATCCGCTTCCATGAAATACATCCGCGAGCACCCGTCGGCGAAATACCGGGTCTTCTCGTTATAGCCGGTTCCTGCATATCCCGGCGCGAGTTTCACGCCGGCGTCCATCAGCAGTCTGCCCGATGCGCGTATTTCTTCCTGTTCTCCCGGCATCGTGACGAATTCAGCGAGCACACGGTGAAGGAACGACCCGGGCTTTACGTGGACGGGCGATGCCGTGTTGACAAGATCCCCGAAACTCCTGATGTCCCGCTTCTGCTCAAGGCTGTAAAAATGATACCTCAGAGATCCGTCCAGTCCCCTCGCATGGAACTGCTCAAACGGCGCATTAGGCACGGCTTTTTCCTGCAGGATCATGCCAACCGCCTTTTTTCTGTCCGGAGCGACACATGTCCACTCGTGAATGCGCCCGGTTCTTCCGCGGTAGAAGTCCCCGTTCTGCAGCACATCCCGCCATTCTTTGTAGAGGCTGATCTTTGCCTTCAATTCCTCAGATTCACGCCTGTCAAGATCGCAGAGATTCATCTCGCACCCGAAAATGCCGAACGCAGCCACATTAAACCGCGTGTCGAGGGGCGTCTCCCTCAGCGTCTGGTGATTCGGACTCGCCGACACATGGGCGCCGACCACCGACATCGGATAGCCGTAGGAATAACCCTCCTGAATATTGGTGCGCTCGACGGCGTCCGTGTCGTCGCTCGCCCAGATCTGGGGACAGTAGCAAAGCACGTCCAGATCGAACCGGCATCCGCCCGAGGCGCAGCCCTCAAAGAGGATCTGCGGGAATTTTTCCGTCAGTGTCTTCAGCATCCGGTAATAGCCAAGGATGTAGCGGTGTGCGGTCTCTCCCTGGCGGTACATGTCACCCTGCTGCGATGCGAGCCACGGTGAGTAGACATCGCTCATCACGCGGTTCATATCCCACTTTACGTAGTTGATATCCGCCGATGAAAAAATATGGCTCATGCATTCGATCATGTAATCGACGACTTCCGGATTGGCCAGGTCGAGAAAGCGCTGGTTCCGCCCCTCCGCGTGCTGTCTTCCCGGAATCTGCATGGCCCAGTCAGGATGTGCGCGGTAGAGATCACTGTTGACATTGATCATCTCCGGCTCCACCCACAGGCCGAAATCCATGCCGAGCGCGTGAATTTTATCTGACAGCCCTTTCAGGCCGTCCGGCAGTTTCTTCGTGTTGACGGTCCAGTCTCCGATCGCCTGCGTGTCATCATCCCGCGTGCCGAACCAGCCGTCATCCATGACAAAGAGCTCGATGCCGGCATCCTTTCCGGCTTTTGCGAGCCTGAGAAGTTTCTTTTCATCGAATTTAAAATAAGCCGCTTCCCAGCTGTTGAGCAGTACAGGGCGCGCTCTGTGCTTCCACACGCCGCGCACGATGTGTTCGCGTATGAAGTGGTGCATATGCAGACTCATACCGGTGAAGCCTTCGCCCGACCAGGTCATGACAGCCTCGGGGGCCTCGAAACTCTCCCCGGGCAGCAGTCTCCAGGAAAAGCCCTCGGGATTGATGCCGGCGAGAAATCTCGTCTTGCCGAATCGCCCCACCTCCGCCGATTCGCAGTGGTTCCCGCTGTAGATGAGGTTGATGCCGTAGCAGCCGCCCGCCGTCTCCGAAGTGCCCTCCAGATACAGCATGACGAACGGATTGTTGCTGTTGGAAGACACACCGGCGACCGTACTGTTGACCACGCGGCCTCCCGCGACATTCATCTCATGGCGGTTCATCTCACGCGCCCAGGCCCCGGTGAATACGGACATCATATAGCCCGGCGTTTCGAAATCCAGCTGTGTGCTGAAAAATCTCGTGATCACGATCTGCCCGTCCCCGCAGTTAATGAGCCTGGCGCTCCTCGTGATCACATCGCAGTCCTCATATACGTAATAGTGAAGTTCCAGACGGGAATCGCCCGACGCTTCCTTCAGCGTGATGACGAGCTGCTCCACGCTGCCGTGTTCCGGGTCATCAGGATCATCATACGAGGACGGAAGAGTCTCCATCGGCTCTTTTCCGTTCCTGATCTCATAGCCTTCATAGAGGAAATCCGAGGTTCTCCCGCCGTCCGCATGGATCAGGGCGATCATTGTATCCCGGAGATCTCCTTTGCCGGGCGAAGAGATCTCAGAGCGCAGATCCTCCGGGCACAGGCTTGGATGTTCCTGATCCCAGGAAACCGTATTTCCTCCCGGGAATTCCTTTCTCTCTCCCAGTGCTTCGGCGTCTTCCTTTATCTCTTCATCCTTTTTAACGGACGGATCTCCGAGCGACGCACCGTAATAGAGATGTTCCAGAAGCCCCTCTGGGAGTACGCGGAACATGTATGTCGTCTCCGGCGTATCCAGTTCAAAAATATTGTCCGTAACTCTGATCATATGCTGTTCCTTTCTTCACATGGGAAATCTTTCTTCGCATGGAAAGTCTGACAGACGCAGCAGGCCGCAGCGGGATGCCTGCGTCTGCCCGTTTCCGGGCGCAACGTCATCTCACACGCTGCGGCTGCAACCTGACGTTTATTTACTTCCGATCTTTGCTTCGATCTCCGCCATCTTCTTGTCGTTCAGCATATATTTTTTCCTGAAGACGAAGAATGCGATGATAAGCAGGATGATCGGCGGAACGGTCATCCACATGTGAAGGCCGGCGATCGTTCCCGCTGACTGGGCTGCCGTACCCTCTGTCTTTAGTCCGATCCAGTCGATCGCGCATCCGGAGAGGAAGGCAGCAACGCCGGAGGCGAGCTTGACCGTAAAGGTCTGCATGGAGAAGATCACGGATTCCTCACGGGTGCCGTTCTTCATCTGTCCGTAATCCACCGTATCGGAAAGGAAGACGGTCAGCATGACGTTCAGCATGCCATAGCCGGCATAGACCATGATGCCGGGAATCAGAAGGATCAGCCAGTTATTTCTGTAAAAGGTTGTGAAGCTCAGCGCGAGCAGAATCAGATATCCCGCGATCTGGATCACAATGCCGACAGCAAACAGGCGGAGTTTCTCGACTTTCTTTCTGATCGCCGGAATCGCCAGCATGAAGAGCACCTGCGTGATGAAGCAGACGGCGGTGAAAACGCTGTACAGATCTGTATTGCCAATATCAAACTGGAAGAAATACAGGATCAGGTTGCCGGTAATATCGATCGCCATATAGACAAGGATGACGGCGAGAACGATGATCATGGCCTGATCGTTGCGGAACAGAGATCTGAACATCTGTCCGATGCCGACGGATGCTGTGTCCTCCGGCTTCTTTTCCGGCACGTTGGTAACAAAGACAATTTCCGTCACGACGAAGACAACCGCGATCAGCAGCGCCCAGGTACGGAAGCCCGGTTTATACAGAACAAAATTGGTCGTGAGTGCCGCCGTGCCTGAGAGGATCGGAACAACGGTCATGGTCAGAACGGTGGGCAGCGCATCACCGATGCCTGATGCGGAACGCGCCAGTGAGGAGAGCTGCTCTCTGTCTTTGCCCGGGTTTGTGATCGCCGGAATCATAGACCAGAACGGGATATCCATCAGCGTGTAGGTGACGCCCCAGGCGATATAAAAGACAGCCAGCCATACCCGCATCGCGCCGTCCGACATGCTGTCGGGGACGGCGAATAGGGCGTAGACAATGACGGCATTCATGACCGATCCCGTGAGGATCCACGGGCGGTAGCGTCCCCAGCGCGTCTTCGTCTTCGCAACGACGACGCCCATAAACGGATCATTGGCCGCGTCAAAAATTCTCGCGCCCATCAGCACGGCGCCGATAAACGTCGCGCTCATGCCGAGCACGGTATTATAGTAATAGAGTACATAGCTGTTCACCAGCATGTAGACGATGTCCTTGCCGAATGCCCCGAGGCAGAAGGCCAGTTTGTTTCTTGCTTTCAGTTCCATGTAAAACCTCCCATATCCGTGTATCGAAGTGTTTATGATCTGTGCGAAGCATCTGTGCCGCAGCATTCCTCCCGCCGCGCACCGGAATCAGCCCAGCTTCCTGCGGCCTGATTTCAGCTGCTCCGCTATTTTCACGGCCTCAAATCCGCCATTGTAAATTCCCGTTTTCTTATTGCTGATGATACAGCTGCACATATTCTCGAAAAGCACGCTGTCATCGAGAAACATATCGAGCATCTGCTCTGTGTGCGGAATGTCGGCGCATTCAAGCGTTCCGTCGCCGATCTCAGCCGAGTGTATGGCACCCCATTTTTCATGTCCGCCGATATGCCGGATAAAAAGCTTCGGCACCGGGTAGAACGAGAGCTCAGACGGTTTCGTCACAAGCACATCCGCACTCCGCATGAGAAGGTTCGTGCAGTAGACCGCTTCAAAAATATTCTCATGCCAGAAGACATGCACGCCCTCCACGTCTTCCGTCAGCGCCGTCTGACAGAAATCCTTCGTCTGCTTCCAGTTGTTGAAATGCTTCTCCGTAACGGCCGAAAGCTCCGGTATCTCGTGGGAGAGCTCATGCCATACATTTTTGTAATCACCGACATTGATGTAGATGACGGCCCGTTTTTCTTTTACCGCCGGCATCAGATGACGGATAATAGCCGCAAAAATATCCTTCTGCGCTCCCGCGCCGCCGATCGTCAGAAGGAAGCGCATCGGTTTTCCCTCTTTCTTCCGGGCGATCCTCGCCGTGCAGTCCGCATCCACGTTGTCCACGAGCTCCGCATCCACATAATGCCCGGTGTAAATGAGACTGTCCGCCGGCATCGGCTTCAGTACCCTGTCCCCGTCCATGCCGTTCAGAATGCGGTAGCCCTGCCATGCGCTGTGCGTCTGCACTGTGTGAACAGCGCCCTCCGCCAGGTGGAGTGCCATCGGCCAGTTATCCGGTATGGCGTTGACCACATATTTCATTCCCGCGTGCAGCGCCGCCTGCGCGGGCCAGACATGCGTTCCGATCACCGGGATCTCCTTCGGGACATTCCTGAAAACCGGCGCCATGATCTCTGCATTCTTCTGATCGGAGGCGTTGTAGGTGAGCTTTCTGAATCCCTCGTAATTCACCGGTTCCCAGACTACATGGTTGAAAAGCGCACTCTTCTGGGAAATCCTGGATCCCAGTGAATACAGATCATTCTGCGCGCTGATCACCTTTGTGCAGGCTGTCTGCGGATAGGAGTTCAGATCCATCCAGTACGGTTTGTATCCGAGGGATGCCGCGCAGCTGGCGATCGCCATGGAAATCCGGTAATGTCCGAATCCCATGCGGATATTGCCGACGATCAGTCCCTTCCCGGTATCGAATTCCGCATCGCCCTTTTCATCGCCGCTGACAAGGCGGATCTCCCGTGCGCCGAATGCCGGTCCGATGACATCATTGTCTTTGAGGATCGTCGGATAGGACGCATCCTCGTCGCTGCCGAATTTCTTCACGTAGCGCTCTTTCGAAGCGCACGCCGAACGGTAGCCGGACTCGCTGATTTTATTTCCGAATATTACTCTCGCTCTGTCCTCCATGGTTATATCCTTTCTGTTGTTTTCTGCGGCACCTGTATGCACACATCAGCTGCGGATGACGATACCGTCTACCATGATACTCACGACTTCCTCAAGTGCGCGGTTGTATGTGATCCCGCTCTCGACGAGCACATCGCGCTGGAAAAACTGTTCCAGTGTCGCCTGAAACATCGTCTTGAAAACCGGTATGGAGATCCGGCGGATTTTTCCCTCTTTCATGCCTTTCTTGAGAAGATCGATGGTCGGTTCCCAGCCGCTTTCCAGTCCGTCCTGTACTTTCTGATACACTTCCGGATATTTATCCTTAAGTACATACAGTTTGCGGAAATCCACCGTCTGATACTGTTCCGGCATGGCACCGAGCAGCTTCCTGAGCTTCTCCACTGTCTCCAGATTCGAATTGCTGTAGATCTCCTTTTCCGTCTCTTTGATGGACTGGAATACGTAATCCGCCATCGAACTCAGGAGTGTCGCCTTGTCAGGAAAAACGACATAGATGGTTTTCTTGCTTCTGTGGATCAGGGCAGCCAGTTCATCCATCGTGAATTTCAGCCCGCTGCGGTTGAAAAGTACGATGGTTCCTTCCAGTATTTCTTTCCTGACTTCTGTTTCTGTTGAAGCCTTCAACGCTTTCTTTCCTGTCTGCATAGCTTCTCCTTAAAATATTTTGTGGAAACTATTTTATTTCATTTCGTTTCCTTATGGTGTCATTATAGTCCCGGGTATTATTTTTATTCAAGAAACTTAATTAACAATTTTAGTTTCCAAAAATTGTGCAACTTTTCTCATAAAAGAGCAAAAAATAAGGAGAAAACCTGCCGGCCAGGTCTTCTCCCGTTATTTTTTTATTCCGTTATTATTATTTCAGCAGACTCACACGCTTATGACAGCATCACAGGCTGCACAGGTTCACGCGCCGCTGTCACTTCCGGATGTCATCCAGGTTGATCTGCTCCGTCGTCTGCGGATCGTTGCTCTCCGCATTGGCAACCAGCTCATTCAGCTGAACTTCTGTACCGATAAATTCCGTCGCCATGCACTCATATATAGAATGCTCTGTGCGGAAAAGGAAAAGTCCGTCGTCATATACGGTTGAAATAACCGGTGACGTATGTACATATGTTCCGTTCTTATACTGTTTGCTCCCCGTAACACAGCCGATCAGTTCGCCGTTTTCCATTTTCCAGTTAGTCAGTGTCATAATAATCTCCTCAGCTTCTTCCCATATATATTAAACCCCGTTATTACCCGGTTCTCTCCCCGGCAGCAACTGCCATACACTTAAACCCGTCAGTAACTGCCATACACTTAGATATGATAAAACCTCCAAGTGAAAAATCTGTGAACATACAAATGCCATAGCATTGCAATTGTCTTACAAAAAATGTAAATTAATGATTATATCCGTAAATACAGACTTTGATTGTATCAGTAAATACAGACTTTTGGGGGAAATATATGTTCTTATTCGCATACGCGCTGACGCTTCCAGTCATTCAGGTCATCCTTTTATACGCCATTGCGGCATTTCTGCCGGCCATTCTTCTTCTCCGCTACATCTATAAGCAGGATTCCTTCGAAAAAGAGCCCGGCTACCTGCTCTGGCAGCTGCTCCTGCTCGGTGCACTCGCCGGTTTCCTGTCCATGATCCTCGAATCCGTCGGAGATGCGCTCATCAACAGATCGTCTCTCGATCCAAACAGCCTCACATATCAGATCGTCTACTACTTCTGCGTAGTCGGTATGGTAGAAGAAGGCACCAAATACATTCTCATGGCATCCCGCACGTGGCGCGATCCGAATTTTGATTTCCGCTTTGACGGCATCGTCTATGCGGTGTTCACGTCGCTCGGCTTTGCCGCCATGGAGAATCTGCTCTACGTCATTAATTACGGTCTATCCGTAGCGCCTTCGCGGGCACTGCTCTCCATTCCCGGTCACATGGCATTTGCCGTGCTGTTCGGCGCATTCTACGGACGCGCCAAACTCCAGCACGATCTCGGTCACACGGGAAGACAGGCGGCAGATATCATTATCGGCTATGTCCTCGCCGTATGCCTTCACGGCACCTATGACACCTGTGCCTCGCTCGGCGACACGACATCCACACTCGTCTTTATCGCGGTCATCGTCATCGTCTATATTCTCTGCTTCCTCGTCGTAAAAATAGAAGCGAGAGCCGACCGTCGCGTATAACTCTCAGGCGCAGATGAATATCAGATCTCTGTTCAGAGCGGCTTCCGCGGAAGCCGCTTCTTTTATGCACGCAGAAAAATTTTCTTCGGAAATTCAAAAGACAGGCAGCAGAAGCAGCAAAAATTCCGGCCTGAAACTTTGAACACAGAAAAATCACAAAAACATTTTTTAAATGCCTTTTCATTTTTGACTTTTTATGTTATTGCTAGATACAGACGTTTTGCTCAGTGTACTGATTACAGGGGCAGATATCTCACGCTAGGATCCCTCCCATGGTAAACAAAAAGGGCAGGGTCAGCCCGCACAGCTGACACAGCTGTCAAAGTCCCAGCTACAGCTGCTGACAAGGACATCACTGGAAGACATTAGAGCAGCAGGAGGTTTTAACATGTCCAGAACTTTAAGCAACAACACAAACGATGAAACAAAACAGGAAGAAAACGCATTCGACTTCAGAGATCTGGGGCACAAGATCAGAGTATTGCGCCTGAAGAAAGGTCTCACGCAGAACGAAGTAGCCCAGGCTCTTCATGTAACCCCGGGATATATCAGCAATGTGGAGAATGACAGAACAGCCATGTCTCTGCGGGTGCTTTCCTATTATGCCAAACTGATGGGAATTACTCTGGATTCCCTTGTAGGTGAGATCGAGCCGGAGTATACGGAGACCGCCCTTGATAACGAACTTCTCTCCGAGATCTCCGAGATGAACGATGAAGAGAAGAAAAAGCTTCTGAAAACGATCAAACTCTGGAAAAGCAGTCTTTCATAATTTTTCCACGTAATATATAAATACGCAGTATGGAAAAGGAGAAGCCGTATGGCTTCTCCTTTTTGCTATTTCACGGTTTCCGCATCAGGCTGGTGGATCTGCATTCTCCCCGGAACCCGTCCGACACACTTCACGAATACAGCAGATCTCACACTTCGGGCTGCGCGCCGTGCAGACCTCCCGTCCGTGAAAAACAAGTCTGTGGCAGAAATTATTTCCCTCTTCCGGTGGAATGATCAGACGGAGCTGTTTTTCAACCTTATACGGATCCTTCTCGCCGTCCACGAGGCCGATCCTGTTCGAGAGGCGTATGCAGTGTGTATCCGTGACGATAGCAGGCTTTCCGTACACATCTCCGAGTACAAGATTTGCACTTTTTCTTCCTACGCCCGGCAGTTTCAGGAGTTCCTCCATCGTATCCGGAACCTGATCATGGTACTCGTAGTGAAGCATCTTCATGCATGCCGAGATATCCCGTGCCTTGCTCGGGCCGAGTCCGCACGGACGCACAATGGCCTCGATCTCCGCCGGATCCGCCTCTGCCAGCGCGGCCACCGACGGAAACTTCGCATACAGCAGCGGGGTCACCTGGTCCACACGTTTGTCAGTGCACTGTGCGGCCAGCCTGACACTCACGAGAAGCTGCCACGGCTCGCCGTAATCAAGTGTGCACTGCGCGTCAGGATATTCATTTTTCAGGCGTCTGATCACCTCAAGTGCCCGCTCTTCTTTCGTCATCATTCTCATACCCTGCCATAGTTTTTCACAAAGTAAGATCACATTCTGTCATATAGTGAACAGCTGCCACAGATGGCCGCGAACATTGTGCGTTTTTCGTTGTCAGAGGGCCGCAAATAAGCGCGTGCGGGCGAACAGAAAAACGTACAGTGAGCCGGCCGATGTGGCAGCTGTGAACTGTAGTCAGATTGATTATTTGACAACAAAGTTCAGAATCTTCCCCGGCACATAGATCTCCTTGACGATATTCTTACCCTCCAGGAATCTCTGCACATTCGGCTCCTTCTTTGCCTCAGCGAGCGCATCATCACGCGCCATATCCACCGGTATTTCAATGACGCCGCGAACCTTACCGTTGACCTGTACACCGATCTTCTTCATCGCATCGATGGTCTTCTTCTCATCGTAAACCGGCCATGAAGAAAGCGTGCAGAACGTCTTTCCGTCCGGATTCATACCCTCGTACTGCCAGATTTCCTCGCAGAGATGCGGTGCAAACGGCGAGAGCAGTTTGATAAAGGTGATGAGATCATCCTTTGTGATGGATCCCGCCCTGTAAAATTCATTGATCAGTCCCATCATCGCGGCGATCGCCGTATTGAACTTCATGTTCTCGATATCCTCAGATACCTTGCGGATCGTCTTGTGCAGAGATACCTCGATCGAAGGATTCTCTTTCTCCGCCGTGGCGATATCCGTGAGTCCTGCCACACGGTCAAGGAAGCGCTTGCATCCGCGGAGAGACTCATCATTCCAGGGTGCTGCACTGCCGTAATCACCCATGAACATGACATAGGTGCGCAGCGTATCGGCACCGTACTGGCTGACGATATCGAGCGGATCGATGACATTGCCCTTTGACTTCGACATCTTCTCTCCGTCGGCACCGAGGATCATGCCCTGATACGTGCGCTTTGCATACGGTTCCGGTGTGTTAACCTCACCGATATCATAGAGGAAATGGTGCCAGAAGCGGGAGTAAAGCATATGACGGGTCACATGCTCCATGCCTCCGTTATAATGATCCACCGGCATCCAGTAATCAATCTTCTTCCTGTCTGCGAACGCCTTGTCGTTGTGCGGATCGCAGAAGCGGAGGAAATACCACGATGATCCCGCCCACTGCGGCATCGTATCCGTCTCACGCTTTGCATCGGCGCCGCACTTCGGGCACTTGCAGTTGACAAACTCCGGAATCTTTGCCAGCGGAGATTCTCCGTCCGTCCCGGGCTCAAAATTTTTCACCGGCGGAAGCTCTAGCGGAAGCTCGTCCTCCGGTACGAGGACATCGCCGCAGTTCGGGCAGTGAATGATCGGGATCGGCTCGCCCCAGTATCTCTGGCGGTTGAAAGCCCAGTCTTTCATCTTGTACTGGACGCCCTCATGGCCGATGCCCTTCGCCTTCAGCTCTTCGAGCATGCGCGCAATGGAATCTTTTTTATTTGTGTAGCCGTTCAGGAAACCGGAATTGATCATCTCGCCGTCGCCGGTCCAGGCTTCCTTCTCCACATCGCCGCCTTTGATGACGGGGATGATGTCGCAGCCGAACTTCTTTGCGAAATCATAGTCACGCTGATCATGCGCCGGAACAGCCATGATCGCGCCGGTGCCGTAACCCATCATGACGTAATCGGCGATGAAGATCGGGATCTCCTTGCCGCTGACAGGGTTCACCGCTGTGAGACCGTTGATCTTCACACCGGTCTTATCCTTGACAAGCTGCGTCCTCTCGAACTCGGTCTTCTTCGCGCACTCGGCACGGTAACTGAGCACTTCGTCCCAGTTGCTGATGCGGTCTTTGTATTTGTCGAGAATCGGATGCTCGGGTGCGACAACCATGAAGGTCACGCCGAAAAGCGTGTCGCAGCGCGTCGTGTAGATCTCAAGTTTGTCATCGAGGCCGCTGAGTCCGAAATTGACAAAAGCGCCTGTGGAACGGCCGATCCAGGTGACCTCCTGCTGCTTTACGCTGTCGGGATAATCCACATGGTTCAGTCCCTCGAGAAGTTTGTCCGCGTACTGGGTGATGCGGAGGAACCACACATTTTTTGAAAGCTGGATGACGTCGTTGTGGCAGATATCGCACTTGCCTCCCTGCGAATCCTCATTGGAGAGAACAACCTTGCAGTGCGGACAGTAATTGACGAGCGTCTTGGAGCGGAACACGAGGCCGTGCTCGAAAAGTTTCTCGAAGATCCACTGTGTCCACTTGTAATAGTCCTTGTGCGAGGTGGCAAATACACGGCTCCAGTCAAATGAGAAACCGACCTTTTTCAGCTGATCTGAAAAATGCGCGATATTTTTCTCCGTGATGTCGTGCGGATGTGTATTGGTCTTGATCGCATAGTTCTCAGCCGGCAGTCCGAAGGAATCAAATCCGATCGGGAAAAGGACATTGTAGCCCTGCATCCTGCGCTTTCTTGAAAGAACCTCGATGCTGGAGTAAGCCTTGATATGGCCCACATGCATACCGGCTCCGGACGGATACGGGAACTCCACCAGTCCGTACCACTTCGGCTTTTTGGAAAAATCAACGGCCTCAAATGCCCTGTTATCTTCCCATGCTTTCTGCCACTTGGGCTCGATCTCCTTAAAATCGTATTTCATTGTCATACCACCTTTCCCTGTGATCCGGCTTTTCACACCGATTCCGCACGAAGATACAGCTGGAAGGCGCCTCCGCGCTCTCCCATGATATCGATACGGGAATTAATGTATGCCAGTTTGCTTTTCAGATAATTGATATAGAGCCAGACGATATCCTTTCTGGATTCAATATCATCCGGCAGTTCCTTCTCATCAGCCCAGACATGCTCGATCAGATAGTCCGTCGTCAGCGCCTTGTCCCTGTTCAGGATCAGCGTCTGCATGAGTTCCAGTTCTCTGACCGACAGGCGGACGGTATTCTCGGAAGTCAGTTCCTGGGATTCCGCATTGAGAACGATGTCTCCGCACTTCAGTTCCGTTGTGCTGTACTGCGTCCTGCGCCTTGTCATGGCCTTTACGCGGGCGATCAGCTCCTTCATGGCAAACGGCTTGGTCAGGTAATCATCTGCTCCTGCCTCGAGTCCGTCGACGCGGTCATCGATCTCAGACTTCGCCGTCAGCATCAGAACGGGCGTCATGACATTGCGGGAGCGGATCTCCTTAAGCACCGTCATGCCGTCTTTTTTCGGCATCATGATGTCCAGAATAATGGCATCATAGCCGTTTTTTTCTATGAGATCCAGTGCCTCCTCGCCGTCGTAAGCGGAATCAACGGTGTACCCCTGCATGGTGAGTACCGCCGATTCTGCCCGGTTCAGATCTCTGGTATCTTCCGCGAGTAAAATTTTCATGTGTTTTCACTTTTCTCTATTCAGGCAGTTCGTCACGATATATCATATTGCGAAGTGTCTGCATGGACATATCCGTGGCTGCCAGTTCATCCGCGCACCGTTTCAGCTCCCGGACGAGAAGATCGGTATTGGCCGCCGGATTTTTCTTATATTTCAGATGGTGCTCAAGCGCCGCCCATGTATCCATGGATATGGTTCTGAGCTGGATCTCGGCAAAGTAGGCGTCGTCTACGCGGAGAATCATATGATAACTCCTGTACCCGTTGGGCTTTGCATGGCGGATATAATCCTTTTCCTCCACAACGGTGCAGTCCGGCATGGCCGCCAGATAGTCGCGGATCGTGTAAACATCTTCGACAAAAGCGCAGACAATGCGGATGCCAATGGCATCTGTGAGCACGCGGAGCGCTGAATCCTCTGTTTCCGGAAGGCCCTTGCGGCGGCACTTCTCACGCATACTCTCTTCTGTTTTTATACGGGAAAGGCAGTGCTCCACCGGATCACTGCCGTATTTCTTCTTCAGTTCAGTCCGGATTTCCGCTATGCGGTCCTCCAGTCTCTTCATCACGGCCTGCATCTCGGGGAGATGACTGCCATATATACTTTCTTCCATAGCGGTAATGGTATTTATCTGCCACATGTATTCCTGCCGGAACGCCAATCAGTCACATTTACTGATTATATCAAATCTGCGCACGGAATCAACACGCTCCCGCCTGTCCTCCGGTACAGCGGCGGACGAATCTCAGAACGACGTCTGTGTATCTCTCTGTATCTATGCAGTAGCTCACGCCGTGCATGGCGCCGTCAAAAATCTCCAGTTCACAGTCCGAGCGGCAGTTGCTGCAGATCTGCCTGCTCATCTCACAGGGGACAAAACGGTCTTCCGTACCATGAAGCAGCAGCACAGGAATATCGGTGTGTTTCACTGATTCCAGTGAGCTCGACGCATTCGGATCAAAATGGGCGAACATTCTGGCGGCCATATAGACAAACGGCCAGGCTGTTTTTCCCGAAACGCCCTTGTCTTCCGCGACCTTGCAGATGATGGAGCGTGGAGAGGCAAAGGCAGAATCGGCGATGATGCCCTTCACCTGCTCCGGCAGCTTCAGATCCGACGCCATCAGCACAACGGCGCCTCCCATAGAGACGCCGGAGAGAATGATCTCTGTATTCTTGCCGCAGTGATCGATGATCCATTCGGACCAGGTCAGAACATCATATCTCTCCTTCACGCCGAAGGTGATATTGTGTCCGGCGCTGCGGCCGTGGGCGCGCTCATCGACCAGCAGAATATTGTATCCGTTCTCCCTCGCGATCCGGTGGGCTCCCGCCATATCGCGCAGAGAACCGCCTTTCCACCCGTGAAACATCAGGATGACCGGAGCGCCTCTCCGGATTTCATACCAGCGGGCGCAGAGCTTCAGACCGTCAAAGGATTTCACCGATACGTCGGTGCAGGGAACCTCGACAGCTGCCTCCACGAGCGCTGTCATCTGATCCCTGATCACATTGTACTGGGAACTCGCCGGCAGTTTGTACCGCGCGTTCTTAGCCTCATCAGAATTATAGAAAGCCATCCGGTAAATGCCGTTTTCTGTCAGCATAAACAGGATAAACAGAGTGATGATAATCGCGAACAGTACTGTCATATCCGCCGTCACTCGTTAAAAATATGAAAATGGTTGAACGTCAGACATTCCTCCAGCTCGGGAAGTTCCTGCGTATGAATGATGGCGATCGGCATGGAGCGCTTTCTGTCATAGGAGATGTAGAGGTAATCGATGTTCGTATTGCTCTCCTCGATCGCCTTCAGCACCGCATTCAGTCCGCCGGGTGTATCTGCCATTTCCACACCGAGCACATCGTCACAGTGCACCTGATAGCCTGCCTTTTTCAGTGCTTCAGCCGCTTTGTCCGATTTATCCACGATCATGCGCACAATACCGAATTCTGCGCTGTCATTGGTGACGAGTGCGATGATATTGACATCAGCCGATGTGATTGCATCCGTGATCCGGCGCATGGCGCCCTTGGTATTTTCCGCAAAAACAGAGATCTGCTGTACCATTACTATCCTCCAGACTTAATTGAATGGTAATGATTGAATTCAGACATCCTGTCCGAATCATTACCTGCCAATAATGTACATATGGTAACGATAAAACTTTATGCCTGTGAAAAAGCAATTGTCAAGGGTTTCACTGTTTTGTATAATTATGAATAACGTTGCATGAGCACAAAGTGCTGAGCAGCGTGTAACTTTATAGGCATTGTGGCAGTAAATATCATCTATAGGTTCACTTTGGTGTAAAAATTAAAAAAGGAGATAAACCGACATGTACAGTGACCTGATTGACACAATTGGATACGTTGCGGAGAAAGACCCGGAAGTTGGCGGAGCCATGGAGCGCGAGCTCGGCCGTCAGCGCGATACGATCGAGCTGATTGCTTCCGAGAACATTGTTTCACCTGCCGTCATGGCAGCTATGGGAAGCGTTCTCACCAATAAATATGCAGAGGGCTATCCGGGCAAGAGGTACTATGGCGGATGCCAGTTCGTTGATGAGGTAGAGGAAATTGCCAGACAGCGCGCCTGCAAACTTTTCGGCGCAGAGCACGCCAATGTGCAGCCGCACTCCGGCGCACAGGCCAATACGGCTGTTTATTTCGGGCTGCTGCAGCCCGGTGACAAGATCATGGGCATGAACCTCTCCGAGGGCGGACATCTCACCCACGGATCACCGGTGAACATCTCCGGCAAATATTTCAACGTCGTCGCCTATGGCGTTGATCCGGAAACCGGACGCATTGACTATGACAAACTGATCGAGACAGCAGAACGCGAGAAACCGAAGCTGATCATTGCCGGTGCTTCTGCTTATCCGCGCATCATTGATTTCAAAAAGTTCCGCGAGGCTGCCGATGCCTGCGGCGCTATCCTCATGGTCGATATGGCTCACATCGCCGGACTTGTGGCGGGCGGTCTTCATCCGAACCCGGTGGAATATGCGGATATCGTCACCACGACGACGCACAAAACGCTCCGCGGACCCCGCGGCGGCCTGATTCTCTGCAAAGAGGAATACGCCAAGGCTATTGACAAGGCTGTGTTCCCGGGAACGCAGGGCGGTCCTCTGATGCACGTCATTGCCGGCAAGGCTGTATGTCTCGGCGAGGCAATGAAGCCTGAATTCAAGACCTATGCACAGAATATCGTCACGAATGCGAAGGCACTGGCTGACGGACTTCTGAAGCGCGACGTGAAGCTGGTTTCCGGCGGCACGGACAATCATCTGATGCTCGTTGATCTCTCCGATCTGGATATGACCGGTAAGGTTCTTCAGAACAACCTGGATGAGATCCACATCACGGCAAACAAGAATACCGTTCCCGGTGAGAAGAGGAGCCCGTTCCAGACATCCGGTCTCCGTCTCGGTACACCGGCCGTTACCACGAGAGGCATGAATGCGGACGACATGGATGTCATCGCCGAATGCATCGCCGATTCGATCCATGATTTTGAGGGAACCAGAGACGCATCCGCCGCAAAGATTCAGTCTCTCGTCAGGAAATATCCGCTCTATCAGTAACGGATATGCCGGCGAACGCAGTAACAGATACAGTTACAGGCAGCTGTCTTCACTGCAGAGACAGGATCTGCTCGCGCAGTTCGTTTCTCCTGTCTTTCAGCAGGAGCAGTTTATTGTAACGATAATAGGCATCATTCCCGCAGTCGCGGATAAACGACGTAGCGAGCGTGTTGCCGTTGAGACCGGACAGGAAGAGCACCATTTCCTGTCCTTCTCCATACGTCTCGGAGAGAAAGGTGAAGCAGTTGGTGAGATGCTTCCCTGTCTCCCGGATGTGCGCCTGCCGGCTCTGTTCGCGGCCGGAAAACCACGTCTTCATGCATTCATAGGCAGCATTTTCTTCGCTCTGATCCGAATCCCCGGCGCGAAACCCTGCGAGCGCAAGCGTTTTCTGCAGTTCGTTCATGGCACCTATGGTGAGCGCAAGCTCCCGTTTTTCCTGACGGTCGAGCATTTGCGCATCCGAGCGCGCATGAAATGTATCGCTGAGCTGCGCCGTCGCCTCTTCCACCTCAGATACTGTTCCCGCTTTCTTCAGAATACCGAAAATCGCCTTCTGTACATTTTTCTCCTCGGAGTATGTGCGGAATTCCCGGCTCAGACTGTCTTCCAGAAGGCTCAGCAGACTCAGTTTCTCATCAAACGGCGCATTGCGCAGCCTGTCCGGCGCATCCGCCGCATCCGAGGCATCCGCCGTACCCATACTCGCCTCCGCCGTCAGTGCCTTCCAGTGTCCCCCGAGAATATCGGGAATGCGGTAGACTGTCCGGTATTTCTCATACAGCTCATAATATACGGCAAAATCGCGGGCAATCTCCGGATCCTGAATATACTGGGCGACGAGCCCCTCCGTGATCTTCTTTCCCATCTCCCCGCAGACGATCAGCATCCGGGAGAGATCCTCCCACGCTCTGGCCGTCACAAATCTCCGGCCGGCCGTCTCCGTTCTCATACGATAAAAATAATCGCCGTGAATCTCCAGAAAAGCGAGAATCGCGCCGTGAACACCGGCTCTGTACGCGTACTCCTTCCACGCTTCGAAATCCGGTTCCACATCGATGCGCCGCACACGATCCCACGTCACGATATCAAAATCACGCACGGATTTGTTGTACTGCGGCGGATTTCCCGCCGTCACGATAATAAAACCGTCGGGAACCCGGTGTGTACCGAACGTCTTGTACTGCAGAAACTGCAGCATGGTGGGCGCCAGTGTCTCGGATACGCAGTTGATCTCATCGAGAAAAAGAATCCCCTCCGGGATACCTGATCGCTCGATCTGATCATAGACGGCGGCGACGATCTCACTCATGGTATATTCCGTCACACGGACGTTTCTGCCGCCATAATTTTTTTCCGCTATATAGGGAAGTCCGATGGCGCTCTGTCTCGTGTGGTGCGTGATCGTGTAAGAGACGAGATTGATTCCGCACTCATGCGCCACCTGTTCCATGATCGCCGTCTTGCCGATGCCCGGAGGCCCCATCAGAAGAACCGGCCTCTGCTTCTCCACGGGGATTTCATACGCACCTGTGCTGTCTTTTCTGAGGTACGCGTGCACCGTATCAATGATTTCCTGTTTTGCTTCACGGATATTCAATGCTCTTCCTCTCTTTCCCGGAATCTTCTACAGGGTTCCCGTCACGGATATACAGCCTGACTGCCCAGTCGGGAACCTTCAAATCGTCATATGTATCGGCATCGCAGAACACAAAAGCTGTCCTGTACGGCGGCACCTGCGTCGGATAAACGCCGTATCCGTCGGTGAAATACATGAGTCCTCTCAGATTTGTGAGCTTTCCGCTCCTCTGCAGTTTTTCCACATAGCTGAACACCGGACGGAAATCCGTCCCCCCGCCGCCGCGCAGCCGGAACCCCTCCGCGTAACGTCGCATTTCTGCGATATCGTGAATGGCTGTATCCTTCTGCACCTGCTCATCGCACTCGATCACATGGATATCCACCCTGTGAAAAAATGATTCGCCCTGCGACAGCACGGCAGCCGTCTCGTTCAGGAACTGCTGCACCAGTACATCCTGACAGGACGCCGATGTATCGATCGCGATCACCAGATCCTCCACCTTTCTGGATATCCGGTATTCGTTTTCCTCGATCAGCGGCATATCGCCGTACATCTCCATTCCGAGAGCATAGTAGGCGTAATCGAAAGAATCCGGATCAACGGCTGCTTCCTCGCGCATCACGGAAAAATCACGCAGAAATTCGCGGTAATCTGTCTTCTCCTTATTTTCCGCAGAAAGCATCCGCTCGAGGCCGCCGGTGTCATCGGAATGTTCTTTCCCGGACAGCACTGCCTGCAGCCTTCGCGCCTTTTTCTTCCATTCCTCATCCGCCTCACCCAGAAACTGCAGATCAGGTAGCGGCAGCTGAATTTTACTGTCATTCTCCGGCGTTTCTTTTCTGTCATCCTGCAGCCGCTGCCAGAAGCTGTGATCATCTCTCGCAAACTCGGCTTCCATGCGGGCTTCTTTTATGTAGTCTCTCGGATGTGAAATAAAATAGCGGTAAAGTTTCTCCGCCGTCAGCACGCCGACATTTTTCGTCAGTTCTTCGTAGCAGGCCTCTCGGAAATCCGATTCGGTTACGCGGATCACATCCACGTCCATACTGTCGACAACCGATTCGGCTGCAATATCCGCGCACAGATCCCACAGTTCCGCATCATCGTGTTCTCTCGCAGAAAACACATGCCGGAACAGACAGTGCATCAGCATATGCATATATGTCCTGTCGAGGATCCACGGGTGCTCGATCCACACCGTCATGAGATAATTCGGATTGAAGCGGATGTAAGCCGCATCCGTCCCGACAGTCTTCGTCGACAGATCCATGATAAGATCCAGTCCTGAGAGCGCCGGTCCCATAAAATGCATGGACAGAAACAGCTCATTTCGCACATATTCGAGGATGCGCCTTCCCATGGCGTCCAGTTCTTTTCTGTTTCCCATAATTTTATCTGCCTGTTCTGCCTCCAGAAGCTGATCCCGCATGTGAAAGCTCTCTTCGATACTTTTGCCGGTCACAGCTCTCTACCGGGTTTTCCTCCGGCCGATCAGAGAACAAATATCTCCGGTCCCGCATCGCCTTCCGCTTTGTTTCTGCGGTCGTACTCCATCAGCATGCTGCAGATCTCCGTCTGTTCTGCCGCCGATGCGGCATCTATCGCCTCACTGACTGCACAGCTGTCCGGTTTCGCACTGTCCAGCAGTACCCGGAGCAGTTCCCTGTCCTCCGTCCCTCCATTTTCCGTGAGATGCAGAAGAACCCCGCCTGCATGCTGCGTCAGATAATCCACATATATCCGTTCCGCTTCCGCCGACAGAGAAACCGGACGGGCCAGCCGCCAGAGAGCCACCTCCGCCGCTGTCTGCACGCCGTCCGCTGCAGCCTTCTCAAAGAGGGCGTCGTAATCGCGGAAAAGCATCTCTGTCCGCGTCACTGTCTGGCGGTAAGCATAGCCGGCGCCGCCGATACCGGGATGAATTGCCCGCGCATGTGTGTCCTCCCTGTCCTCAGAATGCCAGGCGGGAAAGACCAGACAGCACTCCGCCGGCGTGAAGATCCGGAAGTGAAGCTCCGCCTTGCTGTCATCCGCGAGATCCTTGACAGCGCGGTATGACCCGTGTGAAACCGTCACCTCGATCCAGCGCAGGGATGAGCATTCCCTGATGGCGCCATCCCCGATGTCGTCTGTCACATCCGTGAGAGCAATCCGCCGGAGTGAAGGGCAGTCATAGAAGCAGAACCTGCCGAGCTTTCTCACGCCGGCCGGAATCCGGATTTCTTCCAGATCCTTCCTGCCGGAAAAAGCATGATCGCCCAGCGCACGCACCGGAAGACCGTTCAGCTCATCCGGGATCGCAGAAAAGCGCAGTGCCCCGTCACAGCCCGTGATCTCCGCATACACGCTGCCGTCTCTGTCGTTCAGTTGTCTGTACTCATAACGCATGTCATTTACCACAACAGACAGGCCAGGCCGGCTCTGCCTGAAACGCAGAACCTGCCTGGCCTGTTTCTACCTGCCCGTCCTTATCAGATGTCGGCTTTCCAGAGTCCGTGAAGATTGCAGTATGCATATACGGTCTTCGGCTTCTCGCCATCAGCCATAACGAATACGGCCTCCGGTGCCTCTCCGACTGTCAGATCCTTCTTCTGGAAGCCGTTCTCCGTCTCCAGAACAATGAATTCAATGTGATGCTCCGGAAGCATCGGATGCGCTGCCGATCCGACTTTAACGGTCACCGTATTGCCGGAGATCTCAGCAACCGGAACATGCTTCTCTGCCGCAGCGTCCGTCGTGTTCGCCACGAGCTCTTTCATCTCCGTGCCGCAGCACTTCGGTGTGCAGGCGGTTTTCTCACCCAGAAAAGTAACAAAGTTTCCACATCCTTCACAGCGATAAAATAACATAGTAAACCCTCCTTTGTATTCTGATCCGCTGTTTCTCCCTGACGCAGCGGTCATCAGTTATATACGACGACTTTCGTTCCACTCGGTATATTGTCATAGATCCACTTGGCATTCTCTATGGCAAGCCGTACACAGCCGTGAGACACAGCCTGACCGAGCCTTCCGTCCATTACCCTGCTCTGAGATCCCGGGTAATACAGAACAGAATGGAACAGGTAATCACCGTAAATCTGTGTTGCATACCAGCAGGTGTATCCGTGACCGAAACAGATTTCCTTTATGCCGACGGTAAACTCACCGTGTATTGTCGGCGAACCAGCCGCACCGTTGCCGCAGCTGTAGGACTGAACTCTGGTCCAGTTGTTCTGTGAACCATTGTAGATATTCACCTGATGGCTGCCGCAGTTCACAAGGATCAGATACGGTGTCCTGCTGGAATAACCGTTGGCTTTGGCATCCATTTCATCCTGGAACTGAGGCTTGACCATATAAGCTCTGGCTGTGCTTCCCGGCGCTCCCTGACCTTTATAGCGGATGACTACCTGCAGAGCCTCCATACGGTAACCGTATCCCTCACTGCCCGCAGATTCGCCGTTCTTCGCCCAGCCAAGCCATCCGAAGTTCTGCACATGCACGCGGTAGTAGACATCAAAATACTTCGAAGCATCGCCGGTCAGCTTGATCTGCATGGCCTCCAACCGGAGTCCCCGACCGGTCGTTCCGCTGTCCCCGGAACTGTGCCAGGTATCCTCCCAGCCGATATTCTGAATGTGGGATCTGTACGAAACGCCGAGTCCCGGTGCATCCGTACTGAGGCGGATAGCCTCCACGCGGAGTGATCTGCCGGTTGTTCCGGCCGTTGCTCCGTTCTTTACAGCTGCCTGCCATCCAATGTTCTGCACATGCGCCTGGCAGTAAATATTGTCCGTGCCCAGAAAAGGATAGGAAGTAGAAGCGGCTGGTCCGGCCGTGGGCTGCTGTCCCTTCGGCAGAACCATGATCTGCAGAGCTTCCACGCGGAACGCCATACCGGCAGTACCCGCTGAATTTCCATTGCTGGTCCATGCCATCCATCCGAAATTCTGCACATGTGCGCGGTACCACACGTCAAAAAATCTGGATGCCTCTCCGGTAAGGCTGATTCTCACTGCCTCCACGCGGAGTCCTCTCCCTGTCGTTCCGGCGATAACGCCGTCACTCGAAGAAGCCGTCGCCGGCACCGGATTCTGCCATCCGATGTTCTGTACGTGTGCCTGATAACTGATCCCCATGACGGAGGGATCTTCCGTGCGTATTTTCATTGCTTCCACACGCAGTCCCCTGCCCGTGGTTCCGCTGATCTGGCCGTTCGTCGTCTCGCCCGTCCAGCCGACATTCTGCACATGCGTCTGATAATACACTGCCGCCGGGATATAGGAAGCCGTCGTCGCGGCATCTCCCTGGGGAGGAAGACCCGATCCTTTGGGTATCAGACGGATCTGCACAGCCTGAACAGACAGCGACGCATTCGTCGTTCCTGCCGGTGCGCCGTTGGACGTCCAGCCCATCCAGCCGATATTGCCCACATAGACACGGTAGTTGATATCGTAGCTGTTCTGGCTCGCCCCCGTGAGGTTCATTTTCAGTGCCTCGATGGCAAGTCCCTGTCCTGTCGTTCCTGCGCACTGACCTGTCGCCGCTGTAGACGCTCCGGTCACATCGCCCTGCCATCCGGATCCCTGTACATAGGCACTGTACTGAATATCCAGATTCGGATCATTGTCAGCCCTGAGCTGAAGCGCTTCTACGTGAAGACCGCTTCCGGGCGTACCAAGCGTAATAATATTACCTACAGCAGTGGCTGACTGTTCGCCTGCCCAGCCGGCATTCTGTACACTCGCCTGGCCTCTGATGTCCACGACTGCATCATCCGCATAGACTGTCTTTGCGGAAAGAAGCAGGATCATGACAAACAGGCTGCTCAGCAGCCGGAAAACCTTCCTTCCCATCCCTATTCCCCCTCTGTTGGCATGATATGGTTTGCACCTGTATCCAGTTTATAACCTGCAGATGTCCGCGTCAACGGATTTTACCGCAATGAATAACAATGGCGGAATAAAACACGCCTCCCGTGTCTTATCCCGTCATCAGTCATAAAGGAATTAATTTACGGATCACACATCAGAGATCATCTCTGATAAAAGGTATTCGCCGTGCTTCCGGGGGCGGCGCCTCCCTTGCCTACGAGAACAATCTGTATTGCTTCCAGCCGGTACCCGTAACCGGCGCTTCCGCAGGAAGCCCCGTTGCCGGCCCATCCGGTCCACCCGAAATTCTGTACGTGAACACGGTAATAAATATCATACTGCGAAGCAGAAGCTCCCTTTAACCTGATCTGGATGGCTTCAAGCCGCAGAGATCTGCCTGTGGTGCCGCTCACACCGCCGGCACTGGTCCAGCCGCTCTCCCAGCCGATATTCTGCACGTGCGTGCGATACTCCAGATCTGCTACCGGAGAACTGATTTTGATACCCTCCAGGCGAAGTGATCTGCCCGTGGTTCCGGAAACACTGCCGTCATTGACAGAACCCTGCCAGCCGATATTCTGCACGTGTGTGCTGTAGGTGACACCGACCTGCCTGAAACAGCTTGAAGTTGCCGCACCGGTGTTGGAAGGTGCAGAAGCGCCTTTTCCCAGAACGGCGATCTGAATGGCCTCCAGACGGTAGCCATAGCCCGCTGTTCCGGCAGCTTCACCGTCTTTTGCCCAGCCCATCCAGCCGATATTCTGCGCATGAACACGATAATAGATATCGTACTTATCAGCGTCTGCGCCGGTCAGATTGATTTTGATGGCTTCCAGTCTGAGACCGTGGCCGGTTGTCCCCGACGCATTCCAGTCGCTGACCGCATTCTGCCAGCCGATATTCTGCACGTGTGTGGAATAGGATACGCCCAGATTGCTGTCTCCGGACACGCGGATCCGGATGGCCTCCAGGCGGAGCGCGCGTCCCGTTGTACCCGATGTGGCTCCATTGCTGCTGACAGAGGATTCCCATCCGATATTCTGGACATGCGTCTGGTACTCCACATTGACGGCGGCTGCCTCGTCCTCCGTCTGCATGGCACCGCCGTCGGCAACATTTCCATACCAGCGGTCTCTGTCGACATCTCCGCTTATGCCGCTGACGGCACCTTTATCTGTATACTGCCACATCTGGTAAACCGCTGAAGTTGTAACTCTGTTGTTCCACTGTGCAACCCAGTGATAATACGTCGTATCCCCGGCCAGCGGAGCCAGTACACTGTCCCACCAGCTCGCAGAGGAATAGATACCGGCAGAATAGCCCGCTGCGCTTATCGTTGAACAGAAAGTTGAGACCATGGGAACCAGCTTCCCGCTTCCCAGTGCATACTGCGCATGCTCTTCCACGTCTATATAGACCGGAAGGGAAATTCTGTGGCCATTCAGCAGGCGGAGTACATGAGAAGCTTCACTGGCAGCGCCTGTGGTATCGGTCGCATAGGAATAGAGATATACACCATAGGGAATATTGAATTTCTCACACTGTTTTGCATTATACTCCCAGTATCCGTCATCCTGACTGGCGATGTCATCTCCATAACCGCAGCGAAGAATGGCAAAGGAAATTCCCGCATTTTTCACTTTTGCCCAGTTGATGGAGCCCTGCCACTGACTGACATCAATGCCTTCTGCCGAAGAACTGCTGCCGACAAGAATTGCCTGTGTATCGTCGTCCATCTGTCTGCTGACAGAGGCTTCTCCCTGATTCGTTGTGATCGTGCCGTCCTTGAGTCCCTGTACCACGGCATCGGATTCTCCGTCCGCATAGGCCTGAATAGCATCCGATTCCTGGGATACATCCTGCATTGCCTCATCTACCGGCTGTCCGTTCAGGAAGCGGAAACTGTTCTGATGTCCGTCATCCTCTACCAGAAAATGCGCCGTCTGTGCCGGCTCCTGATAGGCATCCACCGCTGCCGCCGCATTATCCAGGGCTTTTGCGCTCTCGGACAGAATATTCTGTTCTTCTGCCGGGAGTGTATCCAGACTGCTCTGAACCTCATCCATTTTCTGGCTGATCTGATCCACCTGCTCCGGACTGTAATCCGTGATCTGCGCGGCGGCCGTCACGAGCTGTCCGATATCATCGCTCAGCTGCACCGCTTCTGCTGCCTTATCATCCGGATCATCCGTGTCTTCCTCCTCTGCCGAGTCTGACTTTACCGATTCCGTCTGATCAGCATCTTCATCCGTCGTCTGAGCCGGATTTTCTTCTGTCGTCTGATCCTGATTTTCTTCCGTCGAATCTGCCCCGCTGCCTGATGTCTGATCCGTACTCTCCGCACCGGCATTTTCGGAATCTGTCCCGTCTGTGTTTCCTGCATTCTCCTTTACCTGGCCCTCAGAACCTGTGGAGGACTGGGACAGGGCATTCTGGTTCTCACCGGCAGCATCCTGCCCGGTCCCGGTATCTGCGCCTGTCTGATCTTCCGTCAATAGTACTGATGATGATGAAGAGGCAGCCGTATCCTCTGCAAAAACAACGGAGCCATTGGAAAGGCAGACCGCTGCGCTCAAGATTCCGGTCAGAAGCATTCTTGTTACTTTTCTCATTTATCTCACAGTCTCCTTTATGACTTTCTTTAATGATTTATGACAATCACCGCTTTATCCTAAGATTTATTTGTCCTTTTGTCAAAAAATTCGTGCTGTTTTATTCACGATTTTTTTACGATTTGGTTGCAATATTATGTGTAATATGACAAAATATAAAGTGTAGAAGCTATTTTTTTGTCGTATTGACAGAAATGCTTCAGGAGACAGGTTTATTTTTTCAGGAGGTGTATACACATGCAGAGATTTACCAATCCACGTGATCTGTACCACGGCAAGGGATCCCTTGAGGCACTGAAGACGCTTAAAGGCAAGAAGGCCATCATCTGCGTCGGCGGAGGATCCATGAAGCGCTTCGGTTTCCTCGGAAGAGCTGAGCAGTATCTGCACGAGGCAGGTATGGAAACCGCACTGATCGAAGGCATCGAATCAGATCCGTCCGTTACGACCGTCATGGAAGGCGCAAAGAAGATGGAAGAATTCCAGCCCGACTGGATTGTAGCCATCGGCGGCGGTTCTCCTATTGACGCAGCCAAAGCGATGTGGATCAAATACGAGCATCCGGAGTGCACATTTGAAGACATGTGCAAAGTCTTCGCACTGCCCGAGCTCCGTCACAAAGCTAAATTCTGTGCCGTTTCCTCTACTTCAGGAACAGCTACGGAGGTTACCGCATTCTCTATCATCACCGATTATGACAAGGGCATCAAGTATCCGATCGCCGACTTCCAGATCACACCCGATGTTGCCATTGTTGATCCCGAACTCGCCGAGACCATGCCGAAGAAACTCGTTGCCCACACCGGTATGGACGCCATGACCCAGGCGATCGAGGCTTTTGTATCAACGGCAGCTTCTGATTTCACGGACGCCCCCGCTCTCCGCGCGATGACGCTGATCAAAGACAGCCTCGTTGATTCCTACCACGAAGACAAGGCGGCCGGAGATGCCATGACAGCGCGCGACACCATGCACAATGCACAGTGCCTTGCCGGCATTGCTTTTTCCAGTGCTTCCCTCGGTATCGTTCATTCGATGGCGCACAAGACCGGTGCTGCTTTTGCCGACTACGGCGCACACATCATTCACGGTGCAGCGAATGCCATGTATCTGCCGAAGGTTATCGCCTTCAATGCGAAGGATGAAAGAGCCGCTGAGCGCTATGCTTTCATCTCTGACTATCTGGCTCTCGGCGGAACGACACAGGAAGACAAGATTGCCAGACTGATCGAGCTTCTGCGCGGCATGAATGACAAGCTGAATATTCCGCACTGCATCGGTCACTACGGAAAAGACAGTCTGCCTGCAGAAGAGGGATTTGTTCCGGAGAATGTATTCCTCGAGAGGCTTCCGGAGATCGCGAAGAATGCGATTCTCGATGCCTGCACGCTGACGAACCCGCGTCCGCTCAGTGCAGACAAGCCTGAGGACATCGAACTCATGGAGAAACTGCTGAAGTCCTGCTACTACGACACAGACGTAGATTTCTGATCCGGCGTCTTAAAGCCTGTTAAAAACAGAATTCCAGCAGGGATACATTTCTGTACGGGAAAGAGGCCCCGCAGCTGCCGGTGTGGCAGCTGCGGGGCCTCTTTCCTGTTACTGTGTTGAATTTTCGATGGTTTATACAGTCGCATCAGCCTGCGATAGCAATGGTCTTGTGTTCCGGTACGCGGCGTGTATTATCGGCCGCAGGAATGGTGATATGAAGAACACCATCCTCGAATTTCGCGTGGACATCGCTTTCCTTCAGTTCGTCACCCACGTAGAAACTTCTCGCCATATTTCCGGCGTAACGTTCCTGACGGAGAACCTGTCCTTTCTTATTCTTCTCATCCTTTTCCAGACTCTTGTTAGTCTGAATAGTCAGATAACCATCTTCAAGCGTAAGCGAAACTTCATCTTTCTTAAATCCCGGCAGATCAACGGCGATTTCATAATGGCCGTCCTTCTCGGTAACATCTGTCTTCATGATGTTCTTGGCATGTCTGCCGTACAGCGGATTTCTTCTCGACGCGTTTTTCGTGAACGCTTTATCCCAGGCATCCATCTCGTCCATCCAATCATCCATTAAGTTCTCTCCAAATAAATCAGGTGCATACATCATAAGTCATAACCTCCTTTTTTATTCGGTCCAGGATGTTGTTCTGAACTGCAGTTATCATTGTACAAAAGAGATCGGGAACTTTCTTTTTTATTTCCTTTTCTCTTTACAACCTGGGTTATAGTATCGTTTGTTAGCAATGTCAAGTGAAGAGTGCTAATTTTTTATTTTTCCTTTTCCGTGCTTCTAATATGGGCTTTTCCCACCCACTGATTATCCGGATCCCAGAGTTTATCATAGGAAATACCAGTCACTTTTTCACAGATTCTGATTTCTTCCGGTGTTGCCTGCGAAGGATCCTCTCCCCTGCGTCTTCTGATGTCTTTCTTGATAACGTTGAACTCTTTCTCTGTCATAGGGAAGCGGTAACCGAAGATAAAAAGAAGCACGCAAAGTACAACCGGCATGAATACAAAGATCAGGGTAATTCCCCGCTGCGTAAACACAGCCTGTCTTGCTCCTTCATTTGCCAGCTTCTCGCTGTAGCCGACCGCTGTGAGGAGAACACCGATCAGCCAGGCAGAAAGTCCCGACGAGATTTTCCTTGCAAAAGTAGACATACCGGAGACAACACCGGGGCGGTGAATCGACGTGATCAGCTCATCGACATCCGGCATATCCGCCATGATGGCAAAAATACTGGTAAGGGTTGCGGCATTTCCGATGCCGATACCAATGGCAAGAATGAGAATCGGAACAATACTGGCGCCCTCATAAGAAAACGGGAGCAGAAGCAGCGTGCTGACAATGCGGATCGGCGCACCGATCAGGATGGTTGTACGCTTGGACGTCTTCGCCATAACCGGTCCCCAGATCAGCATGCCGACAAGCTGGGCGACAATAAGCGCAGCCATCAGATAAGTCACGTAATGATTCTGATAGCCGTTGATGACATCGTCCACATAGTAGACTGCCATGCCGGAGACAAAATCCATGCCGCACTGTCCGGTCAGATAGATACCGACAAAAAGTCGGAAAGACCTGCTTCTGAAGGCGCTGCCCGCGTGATTGAAACTGTCGGACAGTCTGGATTTCATCGGCGGATGCTGTTTTTCCCACGTTCCGGCAACGGTAAAAAGGCATGTGATAAGAAACAGAACGCCGAACAGAACGCCGCAGCGGAGATACATGGTTGTTTTGGTGGTATCGGAGATTAAAAGCGTCGGCAGTACGCCACAGACCATGGCGCCCAGCGTAGACCATATCATCCGGACATTGGAAAATTTAGAACGGGTGTCGTAGTCATCGATCATATCCGGAAGCAGTCCGTTATAGGGAACCATCAGAATCGTAGAACCTGTGGAAAACAGGCAGTACATCAGTACATAAAATACAAACATGGTTGCCGGACTGTCTGTGCGGAAAGGAATCCAGAGCGTTATGAAAGTCACGGCCGTCGCAAAGGCGCCGATCAGCATATAGAAGCGCTTGGCTCCCATTCGGGAAGTCGTCCGGTCAGTGATATTCCCCATGATGGGATCCGTTACAGCGTCCCATACATGACCGATCAGGGGAACCGTTCCCGCCAGTGCTGCAGGCATCCCCATAGCCTTGATCAGAAATACCGTAAAAAATGAATTGATGATAACAAAAGCTCCGCCGTTAAAAAACTCTCCGGCACCGTACATTAACTGGGATCCGAGCCCTTTACTGTGTTTTCCTCCCTGCATATCGTGTAAACCCTCCTGATGTCACCTTAACACGTATCGCTCCGGATGAAAAGATATTTAAAGCAGGGTTAATATGAATATTCATCTGTCAGGAAATTGATGCTTTAACAGCCGGGGCTTTCGCTTTTTCCGCCCTGCTGAGGTAATTCCTGGCCAGATGATTTTCACCGGCAAAGTTTCGTGTCAGATAAACAGTCACATAACTGAGTGCACAGCATGCTGCGATCATGGCCAGCCCAATAAGAAATGACAAAAGGAAGCTGCCATTGATTTTGTTCAGCAGCCCGGAAAGCACGCCCGCTTCTCCATCCTCTGTGCTGACGACCATTCCGCAGCCCCCGCTGAAAAACACGATCCAGAGGAAATACATGACGAAGCCGGTTATTTTTGTCCGGTACATCACAGGGCAGAATACACTGTAGGTTCCTGTCACCAGCGCCACAAAGACAAGTATTCCACTCCTCACGGAAAAAGGAGGCAGATGCAGCCCCTGTATCAGCAGACACAGCAGGACAACGACTGCATAATCCGCAAGCATAGTGACTGTGGCCCACATTGAATATTTCCTCCTGACGAATTCCGCATAGACCGGCGATACACTGACAAAATCAACACAGCCGGCCAGCAGATAATACGCCAGTATCGACATGGGCATCAGGGCGATCACAAGCATGGAAATAAAAAACGTATGGTACATGGTTACATCCATGGCGATCATCGCCGCTGACAGAATGACAAGAATCCAGATGTCCTTCGGGATGTACAGATAGCCCAACAGTTTTTTCATCGGATTTTCCCTTTCTTTGTTTTGATCGGGTCGCGCAAAGCTGTCCCGGCCCGATAAGCCTTCCGAAAATATGTGATCAGACCCGCAGCAGCCGGCAGCAGCAACAGTACCGTATTTCCGCTGATCCCGGCTATGAGGATCAGAAGAAGTGCCACTGACTGCAGAAGTGCCATGATGATTACCATAAGTCCATACATGCCGAACCCGCTGACAGCCACGGAGCTGAGCAGTCCCGCCACAGATACCACAAGCGATGCCATGCAGACAAAGAAAAATGTCTGCCCGATTCCGCCGGATGCACCTGCCGCTTTCGCGAATCCCAGCTCTGCCATCGCGTTATTGATCCCCACGGCAAGACTCCAGGCGACCAGATATACCAGAAAACGCCTGATGGCATCGACCACCAGTACATGCCGGAACAGCCGGCGCCATCTGTCCGAAGCGGAAGCCGCCAGAAAGCCGGGCTCTCCGTCATGAAAAATACCGAAGCCGTTGAACATTTTTCCGCCGGCAAACATTTCCAGGACGCCAGTCGGGAGGGTAATCATAAAAAGTCTTGAAAATGTATCGGTAAAAGTATCCACCGTCCAGCCTCCGGAGAGATCCGGCAGCGTATAGCCCGAAAGACATCCGAGGATTACTGCAGCAAGCGGTATCAGCAGCCATGCAAGTATCCGGTAACTGCGCGGGCAGAAATGATAATAATCTCTCAGCATGATGCCACCTCACGATATCCTGGAATATCTGCGCAAAATGCCCACGGAGATCTGCTGCAGCGTCGGGCGCTCCGCCACGATCGTATCGTCCGCCGCAGCTGCCGACCGGATCTGCTCCAGTTTTTCCCTTTCCGCCAGCGCACTGAACTCGTTGCTTCCGCCGGAGCAGCTGACAAACATATCCTGCAGCTTCTTCATGAGAGATGCCGGACCGGTCAGCAGGATATATTTTTCTTTCAGGTCCTCGACGAAGCCCTGTTCCACGATCTTTCCCTGCGCCATGAAAATGCAGTAATCCGTCGTGCTCTCCATGTCCGCAACATTGTGTGAGGAAAGCAGGACCGTCTTCTCGCCGTTGCCCTCTGCGATATACGCACGCAGCAGATCGCAGAGTTTCTCGCGCATGAGCGGATCCAGCGGCGACGCTGGTTCGTCCAGGAGCAGCAGGTCTGTTTTTCTCGCCAGCACGGAAGCCAGCTCCAGCTTCATGCGATTGCCCTCGGACATATCCACACACCGGTTGCGAAAGCCTTCCATAGCCATCTCCTGAATGAATTCGTCGAAGCGTGCCGCATCGAAATCCGGATAAAGGGCAGGCGAGATATCACGCACATTTTCTCCCGTCCAGTTCGGGAGGAAGTAATTGCCGGGCGCCGTGTAGCCGATCCGGCCGCGCACGCTGCTGTCGTCCATGGACAGCTTCTCATCAAAATAGGTAACTTTTCCCTTATAGTTCAGTATCACGCCGGCGAGGATCCGAAGCAGCGTCGTCTTGCCCGCGCCGTTTTCGCCGATCAGCGCCGTGACAAAGCCTTTCGGTATCTGCAGCTCCGGGATGTCCAGTAAAAAATGTTTATACTGCATGCACAGATTTTCCGCCGCAATTGCGCTGTTTATCGTCATTTCCATCTCTGTCCTCCTGATGTCTGACTGCTTTTCTCTGCAGCACTGTATTTCATCCCTTTAAATTTTTTCCCGTTTCAGACGGATCAGGGAATCCAGCATCTCCTTCAGTTCATCTTCACTGAGACCAGCGATCTCCGCTGCATCGATGGCCTCAGTCAGCGCTGCCTCTGTCTTCCGCAGATGCTGTTCTTTCAGCATGTCCTGATCCTGTGCATTGACGTAATAGCCTTTCCCCTGAACAGCTGTCACCAGTCCCTCAGAAGCCAGCATCTCATACGCCTTCATGGTGGTGATAACCGAAATCTTCAGATCACTCGCCAGTCCGCGGATAGAAGGAAGGTAATCTCCTTCCTTCATCCGGCCCGTCAGGATATCCTGACGAAACTGTTCCGCGATCTGCTGATAGATCGGTACACCTGAATTTTTCAGCAATATCATTGCAGCCTCCTGTACATCCGTCACATCTGTTATAACTGTTTATATAACATATATACACTAATGCCATAAAATTGTCAATAAAAAAAGTGGCTGGAATAATCCAGTCACTATAATGTCCACGAGTTGCCTTATCGTTCTACGACAAATCCGATGCCGAGTTCCTCGAGCATTGGGAACAGACTTTCATGCCATCTCGCCATCATGGAATACCGGTTTTCAACAGCGGTACCGCTGAAACCTTTAAATCTTTTCCTAATGTTCTGTATTCCATCTCTGCTTATCCTTTCTGTTGGAAATATTATGATATAGGTGTCATAAGTATGAAACTCACCTCCTGTCCGGTCTAGTTGATCCGGTTGATCTGCTGCTTTGTGACGAGCGGATAGGAGACGAGGGTGTTTGAATTCAGGTCCTCACGGTGCATGTCAACGGCAGAGATCTGGGAGTTGTCATATGTCCTGTAGTAGTAGATCCCTTTGTCGATGTTCGTGCAGGAGGAATAGATCGTGATTTCGTACTTTCCATCCCCTAAGTCGCAGCAGCCCCGCTGCTGTTCCACCGATCCCAGGATGTGGAAGAACTGGCTGACCGAAGAGTCCTCATCATCTGCGGATGTTGAGTTCATCTTCGTGAATGCGACCTTCACAAATCGGGACCCCGAGGAGAGATCTCCCGGAAGGCCGATCCCTCCCATGCCTCTGCTGTAGGGATCAAGATCGAGGCCTTTGGCAAAGGTGTTTTCGGATGCTGCAGCGGATACACTGCGGTAGTCGTTCAGGCGGAAGAGCTGTTTGTCGAAGGTCGGGTTGTTCGTCATGACGCCGACCGGATTGTCATAGATGTGAATTCCGTCCTTCACGGATTCCACGACGATGGATCCTGTCTGATCCGCCACCATCCAGTGGAGAGGGGTGATGGGGAGCTGTTTGCTGTAGGGGATGTTCACGAGGCAGATTTTGGCAAGGAGTGCTCTTGCTTCGATGAGATCTTTGCACTGTGCCAGAATCCACGCAATAAACTCAAAGGGTGAGATGACATCCTTCCCCTTTGCAGCGGCGTCTTCAGGATCCGGGAAATATCCGTTCCCCGGAAAGTTCAGTCCTGCCATCGAGAGTCCGTACTCGTTCGTCGCATCATAGTAGAGCGGAAATCCTCCTGCGACAAATGCCATGCCGATGATGGCATAATGGTGTGTCAGTGTCTCCCTTGTCCGGAACGGAATCGGGAAGTTCCTTGGTGTTATGGTGACGGACTCCTCATAGGAGAACTCAAGGTCCAGGTTTCGTCCAAAGTAATGGTCTTTGGTTACATACGTTGCACAGGTGCACATGACATGTTCCTCCTTGCCGGTAACATTTAAACCGATCATCCGGTACAGGTAAAGTATAGCATAATCAAAACGTTTCGCGCATCAGATAAAAAAAAAAAGCAGCCGTCATTCGACGCTGCTCTCCTGCATCATGGATGTGTCAGGGGACAGCCCGGCGGTGCTGACCTTCTTTTCGCGAAAAATCGCATGGAAGATCAGACGAACCAGCGGACCGCAGTAAAACATCTGATAAAGAATGGCCATGGGAAAGTTCATGGCCCAGGTCTGGATCCAGACAGCAAAATTCTTCGTATCCTTAGACAGCGTAAGGTTACATTCGGAAATAGTGGGTTAGAGATCACCCAGGACGCTAAGCAAAGCGACAAACTCATCACCGCCTATGCGATATGAATTCATTTCACCGAATTCATTCTGTATGGTTTTTCCTACATAGCGGAGCATCTGATCTCCCGCGGCATGTCCTTTTGTATTATTGATTTCATGAAGCCCATTCACATCTGCATAAACACTTGCGATTTCACAATTTTCCAGTGATGCATAATCGTGTAACCTTTGCTCACAGGCATTACGATTTCTAAGACCTGTTAACATATCTGTTTCGCTTAATATCGCAACCTTGCGGGCAAACAGTAATCTCTGGCATTTCACTTTCATTGCATAGGTGCCCAGGAAAGCTCCTAAAATACCATACACTACAACATTAAGAATGTCACCAAAAAGCACGGACCCGTCTTTGACCTTTATCGCTACGAGGATAAAAAGAACAACACCAAAGCCACTACTACAAATCATTCGAAGAGGCTTGTCTGTAAAAAGAAACGGCACCGTAAGCAAAAAAGCGATCATAGAAACCGCTTGTTCCTGTGGCTGAGCGACCGTACCTATGATGACGGCAAATACATACAGCATGATTTCAAAAGCATACATATCGAAAAGCAATATTGCCGGATTCTTATTTTTGCTTATATACAAACCTGCCAATATGAGCACTTCTACAAGCATCAGTAGTATGTAAGCTGATCGAAATCTTACTAACAAAGGAGCCGGTACTCCTAATTCACGCGCTACCTTATTTCCATCATCATATGTAACGATAAAATCTATATTGCCACTGTCGCAATACATAGCCTCTTGATCGCGATTTTCTTGCTGTACTGACACGGGCATAGATTCCGACAATTACCTTTTTGGCTTTTTTTCGGGCCGGGATGATTTCAACGTTTGGTTCTTCCATTTTTGGCCGTCTTTTAACCAATCATCAATCCGTATTTTCTCAATTGCATTGAATTAAACTCTTTATATTTTGCAGTTTACAACGCATTTATCATGATTACTAGTAGATCGTAAATTAATTAGCTACACCAACTGACGGCTCAAAATCTTCCATCTTGTACTTCCAATGGTAGACAACGGGTGTCTCGTTGACTTCTTTGAAATATTTGTAGATGCGATCAATCAA